>Ga0115556_1002050_pt1 | contig 13573 bp, 10 predicted proteins | sample COGITO_mtgs_1104_5_FD_87282 | JGI IMG/M metagenome (GOLD analysis project Ga0115556, IMG submission 87282) | Pelagic marine microbial communities from North Sea - COGITO_mtgs_110414 | ecosystem: Environmental > Aquatic > Marine > Epipelagic | place: Germany:Helgoland, sampling site Kabeltonne... | reverse complement strand
TGGAGTAACAGACATGAGGGGGGCACAAGGAGTTCGTGTGGCAAGATCCTATGATGTCAATATTTTTGAGTAAGATGGTTGATTGAGGATAAATTGCGGTATTGTGGACATGAAGAAAGATTCAATCACGTGCTAAATAAAGGGCGTTTACACGAATGGTGGTGTCTGAACGGGCCATTCCCCCTCTTTCTCTCCCTCTCAAAAAATCCAAATTTTATTGGAATACACCAATGAAAAGCACGATTTAGAAAAACACCTACACTTCCCACTTTCTCCCCCATTTTCATCGCAGCAACTTTACATTTTTCCTTCAAGATTTTCATAGAACCTCCGCACCATCGAGTAGGATCTTTTTGGCGGCTGATGCAGAACCCTTACTTGGCTGTGCTAAAAAGGAAAGTCGATAACTCGACAACCCCTATCAATCCTTACTTACGAAAGTCATTACCGCGGCTGTCTTCCTCCCCTTCCTCGGCTGCAAACACTTCTGGGTCGTCTCCATCCTCTTCTGCTTCAAATTTAAATTCTAATTCCACTTCAATATCTCCTTCCTCCACATCTAAAAAACCGCTCACAACACCCGCTTCGACCTCCAACCTTTCGCTCTCGTCCTCGTCAGCATCGTCAACTTTTGGAAAGATTCCAGGTCCTGTTCCGCCCCCCACGAACAAGCATAATGCTGGCGTCCTTCCGCAGCTGCGGCCATTCCAGAAAGATGCTTATGATGTCGCGGTAACGAGAAACAATGGGCGGCTCCTACTTGCCGACGAGATGGGTTTGGGGAAGACAGTTACGTCACTTGCGATAATGTCCTATTATTTTAACGAGTGGCCGCTCCTGATCCTTTGCCCAGCCTCCCTCCGTTTCACTTGGGCTTCTGAAATTGAAAAGTTTTTCCCTCTTCTCAATCCGGACTCAATATACTGCGTGCAAGGTCTCACCGATGCGGCCTTTGTTAAAAAGTCAAATCTGAAGGTGGTTATCCTTACCTATTCTCTCCTCCGTAATGACAGCGTCGTGGGTACCGAGGTTTTGAATCTCGACCCTCAGTGCATAATCTGCGACGAGAGTCATAATTTGAAGGAGAAATCGACCCAACGTGTTAAGCACGCGATGCCGCTTTTGGAGAAGGCGAAGCGTTTACTGATGTTGAGCGGCACGCCCGCTCTTGCCAAGCCCGTGGAGCTCTGGGTGCAGCTTTATTCCGTCGATGCGAAGCTTTTTGGAAAGTACACTCCATTTACGAAGAACTATTGCAACGCTCGCCGTGGCCGATTCGCTTGGGACGTGTCTGGGATTAGCAATGCTGCTGAGCTCAACGCAAAGCTAAGTAAGGTCATGATCCGTCGTTTAAAGAAAGACGTTTTGAATGACCTGCCGGATAAACAGCGCAGCGTGATCAACGTAACGATGGATAAAAATGTCATGAAGAAAAATGACAACAAGAGAATAATTGAAGACATGAAGAAGGCGAGGGTAAGCATCGACCATCTGGTGGGCGAAGAAGCAAGTAATGCAAACTTCGAAGCCAGAAAACTGCTGATGGCGGCCTACAAAAACACGGGAACGGCGAAAGCTGATTCTTGCGCGAGTGTTTTGGTAGACTGGTTGGAAGGCACTGACGAGCAAAAGTGTTTGATTTTCGGGCATCATGCTGAGGTGCTTGACAAGCTCGAGGTTGCGTGCAACAAGCAGCTAAAAGGGGGTGGCAGCATTCGTATCGATGGCAAAGTTTCGCCCATGGAGCGAAATGCTCGTGTTCAGCTCTTCCAGAACGACCCGAAAATTCGTGTTGCTGTCTTGTCGGTGACTGCAGCAGGTGTTGGGCTTACTTTGACAGCGGCGAGCACTGTCTTTTTTGCGGAACTGCATTGGACTCCGGGGGTTCTCGCCCAAGCCGAGGATAGAGTTCATCGCATAGGGCAGAAGAATGCAGTAAATATCAATTATTTGCTGTGCGATGATGATGAAACTTCAATCGATAATCAACTGTGGGGAATGATAGCCAAAAAGGTGAAAAATGTGGGAATGGTAGTGGATGGCTCCAATGCAGAACGATTCGATGCGAATACTCTTTCTGAGTTTGCGAGTAGTAGTTCGGCAGGTAACAGCAAAATAGGTTCCAGCAATGGCGACGGCAATGGCGACGGCAATGGCGACGGCAATACGGCGACGAAGAAGCGACCATTTGGTGTTGGATCAATTGAGTCTTTCTTCGGTGCCAATGGTGCCAAAAAAATTGAAGTGAAGGAAAATACTAAGCCTCCGACAAAAAAAAGTAAATTTGACGCGGCTGAGAAGGATACCTTACTGCTATCCTGCCCGATCTGTACCTACGATAATGTCGTTACGAATACTAATGTTCGAGCGTCGACTTTCAAATGCGAAATGTGTGGAGCCATTAACGAGGCCACACCTGACATGACACCTTTAACACCCGAGACAAAGTTGACGACTCCGACAATAACGCCAACGACGCCATCGGTACAAGAGCAAGTGAAACCTCCTCCTCGTTCATCGCCGCCGTTTCCTACTCCCCCAACTGTTCGCCAGCCGACTGATAAACGTCTCCTGAAGTTCAGCTTTTCTCGCTACACTGATCGCATCAGCGTTCACTTCAAGGATCTCTTGCTAGGAATTAATTTCCTAGGAAGCGATCTCATAACTTCTGTTACTTCTATTGCGCGGGATATCGACCTGAAGATCGACTCACCATTCGATTACGAAGAGCGGATCATTTCGGAGCTCACTTGCTTAGGCCGGAATTTCCAACTGCTGACCCCATTGAATTTAAAATTGCTGAAGGAGAACGACGAGTCGATAACTACCTGTGATAATGTCATCCAAGAGGCCAATGCGCTCAGCGCTCCTCTCGTAGGTGGCGTTTACGATAGATCAGTAAAGGGTGCGGGAGCCGATGCGTCGCAGTGCGCCTGGTGCGGCGATGAACTGGAGAAAAATTCCGCCAGTGACAAGGGCAAATACAACCACGTATACTGTTCGTTCGATTGTGCAGAAAAACAACGTTTGCGATGCAGCAGTACTGCCATCCGTTCACAGCTTTTCGCCCTAGAACGTGGCGTTTGTCAGATGTGCGGCCTTGATGCGCATGTACTCTTCAAGCGCATATCTGCGCTGCAGCCGTGCGAGAGGCTAAATGCCCTTTTGAACAAAGGATTTGTGCTTCCAAAGTCCTCCGTTGCCCTCCAAAAACTCCTAAATAATCCGAAGGAGAATGATTTTTGGCAAGCAGACCATAGAATAGCCGTCGCTATGGGGGGCGGTCTTTGCGGCATGGAAAATTTTCAGACACTTTGTACACCGTGCCATAAGAAGGACACGCAGAACCTAGCTCGGGAGCTAATAGTCGGCACTGGCAGCAAACGACAAGAAATTGGTAGTCGCAATATAAGGGATATTTTCATCTCGAAGCAGGCGAATAATGTGGAGAGGACGGATGCGACGATGGAGAGTGATGAAAACATGGTGACTGCAGAGAAGACAAAGACAAAGACAAAGACAAAGACAAATACTATCGCAACCATCGATTTAACTGGTAGCGACGATGAGGCGGTCGTCTTGAAAGTGAAAAGAAAGAAGAAGAAGTCAAAGAAGAAGAAGCTTGGCGATTAAATAGGGAAAAAAATGAATGACGTATTATTTTGCCCCCCAATCATGCTTGCTTCTCGATGTTATGGGTCATTTTTTCTCTACTGGCATTTTTTCGCTGCGTCCAAAACGTGCCGAAACCCCAGCTACATTCGTTTTCTTCTTTATCAACGTCTACAATGACTTCTCCTTCCACCTTTAGTCTATTACTGACGAACAAAAACAGAGTGCCAACAGGACACCGGTTAGATTCCGCCAGACCTTGGAGCGAGTCCATGAGTCTCTCGTCAAACAATGTTGAGTGGCAGATTACGAGAGATTTGGGCGGTATGTTCAAATTCATTTCAGTGAAATCTCCGTGTAAAAAGGTGATCCTCGTTTTCATCTCATCCCCAATCTTGGCATCCTCGAAAACGCGCTTTACACCCTCCGCCTCGTCTACCAAACCCTTAACGATCTCGATACCTGTGGCACTCACAAACTCATGCGCCATAGAGGCAGCGAGGAGGACTCGCCCGCTCCCGCTCCCAATATCAATTACGTGTAAGATATCGTCATTGCAGTCGGCATGAATTATCTTCAGAACGCAGTGGATTACAGTCTTCGGGAGTATCTCACCGTATCCGTAAATGTCTTCGCTGAGCCCGTTTGCATCGCGACTGTCATTGCTGATCTCGACACTGCGTTTTGGGTCTACGTCACGACACCCAGGACCGAAAATGCTCTCGAAGCGTGCGTTGATTTCCTCTGTGGCGTCGTCTATTTCTACCGTAGTTTTAAACGAAGAAGTGAGTGATAAAGTTGGGAAGGCCGCAGACCAGATTCTCTTGTGGGCGATTTTCAGTGCAGTTTCGTAGGGTGTAGTAGAGGACCTGTTGGACGAAGTTTGACAGTCTTCCATTGCCTTCGCCTGAACGAGTTCACTATTGACATTTTTAACATCCACACTTTTCAGCCATCGCCAGAAATCGAATATTTTCCCGTATTTCTCTTCCACGTCACTTTCCCAGTCAATCTCTCTTATGTGAGCGGCTGTCTGCCACGGTTTTCCACCAACAAAGTGGATTATCTTCGTGGTGGGAAGGTAGGTATCCCAGACTGATGGGGAAAGGTGGTAGCAACGTTTCTGCAGGTTCCAACCAATATCCAGCGCTAACCACCGATTCTTGTAAATCATGTTCAGCAATTTCTCTTCCGTGTCATCGAAATTCTTGTCGCTCAGAATTTCACATGCTAATGCGTAAATATCCTCTCCAGATGGTGGAGGAGGACAGACCATGACACCAGCGTTGAAGTTGCCGTCATTTCCTGTGAAGCTCTTCTTCTTATTCCTATAGTTGGGGACGGCATGACAGTGCAGAGGTGCGCTAGCGCTAGCCGGTTTTTCGCGAAGGAGGGACATCAAATTGTCTATCGGACGGACGATAATCATATCGCAATCTAGGTAAACAAAGCCGGAACGAAATTTATAGAGCTCACGGCGAGGGCAGTCGATGAATTTCCCATTCTTAGTTTTTTCGCTAGTATCGCCATTGAAAAAATTATCTGTGGGGAGTTGGGTTGTCAAAATCTTTGAAAGGTCAAGGCCATGGGCAGTGGCAGCATCCTTAATTGATGCTTCCAAGGAATCATTCGTCACGAAAATTCGGAGCGCGTATTCCGAGGCTTGGATTTGAAGGGATTTGGCAAGGACAATCGCTCCGATTACATATGATTCCGTCGTTACAATTGTGGTCCAGCAAGAACTTAGTGGAGGGGAAAGACGAATAGAAGACCAAGTCTGTTGCATTACTTTCGTCTATTGCATTACTGTAATTTAGGAAAACTGGTGCCAGGAGAGTAAGCCTGATGACGAAGTCTTGGGTCTTATTGATTCTTATTGATTCTTCAATGTCCCAAATTTTGCGAGGGTGTAAAAATTGGAGGAGGAGTTATAGACGGGCTCGCGTGAATTGAGAGTTAATTGGGCGTCAAAGGGCCCTTAATACAACGTATAAGTCAAACACGAAGAGTTTTGATGTAAAAAATTGATCTTGAAGAGAATCTTTGGGGCCAACAGGAAAGCAGAAGTTGTTCTGTCGTTCCACATCCTTGGGGCTGCCAACAATCCTGGACCTAAAGGTTTTATGGATACCGATCGCAGTGATACGGAAGAGTTGAATACAACGCACCAGCCCGTTGTGGAAGACGATGTGATTATCGAAGAAATCGATGACGACAATAATGATTTAGGCAACAACAACGACAATAACGACAATAACGACAACAGCAACAACGATAACGCCGATGACAGCGAATACTATCGCCGAGCGTCTTTGATATTTCGAACTGCGGTTGAGTCTCTCCGTCGAGCTCGGTCAAATCTCTCCTCCCCTTTCCAGAACACCAACTTTCGTCGCCATTCAGGTGACGCCAACTACAACCTCTCTGGCAGTGCACGGGACCACAATTATCTTGGCAATGTAATGAGCATTCGCAGTAATTCCGGTATCTTGTCACCTAGTGAAGAAAAGACAGAAAAGAAGGATGATTATACCAGTGGCAGTGATGACGACAATGACGACAATGACGACAATGACGACATTCAAATGATTCCTATCCTGCCCATAAACGTCATACTTTTTCCCCACGAAACTTTGCCCCTGCGACTTCACCAAAATGCAATGATACGACACACCAAGTCAGCTATCGAGAAGGCGGAGACGGGGGACATGAACGCAACACAAATTGGTGTTTTTCCTTTGAAGCCGTCGCTATTTGGTGATTGGAAATCTCTGGACAGATGTTGCGGCACACTTGCAAATTTTGATTCCATCGTGGAAGATTCAAACACCGATGAGCTTATTGTGACTGCTCGCGGGTCCAGACGCTTCAAAATTATTTCACTTCCTCACATGGTCAGTGGGGTGTATTTTTGCCAGGTGCATTTATTAAACGACAGCCATCTACCAATCGTCGATCCATTAAAGTTATCAAAAAGTGCTGCGATTCCGCTTTCAGTCGTTGAGTTTCACTCGCCCTACCACCTTGCCGTGACTGCGCACGACATTTTAAGAGACAACGCCAACCTTTACGAGGGGATAGTTGCGAACCTCCCAAAGTTGAGAAGAGACAACGTAGAGTTTTTCATCTTTTGGCTTGCTTCCAATATCCCGTCTTCGACGCGCGAACGATTTAATTTGCTTTCTTCTCCCTCAATTCTTGGAATCGTGAAGACTATTGTGGAAAACCTGAGGGGTGAAATAGAAAAAGGAGGGAAGAGTGAGAGGTGGTTCTGCTGCTCTCGATGCCATAATCCTTTCAGCAAGAAGGGGGAGATCTTTGCCGTCCCGGGGGCAAATGGTACCTCTGGTCAGTATGTCAATCCTCATGGTGCGGTGCACACAACGCTGACTTTCCGCTCAGTTTCGCCTGATTCAATCATTCTCGAGCATGCCCTCCCAACGACGACTGATAGCTGGTTTCCTCGCTACGCTTGGACGATAGCCTACTGCTCTCGGTGCTACGGACATTTGGGGTGGCTTTTTACCAATGTAGCCGGTGATGATGGGGTGAAAGAATTTTACGGAATATCAGCGAGTGGTGTTCTTGAGATGGATGTTATGAACGATGATGGTGATGGTGACGATGACGATGATGATGATGATGATGACGATGATGAAGCCGAAGCTGCTTATAATTACGATACTGATGATGAAAGTGGAGGAATTGACGTAGATGTGGAGGATGATGTAGATGATTTGATCGCGCATGATATTGATTAATGCGAAAGGAATTGCGATTGATTTCTACGGGAAGTGCAGAGGAAAACCTACTGCCAATTTACAACAAACTACTTTAGTTCCTTTTCAGTGATCGCTATACAAATACGTGTATAGAGTTCTAGTGTGTCCCCCTTTTTGAAGAATTTTTAGCAAATTTTCGTTCTTGTCGATAAGCCTCTTGCATATTTCGTCCTGACCTCTCTTCAGTGCCTCATCGAAAATCCTTCGAATTTCCATGGCGTGAAATTCCACCCCACAAAACAGAAGGACATCTACAGATTCCAGCGCTATTCTTTTGATCTCGTCATTTGAGTCGTGGCAATCCTTAAGAACAACGTCGAACTCCCTCTCTAGCAGCTCCATCTCGATTGGCCCTGCACTCTCAATGAGCTTCTTGAATTTCTGCCTAACATCATGAAGCTTCTTCCGCCCCTCCTCGTCGATATAGCTGCATCGTATTATTGATGTTATCGCACAGTGCTCAAGTTCCGTCCTGTGGCGGTAGATCTGGTCTATCTTCGGGTTGTTAAAACAAAGGTCCCGAAGCTTTTGTTTTACACTGGGGTTGTTGATTAGCGCTTTGAGATAACCTGGAGAGTTAAGCCTGTCGCAGCCTTCCAAGAAGATATCGGTATACTCATCTTCAGTGACCATCAGATGTCTACTCGAAATCATCATCTCCATGATCTGCGGGCGGTTGTAAATACAGCAGGCAGTAACTGCAGATCTATGGGATTCCTTTTCAGTGTCATGTTTTAGTAACAGCTCAGCGGCATCTAATTTCCCCACCATAACAGCTAAGTATAGTGTGCGCGCAGATTTCTGAGTACCATAGTCTGAAAAGTCAATGCTCTCCCAGTTGTACCGGTTACTCTTACACTCTTTAAGGGATCGTTGGAATTTGCCAAAGCTAGTGTCGCCAACTGCTTCGCCAGTGTCATCATCATTTTTATCATCGCCATCGACGACAGCACTTTTATTATTTTCGTCGATTGCGTCTTCGTACATGACGGTCCGCAACCCTTCCAGCCCTCCACCTTCTTCCAACCCAAGACAGAAGTCATGGAACTCACCCCAACTCTTCTCCTGTACAAGGCCCCCTGTACAGCTCAGATTCAGTAAATTTGAGAAAAGATCGTCGTCTGCCATGATAATGTTACAATATCCCTTCTGGAGGGAAATGATGAATGTTCGAGTTTTGTTTGAAGTTAAAAGTTCAGTTTGAAGGGAAAGAAATTGAATCACGATTTTTAATGATTCAAGAGTTAATTCCGATTGTTGGGGTTTTTTTCGGATATGTAGAGTCTGTGTGTCTCGGAGAAGAAGAATTCGATGAGATAATCCCAATTAATACTTTGTAATGCTCTAAACCATCAATATTTTTGCCTATATGGAACTAACTACGGTATCACCAAGTACAATCACAATTATCTATTTGTAGAGCTTTGAACACCTCAACCACATTCCTTGTACTGCTGTGCAAGTGACAATTTTTACTATATCGTTCCTATCATTCGCATCGTCTTCCGTGTGCGAGTAGCATAGATATTCGGGGCATTTGCCGTAGTTGTAAATAACACTCTCCCTATCAAGCTCGACCATTACGTTGCCCTTGACTGTACGATACTTGCCATCCGACGCAAGTTTTACGACATTGACGATGAGACCATCGCAAACAGACCGGCAGATTTTATCGACGCCCTCTTTTGAATCAGTTCCGCAGCTAAGTAGCTCCTTTCCAACACGTGTACAGAACATTTTCATGTAATTTTTTAACTGAGAAAAAGGAGAAGGTGAAAGGTTAGATATGGAGTAGGCAAAGAAGACGAATGGAGTCGAAAAGCAGAAGAATCTATGATTTACTGCTCGGCTCACCTGCTTCCTAATCTCGTCGGCTCTTGACAATGCCTTGAAGTTCAAGAACATGTCTCTTGCAGTTGACTCCCTCCTCCATTCACCCTGCTCGTAAATTTTTGCCATAGTAACGTGGTCACCACTGGGATCTACCAAACTTCGCATTATTAAGTCTCGTGTTTGCCTCTGCTGGACCGTCTTGGGACGAAAGAAAATGTCATGAACCTGAAGTATTGCCGCGATGCTCAAGATTTCCTCTGAGCACCCGTGATCGAGAGATGATATGAGCATTGCGGCGACTTTTGGCTCAACAGGGAACTCCGCCATTATGTCCCCACGGCCTGTAGTCAGATTACAATTGTCGTCGATGCAGTCGATCGCATACAACTCCTCGAGCGAAGAAGCCATCGCAGCAACGCTGGGAGGATCGATTAAATCAAAAGTCATGACATTGTCAATCCCGAGTGCCTTAAGTGTGAGCACGAACTGCGTCAATGGCATCCGATGTATGTCCGGGGCTTGATTCGCTTCCATTCTCTTAAAAGAATCTTCTGTGTAGAGACGGTAGCACTTTCCAGGACTAGTCCTTCCTGCCCTCCCAGCCCTCTGCTTGGCATTGGCCTTAGATGTTTGAGTAACAATCAACCGTTCAAACGAAGTGACAGGATCGTAATATGGAAGTTTGACGAACCCTGCATCGACGACAAATTTGACACCTGGAATAGTGACCGATGTCTCCGCAATTGTGGTCGCGAATATGATTTTCCTACTGTTGGATGGCTTCAATGCGAGGGTCTGTTGATGCAAGGGCAGGGCTGCATACAGTGGGACTAAATACGGCAAAGATTTACCCCCTTTGCTCATCTTCTCTCCCAGCTTCTGGCCGGCCATTTCAATCGCATCCTCTATGTCCTTTGCAGTGGGCAAAAAGACTAATATATCACCGGGAGGCTCTGAAGAGTCTATGGAGAGAGCAACATGCACGCTCTCAACAACAAAATCGCTGCAAGGCTCCTTCCGGTAGATAATTTCACAGGGAAATTGCCTTCCCTCGACACTAATTATTGTCCCAACTTTGTCTTCGCCCTCCATATTTTTCTCGAAAAAATTGAGCATCTTCTCCGCCTCAATAGTTGCACTGCAAATCACCACACGGAATTCAGGTCTCACGCGCATTATTTTCTTCACAAGTCCCATGAGAATGTCTGAGTCGAGATTTCGCTCGTGTGCCTCATCTATGATTATCGAGGACGCAGAGGAAAGGAGCGGATCGTGCAGTGTCTCGCGGATTAATAGGCCGTCAGTGACAAAGCGGATTCTGGGAGGGTTTGTGGAATACATGGGATGAGAAGTTTCAAATCTTACAGCGTAGCCCACGGGAGAGTCCCCAAGGCTGTTCGGGTTGAAACCCATCTCTTCCCCCACGCGACGAGCCAGCTGAATCGCGGCCACGCGACGGGGCTGCGTGCAGATTATGCAGTTCTCTTCGTTGGTCCAACCCCCCCTATACATCATCTGGGGAATTTGAGTCGATTTCCCGGATCCAGTCTCACCCACGAGGATTATCACGCGGTAAGTTTCCAACGCAGAAAGCAGTTGCAATCGGTGCGGTGTGATTGGCAGCGAGGATACCTGCTTGGGAAGGGGGAGATGGGATCGCAGGTTGATCGCTGGGGCCGTTTCCGATGCGGGGGAGGAGAGAGAGGATCGAAGAGACTCCCCCGGTTTCCACATGATGACAGGAATATATTGGGTGGAGGGGGGAGGGTTGACAAACTTCACGAGATACTCCGACACTTTGAATTTGGAAATAGAGTTAAAATTGACGTATTTTGTTTTTTTCCGTCCCCCTTTTGTACACAATTACATTTACGCACGAAATTATTTTGTTCTGCTGTTGTTGATTCTACAATTGTACGTGGTTGGGGTCAAAAAAATTTCGCGAATTAAACTCAAACCACTGATAAAAACGTCATTGGGAGAAATAGTATGTCAGACCCGAGGGCTCTGATCGCATCATTTCTTTTACCCGGCGAGGATATTGCTGGTTCCGCACTACTGCAGCAGCAGCCTCGACAATCGCTCGCTCCGCCCTCATCCTCTCTACTATCGATTTCCATGCTCCAACTTCCTCCATCCCTCCTAGATGAACTACAGTCTCATGTCTTCCCCTCGCTCACCTCCCCCGGCACCACGGTAGGTAATCGCTCGCCAGCAAGTCGCGGTGATTGTGCTGCTTTCGTCCCCGAGAATAGGCTCGCTCGTTTGCCGGCTCTGTCTGAAACTGTGTCGATTCTCAGAAGGCATGTGGAGAGAGTTGGTCCCTCACTGATTGGTGGCCTTGGTGGGGGTAAAGGGGGGCATCTGATACCCTCGGTACAGGTGGCTGTGTATAAACCTTCTGATAACACCGAAGGTTCGTTGAATATGGGCTACGCCCGCCACTGTGACGGCGGTCATAATGGCTGTGCTTCTGCACCGATAATGTCAGCTGAAGAAAAAGGGAAGAAGAACAAACGCGTCTTCACTAGCATAGTTTATCTAAACGATGTTTGCGATGATGATGGAGGTGCATTGAGGGTTTATTATCCCGCTGAAGAGAATATAAGTGCTGAAAAGAGCGCAAACGAAAACGATAATGAAAGATGCGGGGAGCTTTACTACGATGTCCAGCCGAAAGTGGGTCGGTGTGTTGTCTTCAGGTCTGACGTTCTCGAGCACGGGGTTCGTCCGGTGAAGTGTTGGAGGGGGGCTGTGACCGTTTGGTGGTATTATGAGGATCGGGAGGATCAGGAAGATGGAAAGGGTCGAGAGAATCGAGAGAATCGTAGGGAACCACAACCTCGAAATAAACAGTCTCTACCGCCTCCAGGACCTTTGCCTTCCCGCCCATCACTCTTTGTCTCCATTCCCTGTTTCGCAGACAGAGAGCTCACCCCGACAATTCGCTCCCTTCTCTCTAATTTGACTTTCTTCCAAGAGATGAAAATATTCGTCGGTATTTGTCTGCAAATTGGGGAGGACAAAGATTCAAAAGAGTATCTCAATGACCTGGAGCTATTGCCATACTCAAAGTGGCTGAAAACGAATGTCAGGATGGTGAGGATGGATTGGAAGTGTGCGACCGGGCCATGTTTTGCCAGGTCGGTCATTTCAGGCTTATACAGAGGAGAAACGTACCAGCTCTCAATTGACTGCCACACGAGGTTTCGGAAGGGTTGGGACGAATATTTGGTAGCATTATTGTCGGGAGAGTGCAGCGCCCAAAGCGGAGAGAAAGCTATTTTAACGGCATATCCTGCCGGCTACAAAATTGACCCATCCACTCTGGAGGATATAATCGACTCAAGGAGTAAGGGTACGATTCTTGTCCCAACAAAATTCGATACCAATGGCATTCTTCGCCAATCAGGGAAGACTCTCACAAACTCAGCAGTAACAACTGGTGGTGCAGTGAATTCACCCCTCTGGGCAGCCGGATTCAATTTTTCCCGCGGTCAAGTCATCCGAGATGTCCCTTACCTCCCCAACCACTTTGTATTCTTTGGGGAGGAAATGGACATGGCTGCAAGACTCTTTACGTCAGGATATGACTTCTTCGCGCCAGCAGAAATGTACGTTTTTCACCTCTGGGAGAGAACACAGAGTGGCCAAAGAGACAACGACGGCGACTGGAGGGGGGCGGACGAAGGCGGATACAAGAAGCGCACCGAAATTCAAAATGTCGATGTCATCAAAAGGATGCTGGAGGGGGAAGATATCACACAAAGATTGGGGAAGGAGCGTACTATTCAACAGTTCGAAGAAGCTATTGGAGTGGATTTTAAACAGCAGAAGGTACATCAAGGGAAATTTAGAGAGTTTCATGGTGGCGAAAGTAGCGGGGGTGGTGGTACTAGTGACGCGCAGAAGAAGGTCTTCGCACTGCTCGGCTTAAATATTTAGGGTAGTAGTGAGAGAATTTTTGGCCCCTGATTTTTGTTGTCAAAAACAGCTCAGAGCAGGAAAGGGGAATTTCCCCCTCCTTGCCTGACACTTCGACATTCGGAGTGAACAGCGTAATGTAACAATAACCACGCACCCCCCTGTTAGATAATAATTCGGAGTGAACAGCCCGCAAATGGCAAAAATAAGGACAAAAATGAAAAATTGATATTTCGTTAACTTAAAGACACTTTTGTAATACAATTTCCTTTAATTATATTTTTTAATTATATTATTTAATAATTTAAACTTTATGATTTTCAAATAATTTCATCAAATATATTATAATTTTATTTATTTAAAAATTAAAAATTTTAATTATCGAAAATAGTAATAAAAGAATTAATTTTTTTGAAGACTGT
>Ga0115556_1002048_pt1 | contig 13575 bp, 10 predicted proteins | sample COGITO_mtgs_1104_5_FD_87282 | JGI IMG/M metagenome (GOLD analysis project Ga0115556, IMG submission 87282) | Pelagic marine microbial communities from North Sea - COGITO_mtgs_110414 | ecosystem: Environmental > Aquatic > Marine > Epipelagic | place: Germany:Helgoland, sampling site Kabeltonne... | reverse complement strand
TTACATGCTATGGTTGTTATTCTTTGTGTGTAATAGAAAGTATTATAAAAATCATGTCGACAAAATCATTTAATTTTACTCATGCCATAACTCGGCGACCAAGTTTTTCTGTAGTTTCTGGGTTGCGTTCGACCGAGAGAGGGGCACCTAATTTTGAATTAATGAGAGATCACCACTTAGAATATGTTAATGCATTAAAACAGGCTGGTGCAAAGGTTATCGAGCTCGACTCTTTAGAGGATTTCCCGGACAGTGTTTTTGTTGAGGATACTGCGTTGTGTCTACCTGAGGGGGCAATACTTATGAGGCCTGGAGCACCTTCCAGATTAAATGAGGTTGAGCACATAGCACCTCACTTAAGAAAATTATATAAAAATGTTTTTGAAATTATGGGTCCAGGAACAATTGAGGCAGGCGATATATTAACTACCGAAAAAGAAATTTTGATAGGTCGTTCAAGTAGAACAAATATTGAGGGAATATCTGAGTTAACTTTTATGCTTGAGCAATGGAATTACAAAGTTACAGAGGTAATAACTCCACCAGATATTCTGCATTTTAAGACAGATTGTTCGTTGCTGGACAATAATACTATCTTGTCTACGGAGCGACTGGCAGCCACAGGTTGTTTTGAGAACTACAAAGTTATTTTAACTTATCCTGGAGAGGAAGATGCTGCTAATACCATACGTTACAACAACTTAGTATTAGCACCTAAAGGCTTTCCAAAAACAACAGGGCGATTATTAAAAAGTGGCTTTAATGTTGTTGAGATAGAAAATACTGAATGTGCAAAAATTGATGGAGGCATGTCGTGTCTTAGTCTGCGATTTTCACCTAACAAATAGATAGTTTATGAGTTACTTGATTGTTGTTTAAGGTTTTACTTGACCATTATTGATTCATTTACCAAAGTGGAGCAGTTGTGGCTCTAAATATTAAACAGAGCATATTTTAAAGGAGTTTACTATGAAGAAAATTTTTATTGGCTTGTTACTATCAGTAACACTAGCTTTACCAGCCTTAGCTGCAGATCTAGGAGGTCGAGTGCTGAGTATTGGGTCGGACACTACTTACCCTCCACATGAATTCATAGAGGATGGTGTCGTTAAAGGATTTGATGTTGATGTAGTAGCAGCGATTTGTGAAAGAATTAACTGTCAACCAAATTGGGTTACGACAGCTTGGGATGGAATTTTTGCTGCACTTGCAGATGGTCAATTTGATATGGTTGTTTCAGGAGTAACGATAACAGACGAAAGAGATAAAATTGTTGATTTTTCTGATCCATATATAATTGTCCAGCAAGGAATCTTGATGAGAGTCGAAGACAAAGGAGCTAGCATTGATGATTTCAAGAGTGGTAGCAAAAGGTTGGCGTCTCAGAACGGTACTACAAATGCTCAGTTAGGAGAAGAATTAGTCGGTAGAGCAAATATTCAACTATTTGATGCCTTTAACAATGCTGTAGTGGCGCTTCAAAATGGTGACGTTGATGGTGTAATAATCGATTCAACCTCTGCTGCTGCCTATGAGCAAGAATACGCAGGTGAGTTAACTGTTGGGATTACAGGTCTTTCTTCAGATCCCTTGGGCCTTGTTTTTCAAGAGGGAGCATCTATCCAAGACGCATTCAATGAAGGCTTAGCGGCTATCAAAGCTGATGGTACGCTTAATGCACTTACCATTAAGTGGTGGCCAAAATAAGATAAATAACTAGATTGCCGCAACTATAAAGTTGCGGCAATAGTATTTTTTGGAAACTCCATGATGAATCAAGCTGTAAATATGCTGCGAAATACTCGAGCAAGTAACTTAGTATTTTTGTTTGCGTTGCCGGTATTAATTTATTTTGTGGCCACATCTAGAAATTATGGTGCTGCGCTCACTGCGGTATTAGGAATTGAAGATCAGGCTTTACGGTTGTTGCTAAGCTTTTTCTTATTTATTGCTCTAGGTTGCCTTGGTATATTTGGGTCGTTCCTTTTAATAAAATCGCTTAGGCCAGATCAAGAAGTAACTGAAGTACGTCGCCTTCAAAAGAAAGCATCGATATTTTTTTTACTTCAGACCTTTACTGGCCTTGGTATTTCCCAGAGTAGTGAAATTGACCCATACCTGGTCTCTGTAGCAGTTAATAGCTTTGACCCTAGGTCAGTTGAATGGGTGGTTCTGGTAAATCAGGTATTTGTTTTAGATCCAAGTTTTCAAGAAAACCTTTTAATAAGGGTTCATGATATTTTGCTCAAAGTTAGTATAGTACTTGGATTAATAACGTTATTTTCTTTTTTCTTTACCAATTTATATCAAAATAGATTTATTAAGATAGCAATATTAGCTCTTTTTCTAATTAACTTTTGCTTTGCATTTTATATTCTGATGTTTGCATATGCCGGCTTTGCAGTTGGTATCATGGTAACTTTGAGAGCGGCTTTCTTTGCATATATCGGAGCTTCTATCTTAGGTTTAGTTTGGGCATTGTTTACACGTTTAAAGGGATCAGAATTTGCGAATAGAGTTTTCTTTATTCTTGGCATTTTGTTAATAATTTTTGGAACTATAAATGTGTTTAAGCCTCATGAAAATGTTGCCTTAGTAGGGACTTTGAAAGGGAAAATAGGTATCATATCTGGGACACCACAACATGTAACTGACACGGTGAGATATGGAGACTTTTTAAACTCAGAACCTGAAAAACCTTTTAAAATCAGATCACTGAAAAGTATAGATCAAGCAAAAAAATTAATTGAACAAGGTTCTATCACAGCAACCGTATTATCGTCTGATGAGATAGGAGACTTTCCAATATTATGGGAAACTTCTTATTTACCAACTCGTAACAAAAAATTTGCAATCTGTGGTTACGTTTTGGGTGCCCTTTTACTGCTGCTTGGCGCGATAGGAAGATTAACTTCAGCTCATCCATTGGCTGTTTTTTCGGATTTTTTTGTTGATACAATTCGTGGAATTCCTATGCTTGTGATTATTCTTTATGTAGGCTTGCCTCTGGCTGGAGCAATCAAATCTGGTACTGGTGGTATTATAGACATGCAGATGATGACACGAGGCATTATTGCTATTGCTATAGGTTATTCTGCATATATGGCGGAAATATTTAGAGCAGGTATAGAGGCCATACCTAAAGGACAAATTGAATCAGCTCGAACATTGGGTCTTAGGGAATGGCACGTCGCCAGGTTTATAATAATCCCTCAAGCAATAGCAATTGTTTTACCCGCTCTTGGCAATGAATTTATAGCTATGCTTAAAGATACTTCTCTTGTTTCAATATTATCAGTACGAGACCTAACCCAACGTATGAAAGAATTTCAGGCGCAAAGTTTCCTTGCTTTTGAGCCGTTTAATTCAGCAGCATTAATTTATGTAATTTTGACATTAATTGCGGCTTCGGGAATTAAGTCACTTGATAAAATTGTGAACAAAGCGCGCGAGCATTAGGGCGCAGTTGCAATATGAGTGATCCAATCTATGCCCAAACTTGGTATGATGAAAATAGTATAAAACCGTCTAAGTCATCTAATTTTAATGAAAAACTAAACAGGTATGACTTTGCTGTCATTGGTGGAGGATTAGCCGGGCTTGTCCTAAGTTTAAAACTATCACAAGGAGGTGCTACTGTTGCGATTTTTGAATCGAAAACTATTGGAAGTGGCGCATCAGGAAGAAATGGTGGTTTTTGTTCTGCTGGTTGGGCCGCTAATCCAATAAAAATAAAAAGATTATTAGGAGAAAAGAAGGCTGAATTATTTGAGGATTTAGGAGTTCGTGGGTTTGAATGGATGAAAAAGCAGGTTTCCAAGCCTACATATAAAAAAGTTAATGTTAAATTTGGTGAGTTAAACTTATCGTTAGCTAAATTTAATAATAAGGATGAGTCTTCATTAAATCCTCATAATTTAAAGAAATATCTTATAAGTCCTAGGTATAAATCTGGTTTAATCAATAAAGACTCTTTTCAATTCAATCCATTGAATTTCATGAGAATATTAATGAAAGAGTGTTTAGAGAATGGAGTTCATATCTTTGAAAACTGCTCCGTATTGAAAGTAGAGCGGTCTGACGTTATTAATTCCTTCGAGCTTTTAACTAAAAGTGATCAAAATTTTATAGCGCAGAAGGTTATTTATGCTACTGGAGGTTACGGAGGTTTATGTACATCAAAGCTTGATAAAGTATTACTTCCGATAAAAACTTTTATCGCTGTTACGGATCCTCTTCCTGGTACATTAAAGGATCACATTCATACTGAGTTTATGGTCTCAGATAATAGGCGTGCTGGAAATTACTATAGACGTCTGGATGGGGATCGACTTCTATGGGGAATGGGGATATCTGCGTTTGGTAATAAGAGCCTTTCAACAATAAAACGCGATGCTTTTAAAGATCTTAAATCGCATTTCCCAAACCTAGCACAAGAAATGAGTACATCTGGCCTAAGTTTTGAATATGTATGGTCTGGTTTCATGGGGTACTCAAGAAATTTTTTACCCTATGTTGGTGAGCTTTCAGCTAACAAATATGCCTTGGCTGGTTTTGGTGGACATGGAATGAATACAGCTCCTATATCGGCGATCTGTTTATCAGATTTCTTACTAGGGAATAGAAACAGTTTAAACAGCTTTAATGGAGTTAGACATTTGCCTCATTACGGTAGTTTTGGAAAAGTTGCAGCTGAAATTGTCTATAAGTATTTATCTTTGAAGGACTTTATTTCCGAATATAGGCCAATTTAACTGTTAGATTATAAATAAAGTTAAATTAATCTGTGCCACACTATTAAATAATTTGACACATGTGTATTAAATCTAAACAATACTCGTTACGAAATCAAAAAAATTTGGAGGAAATTAATGAAAACGTATATTAAACCAATGGTAATTTCTGCAGTTATGGGGTTGTTTTCAATAACATCTTCGGCATTTGCAGAAGATACTCTCAGAATTGTTTCATGGGGCGGAGCTTACCAAAAAGGTCAATCTCTTGGAATATTCCAACCCGCGGCTAAAGCAATGGGGATAACTGTTAAAGAAGATACTTATGGTGGTATTTCAGACGTTAAACTAATGGTAAAATCAGGTGCTGATAAGTTTGATATATTCTCCAGTGGTGCAGGTAGCTGTGCATCTGGTGGAGCAGAAGGTATCTTAGAAAAACTAGATTATTCTGTTATTGATGTTAGTGATCATTTGCCAGATATGTGGAGTGACTATTGTGTTGGAGCGGATATATTTTCTGTTGTTGCAGCTTGGAACACTGATACATATGGCGAAAATGGTCCCAGAACATGGGCTGACTTTTTTGATACAGAAAAGTTTCCTGGAACAAGAGCTATGAGAGCAAAAGTTGATGCTCAACTAGAAGCTGCATTACTTGCTGATGGAGTGCCAATGTCTGAAATTTATAATGTTCTTGATAGCGAAGAAGGAATTGAACGGGCTTTGGATAAAATTAGATCAATTAAAGATCACATAGCTGTTTGGTGGACTTCAGGAGCTATGCATGCCCAGCTTATGAAAGATGGTGAAGTCGATATGACAACCGGTTGGAATGGTCGTTTTGACGTTGCAAAAAAAGATGGTGCTAAGGTTTCATATGACTATAAAACTGGCATTATGGATTGGGAAGGCTACGGAATTCCTAAGGGTGCACCACAAAAAGATCTAGCAATGAAGTACATTGCAGAAATGATGAAGCCCGAATATATGGCAAACTTTGTTCAACACATTACTTATGGTCCGACAAACACAAAAGCCTATGAGAATGGATTGATTGAAGATAGTCTTGCAAGATCATTACCTAGTCACCCAGACAATGCGAAACATCAGTTGACTTTGAAAACTGCTTGGTATGCAAAATGGCGTACGATAGCAGCAGAGATGTATACTGATATGATGACTGAGTAACTAATAAGCTTATAGTAGGAGGGCTTTGGTCCTCCTACTATTCAACAAAAAGAGTATAATTTATGCAATCTGATGCACTGAATATTTCTATAAATGATGTCACAAAAAAATACGGTGACTTTTTTGCGCTCAAAGATGTAAGTCTTGAGGTGAAATCAGGAGAGTTTTTAACTCTTTTAGGACCATCTGGTTCTGGAAAGACAACTTTATTAATGGTTTTAGCAGGCTTTACGAGACCAGATTATGGTAGCGTAAAATTTGGAAACAAAGAAGTTGTCACAACGCCACCGCATTTGCGAGACATCGGAATGGTATTCCAAAACTATGCTCTTTTCCCACATATGAATGTAGAACAAAATATAGGTTATCCGCAAAAGTTACGCGGAAAAAGTAAATCTGAGATTAAAGAAAGTGTCTCTGAAGCACTTAGTATTGTGAAGTTGGATGGGTTGGGACATCGTGGCGTGGGTGAACTGTCAGGTGGTCAAAAACAACGAGTAGCGTTAGCTAGGGCTATTGTATTTAAACCTCAAATTTTATTAATGGACGAACCATTATCAGCTCTTGATAAAAAACTTCGAGAAGAGATGCAAATAGAGTTAAGACAACTTCACGACAGTTTAACAATGACAACAGTTTATGTTACTCATGACCAAAAAGAAGCCTTAACAATGTCTGATAGGATAGCTGTTATCAATGATGGGGAGCTAAAGCAGTTAGGTTCGCCAAATGAAATTTATACTAATCCAAGTAACGCATTTATTGCTGATTTTATTGGGGAATCTAGTTTATTGCCAGCAAAAGTTATTAGTAATAAAGCCTACCTTGGAGCATCTGAAATAATGATCAATCATCCTTCAAAGGATGATGGAGATTATCTTTTGGTAATTAGACCAGAGAAACTGTTTCTTGCAAAAGGAAAAGAGAAAGGTACTAACATTTTCAACGGAATTGTAGAAGGATCAATTTTTCAAGGTGAAAGTCAGTTGTTAGTTATTAAATTAGATTCAGAAATTTTTGGAGAGCAATCATTGCGAATGCGGTTACCAAACGGTAGTGATGTAGGTCAAAAAGTTCCTCATACGGGTGAAAAAATATCTGTTGGCTTGCGTATGTCAGATAGCTTTTTGGTGGAATAATTAGATGGCTTTGATAGACGAGCATGTTAACGAAGCGGTTTTGAAGAATTTAGATCGCAAAGAAAATTTTACTTTATTTGGACTAACGGCGCCGTACTTACTTCTTGTATTTTTTCTTATTATAATTCCAGTTGGGTGGCTGTTTTATATGTCCTTCATTGGAAGAGACGGTTCCTTTTCGATCGAGAACTATGAAAGGATGTTGAAGAGTAAGTCGTATATACGAATATTCATAACAACCTTTAAAATTAGTTTTTTAACTACCTTAATATGTGCATTACTTGGTTACCCACTAACTTACTTCATGTCGCAACTTTCACGAAAGTGGGCAGGTATTTGTATGATTGGTGTTTTAATTCCGTTTTGGACTAGTCTTTTAGTTCGAACATATGCCTGGTTGGTTCTTTTGCAAAGAAAGGGACTTATCAATAATATAGCGATAGATTTAGGATTTATTTCAGAACCGATAAAGTTCGTACATAATACTTCTGGAACACTCATTGGAATGGCCCATATTATGTTACCTTTCTTAATTTTGCCCTTATATGCAAATATGCGCGCTATTGACAAAGACTGTTTGAAAGCGGCAGCAAACCTTGGTGCAACACCGACAAGAGCTTTTTGGACAGTATTTTTTCCTCTTTCAATACCTGGACTACTGGCGGGACTCCTAATTGTTTTTGTCATCTGTTTAGGTTTTTATGTTACACCGGCTGTTTTGGGTGGTGGAAAAGTTATAATGGCTGCGATGAAGATTTCTTCAAATATCGAACTATATTTTAGCTGGGGTGCCGCGAGTGCACTTGGTGTAGTACTTTTGGTTGTGACGATGCTTATTCTCTATATAGCGTCCAAACTTGTGTCTATGGACCAAATAGGGGCTAACAAATGAGTTTTCTTAACAGAAATGTTTCTGAAACACAGATTAGGTTTAAGGATAGATTGTGGTTATATATCTTTTCAATAATTGTTTTATTCTTATTAATTGTTCCTTCACTTGTAGTAATTCCAATGTCATTTTCAGGAAGCCAATACTTGGAGTTTCCTCCAAAGTCTCTTTCACTCCGATGGTATGAGGCTTACTTTTTTTCATCAGCTGATACTGGTTTGGGTTTTAATGATTGGATGGGCGCAACCTGGACATCGATTAAGGTGGCGGTATTAACAATTTTTGTTGCGACACCTATTGGAACGATGGCGGCCTATGGATTAAGCAACAGTAGTGCTAAGGTGCGAGGTATATTATTCCCCATTATGATTTCACCAATGATGGTTCCAATTATACTTGTCGCTATTGGGTTATTTTACTTTTTTGTTCAATTTAAAATGGTAAACTCTATCACAGGGTTAGTTTTAGGACACTCTTTGGTTGCAATGCCTCTTGTATTAATAATTGTTTTGTCGGCCCTACGAAACTATGACATGAATCAAGAAAAAGTAGCACGATCATTAGGAGCATCTAGATTAAGGGCCTTTTTCGAAATCACATTGCCACAAATAAAATTTTCAATTATTTCTGCTTGCTTAATTTCATTTTTGACTTCGTTTGATGAAGTTATCATTTCTCTATTTGTTTCTGGAGGAGATAATTCAACTATCACTCGAGCAATGTTTTTAGCTTTACGCGACCAAATTGACCCAACAATAGCTGCAATTTCCACGGTTTTAATTGTAATTTCATCTGGATTATTACTTTTAACTCAGTTGTTTGGTGATAAGAAAGACTAGGTCTTGGCTGAATTTGATCTAGTTGTTGTAGGTGCAGGTTCATCAGGGTCTATAATTGCTAGTAAAGTTGCTAATGAAACAGGTTTAAAAGTTCTTATCTTGGAGGCGGGAGGTAGTGATTTTCGTCCCGATATTAAGACACCTATTGGGTATGGTTTAACATTTTATAATAAAAATGTGAATTGGCGCTATCAAACTAAAGAACAAAATAATCTAGATAATCGATCGGTTTACTGTCCTCGAGGAAAAGTAGTTGGTGGTTCAGCATCTATAAATGCTATGGTCTATGTCCGAGGTCAACAAGGAGATTACAACCACTGGGAAACTTGTAGTTCGGCGGAGTTTGGATGGAATTCAGTCCAATCTACTTTTGATTTATTAGAGGGCCGCGGAGATAATACGAAGGGTAGTCATATTTGTGTCTCAAATGTTGAAGATCAGCATGAGGAGGTATTAGAGCATTTTTTTTCTGCAGCTAGAGATCTTGGCATTCGATATACTGAAGATATGAATAGCAATGCTAATGAGGGAGTTGGGCACTACCCTATTACAACAAAAAATGGTTTTAGGTGGACGTCTGCTGATGCATTTTTGAAGCCAGCTATAAAAGAAAAAAATGTTAAAATTATTAAAAATGCACATGTTTCAAAGCTTATCTTTGATGATAATAGGGTCACGGGTCTTGAATTTATTAAGAATGGTTTGAAAAAAAGTATCACTGCTCGCTTCGGAGTTGTATTAACTGCAGGAGCTATTAATACGCCACAACTCTTAATGCTTTCAGGCGTTGGCCCTTCTAAACATTTACTTGATAAGGGGATCACACCTATAGCAGATATCAAAGGGATTGGTCAAAACTTACAAGATCATTTGGGTATAGATTATCTTTTTGAGGCAAATGCAAAGTCCTTAAATAGAACTCTTAGTAGCTGGAGTGGCCGGTTTCGTTCTTTGGTAAATTACATTGCTTCTAAAAAAGGGCCTTTTGCATTAAGTGTTAACCAAGGTGGAGGCTTCGTTAATTGGAAGAGTCGAAATGAGTGGCCAAATTTACAAATTTATTTTAACCCTTTAACTTATTCAATAAAAAGGCCTGGTAAAAGGATGCTATTACGTCCTGATAAATTAGATGGATTTGCAATTGGTTTTCAACCATGTAGGCCGAAAAGCCGAGGTGAAGTTTATCTCAATTCTTCCAATCCTATGGATTCACCTATTATAGATCCAAAATTTTTAAGTAGTGAAAAAGATATATATGATGTTGAAGCTGGTATTAACTTTGTTGAAGAAGTAACAAAGTCAGAAAATTTAAAATCTATTATTGTAAAAGCTAAATCAATAGATTTAGAAAAAGCGAGTATTGAACAAAAAAAAGAGGATTTCAAAAAAAGAGCAGTGTCAGTTTATCACCCTTGTGGAACATGTCGGTTAGGTAATGATGTAGAACGTGATCCTGTTTCAATTGATTTCAGATTAAGAGGATTCCAAAACATATGGATAGCTGATGCCTCCCTTTTTCCAAGTATACCATCAGGTAATATTAATTCAGCAGTTATGATGTTAGCCTACAAGGCGTCAAAGTCAATTTCTCAACAGGTAAACAAGAAATTAGCATCAATAAGTAAGGAGAAAAATATTAGTGACTGATTTATGTATTAATATAAAAAAACTGGAAACCTTCACGAAGAGTTATGTAAGTGCAGTAAGACTTACTATGGAAGATGGTAGCCAGGGTTGGGGGCAAATGTCCACATATTGTGCTGATATAACGGCTCAGATCTTCCATAGACAGGTCGCAAAGCATGCTCTTGGTCATATATTTAATGAATTTACTGATCTTGAAAACTTGATTTTAGAAAGAGAGCATAAATACCCTGGCTCATATGTCCTTCGCGCAATAGCAGGATTGGATACGGCACTTTGGGATTGGTTGGGAAAAAAAAATGGACTACCAGTGACGGCATTAATTGGCGGCAGTCCTGGTATGTTGCCTGCCTATGGGTCATCAATGAAACGTGATATTACTCCTAAGGAAGAGGCAGATAGGCTGAAAAAATTACGAGACACTCAGGGTTTCAAAGCTTTTAAGTTTCGAATTGGGTCAGAGTGTGGACGAGGAAAGGATGAGTGGGAAGGGCGTACAAACGAAATCATTAAGGTCCTTCCAAGAGTCTTGGGCGACGATGTTGTTAAGCTTGTTGATGCAAATAGCTGTTACAGTGCGGATCAAGCTATTGAGATTGGCAAAGCTTTAGAAGACAATGATATAACCCATTTCGAAGAACCATGCCCTTATTGGCTTCCCGATGAAACAAAAAAAGTTACAAATGCCCTTAAAATTGACGTGACAGGAGGGGAACAGGATTGTGATCTTCGAATTTGGAAGGACATGATTGATAGAAAAATTGTAGATATAGTCCAACCTGATGTAATGTATATGGGAGGGCTTTCCAGAGCCCTTTTGGTTGCAGACTTAGCGAACAAAGCAAATATTACTTGTACGCCCCATGCGGCTAACTTATCGCTCGTCACGATGTGTACTATGCATTTCTTAAATGCCATCCCAAATGCTGGAAAGTATTTAGAACTTTCTATAGAAGGAGAGGATTACTACCCTTGGCAAAGGGATTTGTTTTTAGGTGATCCATTTAATGTCACTGATGGCAATGTGGAAATTACAGATAAACCAGGATGGGGAGTAGAGTTTAATCCGTCATGGTTAGAAAAGGCAGAGTATAGCTGTTCAGAGGTATAGATTTAAAAAGTACAATACTCATTAAAATATCATATTTTAAATCTTGTAGCAGAATACGGACTTGGGTCTATTGGAGCTTGTGTTTTATTAATAAATGCAGAAATTAGAGCCGCTGAACCTGGTGCCAAAGATAAACCAAGATGTTGGTGACCAAAATTAAACCATAGACCCTGATGTCTGGGAGCAGGACTTATTATAGGTAAAGAATCAATTAATGTTGGTCGTCTACCCATCCAGGGCGTATCCTCGATCTGATCGCCCATTTTATAAACTTGTCGTGCCCTTTTCACTGACTCCGTTATTTGAGAGTAATTAGGGTCTGCATCTCTCCAGGTGAGTTCAACACCAGATGTAACCCTTACACCTTGCTTCATTGGGGCCATAATAAACCCCCCATCTACATCCAATATCGTACGGTTTAGCGAAGGAGCATCTGAGGGTTTTAGGTGAAGGTGATAACCTCTTTCCCAGAACAATGGTATTTTGTATCCTAGCCAACTAGCAATCTCAGAAGACCAACCCCCAGCTGCAACCACTACGTGATCACCTTTGAGGGTAGAATTATTTGTGTTAACTTCCCAACCAGGGTGAGCTTCATTCAATGCGGTTACAGACTCTTCTAATACTTTTCCACCAGCATCTAAAAAAACCTTCACGTAACCATCAGTTAATGCTGCAGGATCTGATATACGGCCTGCGTCATCCATCAATACTGCTTTTTCATACCTTTGTGAAAGACCTGGCTCAATTTGACGAATTTGTTCTTTTTCAAAAATTGTAAATTTGACATCATTTTTTTTCATTAATTCAAGCTCGAGTTGATATTTCTTAAAAGTTTTCTTTGACCTAAATAGCTTTAACCAACCAGAATCTTCTTTAAGTAGGTGCGTTGTTTTAGATGTTTTTATCCAATCTTTGTGCTTTATTAAGGATATAAGTAGTAGCGAACGTAAAGCTCGACCAGCATGGTCCAAATGTTTGTGAGTGCAATACGATAAAAATCGTAAAATTTTAAAAAAGTTTCGGATCACAAAAAAGAAGTCATAACGTAAATCATTTTTATTATTTAAAATATATTTAGGAAGAGCCTTTAATAATGAGGGATTATTTATAATCATCACAGAAGACTCTGCTAAAACTCCTGCATTCCCATAAGAAGTTTCCCTGCCAGGTTTTTTACGATCTACTAAAGTGACAGAATTTCCAGATAGTTGTAATTCTAAGGCAGTACAAACGCCGACGATACCCCCGCCAATAACTATAATAGATTTTGTCACGTGAAACTCCCTTTTGGCTCTTATGTTTACGTCTCTGTAACGCTTCTTGGATTAATTTCTTCATATAAGGCCGTATGATCTACACCCTCTTTTAAATTCTTTAATGCTTCCGTTAAGTATTCTGGCAACACATTTGATAATGGAGTGGAAAAGTTTGCAGCCTTTATGATACTGCTCGCAATTTCAACATCTTTAGTCATAAGACTCAGAGAAAATCCTGAGTCATACTTTCGAGGGATAACAAATGGAAGGAATTTTACTTGTGTGGAGTTATTTTTACCTGTCGAAGAGTTAATTACTTCAATAAAGTCGTTTGCTTTAATACCGTAAGCTTCAGCAGTCGCTAATGCCTGCATGCTTGCTAGCAAACCGGATGCAGATACGTAATTATTAAGAGCTTTCATAGCATGTCCAGCTCCTAATGGCCCTACATGCCTAACAGTCCCAAAGCATTCAAGTAATATTTTAATAGCTTTGAAATTCTCTTGACTACAACCAACCATTACCATGAGTGTCCCATTTATCGCTTTTTTTACTCCACCCGAAACTGGAGCATCAATTACTGAAATACAATTTTGTTTTACGAGTTCTTGTAACTTTATAGTTTGCTGTGGATGGCTAGAGGACATATCTATTACTTGACCTTTAAACCCATATTCAACCAACTGAAGTACGGTTTCTTTAACTATTGATCCGTTTGGTAAAATTAAAATAAGGATATTACAATTAACAAGCTCACGAAGGTTTTTAGC
>Ga0115556_1002039_pt1 | contig 13619 bp, 1 predicted proteins | sample COGITO_mtgs_1104_5_FD_87282 | JGI IMG/M metagenome (GOLD analysis project Ga0115556, IMG submission 87282) | Pelagic marine microbial communities from North Sea - COGITO_mtgs_110414 | ecosystem: Environmental > Aquatic > Marine > Epipelagic | place: Germany:Helgoland, sampling site Kabeltonne... | reverse complement strand
CAAGTTTAAGTATTATAGATTTGAGTATTAATAACTTACAATCTTTAGTTACACTAAATAAATCTAATACAGATACAAGTTTAAGTATTATAGATTTGAGTATAAATAATTTACAAACATCTATAGAAACTAATAAAGAAAATTTAGATACAAGTTTGTCAATTATACATAATAATATAACTGAACTTGATAATAGTCGTAATGATATATTTACTCAATATAATTCTTTATTAACTAATTTTGAATTTTTAAGGTCATATACATTTAAAAATATTATCATATCACCAAAAAGAGTTAGTGGTACATATACTATAATAAATAGTTCAGATATTTCATTTAACATAACATCTTATAATAATACTGGAAAAATAGAAATTGAATTAAAATATAATACAGATTCAATAGGATGCTTTACAAATCAAGAATTAATATTTAAATTATCAAATTATAATCAAGTTGATATAGATATTTTTAATATTATTAAAACATATGATATAAATGGTAAAGATAATGATTTAAATTATGTAATTTTTAATGATAATATTCATACTCAACCTTTACAATCCGAATTTACTATTCAAAAAGATATTCATAAATTAGAAATATCACACGAATTTGATTCAAGTTCAAATATACCAGATTATGTTTTATTTGAAGTATTTTTTAAAGATTTTCACGACATAAAGAGCACTATTAAAATATATCCTCCAGTTTAATTATTTTTATTTTGTATAAATATTACCTATAAATATATTATAAGTAATATATATAGATGTCATCTTATAATGTTAAACAAACATTTAGAGAAATAATGACAAGAGAAAATGCAAAAATAGGTCAAAATCTATATGTTAATAATGAAATTATATTAGATAAACAAACCGCAATATATGCTGACCCAAATGGAGCAATACGCTTTAAAGACCCAAATGTAAATGGAAGCCCAATATCATTAAAGCAAATAGTTGATATTTCAAATACACATTTATTTCGTTACTTTAATACAAATGCCCCCGATATTATACCCGCAGTACCAAACGAACAGTATAAACTTACAATGAGGGGTGAAAATCTATTTAAATTAGAATTTATTAATGGAGATAATTTTAGAAATCTTGCTCTTGATAATACTGGGTTAGTTATTGGATTACATAATAGAGAAACAGATATTAATACTAAAAATGCAGTTTTAACACTATCTACATCAACAGGTAATAATCGTACTCTATATAACTATAAATATGATGTTAATCACAGTATACATAATTTAGATTATAAACATGGAGAAGAAATATTATCATTTAATTATGGCAATAATTATAATAACTTTCATAATATTTATATAAATGATAATAAACAAGATTTTAAAATAAAAACATTGTTTGAACAAGATGTAAGTTTTAATGGAAATGTTAATTTTAAAAATGATGTAACATATGGTACAAGTATTAATTTTTCCGACCAATCAGGTACAATTTATGTTAAAAACAACTCATTATTCTTTAAAGATATAAATAATCAAGAAATATCTCTTTCAGAACTGAGTTTACTTTCAGCTAATGCTGATACAATGCCCGGTAAATTTGCTATAAATGAATTTATAAAATATTTTAATTATGATGAAATTAACAAAACATTTAAATTTACAGAAACAAATAATGTAAAATATAATTTTGATAATATTTACGTTAATGATAAGATTAACTTATATGATAACACTGGCTTAAATAATCATAATAATAATTTATATCTTGAAAATAAAAATATAGATATTAGTAGTATAAATACAACATTTAATTATTCAGTACTTAATTTAGCAAATGATGTTGATAATGATACTTACACAACTGGATTTTCTAAACACGGTATACATTTAAAAAATAAGGGTGTTCAAGGTATTTTACAAACTTTTGGTAGTAATAGTAATCTAACAAATGGATTATTAACATATGACCAAGACCAATCAAACTTATTATTTTATGATAACACAACTGAGCCATCCCTTATTTGTGGTAATAACTATCGTGTTGATAAAGAAGGAAATGTAAAATTAAACGGTACTATTAATTTTAATGATGATAAACTAGACAGTACAAATATTACACATAATACTATTTGGCTAAGTACTGATAATAACCTATATTTTAGAGATAGTAATAGTAATGACCATTCATTATTAAAGTTAGCTACAATGCAAAATAATTTTTCAGTTGATAAATATAATGATGATGAAATATCAATTAAAACTAATAATAATATTAGAAGCATTTTTGATAAAGATGGTAATCTTTATGTAAGAGGAGATATATATGCGAATGGTATTAAATATCATACATTATCTGACTCTCAAAAAATAACAGACCTTAATATAAATAATCAAAATCATTGGAAATATAATGATTTCTTACCTTTAAATGTAACATTGGGTTATAGTACAAAATTAAGTAATATAAACTATAATGTAATAAATATAACTAAAAAATTAGGAATAAATGCAGAAAGTAATACAAATTCGTTTTTATTACGTAAAAATTCGAATATTGACGAATTTGAATATATAATTAATAGTAATATACCCACAAGAATAAAATATACAATTGATTTTGATGATAGAGAATATAATACAGATGGAGAATTAAGTACAAAAAAAGAGGGTTATATACCTGTATTATATGATTATTATTCTAAAAATATTATAAACCATATCTTAAATTTTTCTAAATTTTCAATTGTTTTTAATAATAAACATCTACTATATAATAATGAAAATAAAAGTGAGTATTTATCAATCGCTAATATATTTAACGCTTATACGGTAAATGATAATGAAAAATTTGGAATAGCAACACAAAATAATTCAAATTATATTGATTTTACTCTTGATAAAATTTTCAATATTGATAATTCAGGTTCATTTTACATAGATTTATCCCATAATAAACAGTCAATAGTTGAAATATCTCAATTTGATTTAAATAATTTCGGTTGGATTATTAAAAAAGAACAAGGTACTTATGATTTTACATTTAAATATGGTAATTTAAGTGAAAGTTCTGGTGAAAATCAAGAAAATAAAACTATAAAATTAGAAGTATTTAATAAAGGGTCAAACAAAAACATAGTATTAATTAATTATGATATGATTAACAAATCTAAAAACTATATGTTTGAATTAATAAGTCGTTCTAATTTATATACAAATTATGTTGATAATATTGCTAATATGTCATGGTTAACCAATAATGCTAATATTAAAATTAAATTATTTGATGCTACATTATATAAATTTATTTACTTTAATACTATTATTAATGAAAATAGTCTCATGTCATTGACACGTTCAGAAAAACCCAATTCAATACGTTTTGCAAATAATAAAATAGTTTATAATAATTCAATTAATACTATATCAAATCTAAATTTTAATAATACAATATATAACATTTATAATGGAAATAATTTAAGGTTTAATCATTTACATACAATTTCAAACAATATTTATAATAATAATTATGATATTAGTAATTCTGAATTAGAATTTTATGACACAAGGTTCATTATAGTTGATAATAGTCATAACAAATATTATTCGGATATTTCACATAGTTTACAAAGTTTAAATGCAATTAATAAAGGGTTTTTTGTCATTAACGAAAATAGTAGCCTTAACTTAGATAATTCAGGTATTTATATATTTAATTTTAAAACAGAAACAAACTCCGAATTTATATATAACTTTGATAATAATAATATTGGTTGGAAGTTTTCCAAAACAAATCTTACCAAAGAATGTTCATTAGTATTTTATAAAAATGATAATGAAATATTAAAGTATACAATTGATATTACTGAAAATTTAGGCGATATACTAAAAATAGGTTTTAGATATGATTTTACAGATGAAATAAATAATTGGGATATAAGTTTTATAACTATTAGTGGTGAAAATATAATAAATATACCTTATACTATTACTAAAAATATAACAGATATACAAAATTATACAGGTACAAATGTTGTTCAACCAGAAGGCATGATACTTCTTGATTTTCACAAAGATAATACTCGTAAAGTAACAAAATTTAATAATGAATATAATTACTTTATACCTAAAAAATGGCATTTATATGGTCCAGAATTAAAAAATAGAAGTGATAATTACTTTTCTGAAAATTATCAATGGAGTTCTGACAATAATAATAACTTTACATCAAATAACAATGTAAAAGTTTATAATAATAATACCAATTCATTTAGTGTATTAGTTGAACCTGAATTATTAATTTTAAATCAATCAGCATTTTTAACATCTAATAATAAATATAATTATGTGAAGAATGTAAATAATGGTAATATTAATTATACAAATACGACTATATTAAATGGCAATATGCGTAAAAATATTGGGTCTTATGCTTCAAATATGTCAGGATGGGGTTTAGATATTTCATTTGACGGTATTGATTATTATAATGAATTCGATACTTTATCTACTGATAGTGGTACAACGGGTGGAGATTTATATACTTTTAGAGAATTTATACGGTATTGGAATTACGAAATAGCTGAGTATGAAAATGATGAAAAATATCAAGTAGGTATGTCATATTACCCTAAACATCATATAGTACAAAATGACTTATTATCATCAATTAGTAAATATGGTGATATTAATTACTATACAAATGCACCTAAATATATTTTTCCTTTAGATGATGGTCAAATAACTTTTAATAATTATAATAAAGATTTACAAGAAACAAATAATAATCCATCATGTTTATGGTTTAATTATAGTTCAAAAGATATATTAAATATTTGGGGTAGTACAAATAATTATGGTACTACTAAAGAACAAAATGAAACAACCCATAATCTTTCATTTTCTTTTTGGTTAAGTTTATCGAATACTACACTATATAATTCAATTGAAAATCTTTTTAGTAATAAAGTAATATATGATGATAATACATCAAATAACCTTGTGTTATTTAGTTTAGGTCATAATGTTAGAAGATATAAATCTGAAACTTCAGTAAATAATTATAAAGACCTTGATATTGGTCATGGTTTTATGGCAACTATGGGTTGGGAACGATTAGATAGAATTAATGATATTAGTAGTGCTATAAGCGACCTATCCGGTACTAATGACAGTAATACAAATTATAATAACTTAACCCCATTAAATTATTTACATCTTACATATGAAAACGATAAATTTTATTTTAGAAAAGATTCTAATAGTAAACATTATTATAATTTAAAAAATGGGCTCAGAAGTTTATACGTTGTTTGGGGCCATAATATAAAAGATGCTTCAGAAAATTATATAGACGCTTGGTATTTATTATCATCTTCATCTAATTTAAATTCACTTAGTAATGGATATTTAAATTCATATCCATGGATTGATCATACTGATAATGATAAATTAATTAAAGATGTTTCATTTTCAGAAGCTGATTTAGGAAAACTTGTATTTGCATTTGATGGTTCAGCTAATACTAATCCAAATTATGATATTAGTCTTGGATTATTTAACTTATCTAATAATAGTAATGTTATTACCAAACAAGACATTTCATTTTTAAATCCAATTGATAGACAACCGTTAATATTTAATCCAGAATTACAAATAGTGCCAGAATTTGATAATATGTTATATGATGGTATTTGGAAAAACGGTGCAAATCCACCAATCGATGATGTTGTACTTGCTATAACTGTGTCGAGAATAAAAGATTTATTACCATCAAATAAATTTACATCCAATATAATTGAATTAGATAAACCTGTATCTCAAAAAGATAATGATAATTATTTTTATAAAACAATATATCTATCGGATATTAGTGGAAAAAAACTTATAAAAAAAGATGGAACTGGATTATTATTAGATAATTGGGTACATTTAGATATAAGACTTGAGAAAAATATAGACCCCAATAGAAAAGACCAACCTGACGAATTTGGTAATTTAGACCCTCATTATTATTTTAAAGTTTCATTATATGATTATGAAACAGATATATCACATAATCGAACTAAAAATTTTAGAATAAATGATAAAAATAGTTTAATGTTTAATACTATAAAAAATGTTAGAATAGACCAAATTTTAGATTTAACAAATGCAATTAATGCTAAAGGAGCAAATACAGATGGTGCAATGATGTTTATTCAAACACCTAAAGAAGGTATGTACAATATTTCAGGTATATTTGAAAATATTACATATAGTGAACAACAAACTCCCATTCATCCTCAACCTAGATATAATAAACGTTTAATGGAATTAGTTTCATCTGTATTTAATATTCGTATTTTTGGTTCTTCTAATATTCAAAATTATAACCCAGTTTTATATGACAAGGAAATATTTAATGATGATACCATAATTAAAAATATTAATACTGGTAAATTAATTTTGATGGATAATAATACTCATTTTTACGGTATAGATAAATATAATTTAGACGTTTCGAATATATTATCATCAAAATATAACTATGATAATAATACAAATCTTACTTCAAAAGGCTACACGTCATTAAGTATAGGTCATGATTATTCGGCAGACGTATATATTAAACTCGAAAAAGATACTCTTTTTAATTATGATGATTCTGGTAGTATTGCGATTTACTCAAATATAAAAACAGATATTTCACAAAATATAATAACTAATTTATCAAATGTTTTTGATAGAATAGGTAATCGAATTATAGCTGATGGAAATTTAGAAATTAATGATAGTATGAATGTTAAAGGTGGTGATTTAATTGTTGAAAATGGTAGTTTAATACTAAAAAACGATATATACCAAATAACTGGAATAAATTCTCAGACTGGTGATTTTATATATAAAAATATAATGAGCAATTTTACATCACCTTGGACAGTGGAAATATTTGAATTAAATGAATATTTGAATCCATCTAAAACAGATATTAGCTTTCAAACAAATGTAAATCAAGGGTTAACAAAGTTCAATGGGAGTATTGAATCTGGGTTAATAATAGTTGATGATATTAATAATATAGGTTCATCTAAAAATCTTTTAATAAATACTGGAAATAATCTTCAAATACAATCAAGTGAAAAAATTATTATTAATGCTAATGATATATCTTCTAATAGCAACAATTTTAGTTTAGAATCATCTAATTTTGATATAAATTCAGATAATATTAATTTATCATGTGTTGATTTTAATTTAATCCAGACGGGTAATACTGAATTAAATATGGGTAATATTACACAAAATAATAAAAAAATAAATATTAATTTTAGAGACGACCTTTTTATAGATAGTGACGTGTTTAATTTAACTACAACAAATAAGGCTAGTATATTTAATATTAAAAAAATGACTACAGGTCAACAAAATTATGCCGTTGGTATTAATAATAATAATCCAAAATATATGCTTGATATTGGAGGTGACTTAAATTTTACAGGCCAAATATATCAAGCTGGTGGACCACTTAATTTATCGAGTGGTGGTGGTTCTGGTGGTTCTGGTGGAAATGCTTCAGCTATAAATAATATATGGGAAATTTTGGAAACACATACAATTGATCTTGAAACAGGCTCTAAAAATTCGGTAAATATTAATATTGAACGGGGAGATTATGATAGTTATTTGATAACATTTGATAACCTTTTATTTGAAAATGTGGATAATACTCAAAATGATAGTTTATATTTTAGAGTTTTTGATCAATATGTTGAATTAAATACAAATGAATATCAATATAGCTATATTGAAAGTAAAACTGATGGTACAACTAAAGCATATTATGCAAATAGTGATTCCAGTGGTATATTAGGACGAACTGTTAAAAGTCATAGTATAATAAATGGAGAAATTAAAATTAATAATACAAGTGGTTTCAGAAATACAAATGGTGATAAATATGTATCATATTCATTTAAAAGTCAAAATAATAATGGACAAATATTTTCAGGATATCAAGGTTCGGGTATTGTTAATACAGATGAAAAGCTTTCTTCACTTAAAATTGGTTTCATTAATAATCATATTAAAAAAGGTAAAATAGTAGTTTATACTTTAAAAACATCTATTTCAGGTTCATTTGAAGATGAAGTCTGGAGTAAATTAGAAAGTGTAGCAGTTAATAAAACTTCCACATATACACAACAAGATTTAAATTTAGACTATAATTTTATAGGACCAACTAATAAAGTAACATTAGATATTAATCAAAATTATAAAAATTATTTAGTACTTTTAGAAGGGGTTACATTACAGAAAGATAATACTCGCTCTTTTAATACAATTAATGATATATCTGGCAAAACAATTGAATTTAGCCAAAATAAACGAGGAGAATATGGTGGTTTAATAATTAATAATAAAAAACTTACATTTTTAGATTGTTCAAACGATATACCTAGCAGTTTTGATATTAGTAAGATTAATATAGGTAATTATCATATAAATACTGGGATATTTACAAAAGATATTATACAACCGGGTTTAAGTGATAATATTTTAGATACAAGTTTTATTCAAATTATCGTTAATGATACATCAGGTATTATTTTACAAAATAATAATATTTATGATGAACTATTTATTACATGCAATGACCAATGTGGTAATGAAATTACTAATAATAGTTATCAATATATTTTTAACGAATATAAAACAAATGGCAATACAGCAAGATATTATGCTAATGAAGAACATGATATACCTATTGCAAAATCAATACAGGCTGGTAATTTATTAAATGGACATTTATATATTAACAACAAAGACGGGTCTGATTCATCCGGTATGATGACTAATTTTGATTTTGATTTACAGACAAGAAGCAATGCAGATGGTAATAATTTATTTTATTCATATAAAGGCGGTGGTGTTGTTCAACAGACTAATCGATTAACAGGTCTCAATTTTAAATTTATGACGAATAATATAATCGGAGGAAGAATTACTATTTTTGCTATAAAAATGGCTGGTAATACTACTAAATGGTATAGTGGAGAAACTTTTGGAAATATTTATCGTAATGGTAAAATTGGTATTAATACCGATAAACCTACTGAATCATTAGATGTTGATGGAAATATTAATTTTACGGGAAATATTTATAATAATGGCAACCCTTATAAATCTAGTGGTGGTGCAGGAGTTTGGGAAAAAATGGAGGTTAAAGAAATATATAATGAAACAGATGTAGTATCATTAAATTTAGATTATACATATACTGATTATTTAATTACATTTACAGGTGTTAAATCTAATCTTAATTCAAGCGATAATATTGGGTCATTTATTTTTACAGTTACTGATTCAACTGGTGATTTAGAAAATGGTGAATATAAATATAATTATACATATAATAAATCAAATGGCGAATCATTTACCAATCATGCTCAAGGTGAAAACTATGCAAAAATAGCTAAATATTCTGTTAGTGGAGATACAGGTGCTATTAATGGAGAAATTAAACTTATGAATACATCTGCATATAGCGATACAAACGGTTATATATCATATGATTTTTCAAGTCAATCAATAAAAGATAGTTATTTTATTGATTATCAAGGTGGTGGACTTGTAAATATTAAAAATAAACCTTTAAGTTTAAATTTAAAATATCAATATGCTGGAACTAAAATTACTTCAGGAAAAATAATTATATATACATTAAAACATAATATTTCTGACGAAGAAAACTTATGGAAAAAAATTGAGACAAAGACTATAACTGGTGTATCCCTCTCACAATTATCATTAGATATTAATTACAATTATTCTCATTATATTATTCAATTAGAAGGTTTATGGCCTAAGGATAGTTCTGGTGAACTATATATTACTGGTCAAGATATCAGTGGAGAAATAACAGATTCAAGTTATCAATATGTTTTTAATGAATATAAAAGTGATGGTAATTCATATAAATACTATGCAAGCACAGAATCAAATATACCTATTTGCAAAAAAGTCTTAACTAATTATCCTATGAATGGATACCTCTATATAAATAATAAGGATGGTCTACATAACAATAATAAAAAAGCTACAAGCTTTAACTTTTCAACACAAACAATGGTTAATGAAGATGATGTTGATAATTTTGTAGGTACCAAAGGTTCAGGTATACTTGTCCATAATAATCATCTTAAAAAATTAAATATTCAATTTAGTGGCACTGGTAATAAAGTTAAAAATGGTCGTGCTACTATTTTTGCCATGAAACTAAACGGTCAAATGGATACTAAATGGGATTCAAGTGATAGTCAAAATATCTATTTTGGTGGAAATGTAACTATTGGTGAAATTAATAATGATTATCGAGATGGTAAACTTTCATTAATATCATATGAAAATGATATTAGTAATACAATGTTAAGTATTTATTCTAATAATAACGATATTCTTAAAAGTTATACTGATGTTAAAATTGAGAATGGTCGTGATAATGGAGGTTTAATAAGAGCATATAACGAAGGAACTAATGGAGATTCTGGATTAGAATTATGTACTATTTGTGGTGAAGGTATAGTAAATAAAGCAATGACTATTCATAGTACTGGTGTGGATGTACATGGCATCTTGAATTCTGATATTATATCATCATCTATTTACGTTTTACATACGGGTGGGGGGGATGTGTCACACAATATTCCATTGACTATTGGAGGCAACCTCCACCAACCTCAGCTAATAATCAATAAACCAAGTCCATCTAACATTCACCACTCTGGGATACGAATTGGTGGATATTATAGTACCGCTTCCAATAGTCATTTATTCAGCTCGTCGGGAAGTATACACGATGCCTGGATCAGCTCCCACTCTGGGCTGAAAATTAATGCACCTCGCGCGGTTGACCAAGATGCCAGCGGAAAATTCAACCCATACAACAAACACCTCCACCTAAATAATATATCTGATGGCGAGATCTTCATCGGTGGTGGTGGTGGTAACACGACTGTGTACAATGTCCTCACCGCCTGGAGGTTTGACACCGATGAAACCGCTTACACGAGTGATAGGCGTATTAAGACGGAAATAACAACAGTTGACGACGATAAAGCTCTAAATCAAGTCAACTCATTGGAGTGTAAGGAATATCATTATAAAGACCCATTGAAACGAAATGAACAGAAGACGATTGGGTTCATCGCTCAAGAAGTGAATGAGATTATCCCAAATGCAGTTCGTCTTCGAACTAAGTTTGTACCTGACGAATTAAGAAAAATCGAGTCTATGTCATGGTCGAATAATGTTTTGACTATTCCCGACTTAGATATGAGCATCGAAAATTTGACAGGTCTATGTAAATTTTATGTGAGCGATGACATTAGTGGAAATAATGAAATGGTTAAAAATATTGAGTGCGAAAAGGACGAGAATGGAAAGAAAACAAATGGATTCGAATTTGAAAAACAATATACTAATGTGTTTTTACATTCAAAGGAGGTGAATGATTTCCATATGATTGATAAGAACCAGATATTCGCACTACATCATAGTGCCATACAGGAATTATCTAGGAAGAATAATGCACTTCAACAGGAGAATGTCGCCAAAAATGCAGAAATTGTAGAACTTAAAAATGAAATTAATTTAATTAAACAACATTTAGGAATTTAAAAATACAGAATTATGTTTTTATTTAACAATCAAATAATATAAAATATATCTATATGTATTTTTTATATTAATAAACTCTTGATATATTATAAATATGCCAATTACAACTGAAATATCAAAAGATTTTGTTCAGACAGACGAAAATGGTGATTTAAATTTGTATTCAGAAATTCCTACAGACATGAGTGAACTTACGGATAATAGTTTTTGTTATACAAATCTAAAAATTGAAAAAGGTCACCATAGTGGAGGATTAATAAGAGCGTATAAAAATGTTTCTGTTGGAGATGCTGGATTAGAATTATGTACGATTAGTGGTGAAGGTACATTAACAAAAGCTATGACTATTGGTAGTAATGGTGTAAACGAAATTAATTTTGGCGAAATTAATCTTGAAAACACTTGGTTTGGTCCTGATTTAAGAGGTGGTTTAAATATTAGTGGTGGTGGCTGGTATTTAGTTGAAGATTCGAAAGGTATGCGTGGTCATCTTAATGAAAAATTTGATTTTAATGAAAATAGTGACAATTTTCAAGATGCACTTCTTCAAAATGAAGGTGTTCGCAATACACGTTCTGTTTCAAATACACCATTAGCCAGTATTGATAATGTAGATGAAATATTAATTTACAGTCATGATGGTAGTCACGATTGGTGGGTTATTGATAATAGTTTATTTAGGGCAGACATTGTTGATTTTGAAAATGCGAAGGGGATGAGTCGTACTGGGGCATATACTTATGATGTATGTCATCCACCAAATTCAATGCCTAATGGAATAAAATATCAAAAAAATAGTGATGTCCCCGCACCACTTGCTTTTTGCAGACATTATGGCGATAAGATGTCAATATGGAATGGAGCTCCAACTGTTTACGATTATGCTACTATAATATACAGAAGTGATTTCGAAAGCGGACCATCAGAACATAATATGTTATCATCAATACATCACAAAGGTATATCTATATTTGTAAGAAATTCCACTAATATTCAAATAAATCCGATACCATATCCTACTATGATTAAAAAAGAGCTTGACCATTTGCACATTACTGCACCACTTAGTATTTATCCCGAAAATAATAAACTGGATGATTTAGGATTATCATGGGATAAAGTTTTAAAGTTTGATGGAAATAATGAAACAGATAATACTGTAACAGTTGATAATGCAGGTGGTTGGTATTTAGTTAGACAAACTTATGATGCACCTCTTTCAAGCAACCCATTAATCTATAATGATAATTTTCATTTTGGGTTTGATTATGGTACCAAAGAAGACGAATCGACATATCCGTCTGGGCATTCATGGAGCAGAAATGTTTCAAACTATGATTATGATGAAGTGCTGTTTTATATGGACGATGCAGGTGAAATAGTATGGCAAATATGGGATAGAACAGCACTTGAGAGTTTAATGTCTAGATATAACGCATCCTATGTGCAAGTTAGTGGAGTAAAAAAATCCAGTGTAAGTAGTACTCCTCATACGGTTGAAGCACATGTTAGAGCTGACAAAAACTGGAACTGTGACCCACAAATTTTATATAGTCAACCTGGAATTGAGAGTTCACATCCAAATCGGCGCTGGAATGATTTTGATAACGGGGCATTCGCCAGAACTTACTATGTACGCCGTTCAGATGGACAACCAGTAAGGTTGAAAAACAAAGTGAAAGTATATATAGATGGCAACTTGGATGTAGATGGCAAAATTACTTGTTCAAATATTATCCCCAGTTCTCAGGGCAATATAGAGATAAATGCGGATAAACAGAGCATGGTTTACATTAAGGGTATTAATAGAAATGATGACTTGAATAGTTGTCTATTAACCTTGCATGCCAATACACAATCCTCTAAGATGACTAACGGCTGGGGACCAACAATATCGTTTGTAACTAATCGTACCGGTAAGGAAGGTGCTTGGCCGGCGGCTAATATAAAGGGTTGCATTTATTCTGGGGCCAATACT
>Ga0115556_1002026_pt1 | contig 13681 bp, 5 predicted proteins | sample COGITO_mtgs_1104_5_FD_87282 | JGI IMG/M metagenome (GOLD analysis project Ga0115556, IMG submission 87282) | Pelagic marine microbial communities from North Sea - COGITO_mtgs_110414 | ecosystem: Environmental > Aquatic > Marine > Epipelagic | place: Germany:Helgoland, sampling site Kabeltonne... | reverse complement strand
GCGCATTTAGAAATTCCTACTATTAACGTAGAAGATTTGCTTACTCTTGAAATTAACTTCCACGGTCAAGTTGCTTCTGGTAACGTTGATAATACCGATGAAGCCACTATCATCTATAAAGCATAAGCATAGTAAAAAATAATTCTTGACAAAATACTATTTGTTAGATATAATTATGAGAATTGGGGGGAAAATAATCCCCCCGTTTTTCTCTATAAGGAGATTGTCAAGGAGATCCTAAGTGAGTTTTGAATTTATAAGAGAAGGCCGAGTATGGCTGGAGTATCCAACTAATACTTTTTACCTTCTTCATACAATGAAAGATGTCACTTTCTCCCAAACCTTTCAACAAGAAGGCGTCGCAAAAAGAACTTTGCATAGCCCGAATAATTTGTTTGAAGGTTCCGTCATCAATAGAGCAAATCCAGCAGACTTCTCTTTCACTTTGTATATGATGGATGAAGCCTCGCTATATCAGCATAAGCCTCTGGATTTATTATTAGATTACAACGGAAATAGTTTAAACACTTTTAATCTTTATTTTGTATACCAGAACAAAAGTCCTGACGTTTACTATAAGATAGAAAATGCAGTTTTTACTAGTGGAACTTTCAATATTCCAAGAGCTGGAATAATGACAGTGCCTCTTTCCGGACAAGGAACTAAGCTTACAAGAAACGAAGGAACCTTTAATCCTTCCATTGTAGGTTATGATACTACACCAAGTTTCGCAGTATCAAAAGAGTTCATTGTATCCGTTCAAGGAAGTGATTTAGATAATATTCAGGGAGCATCCCTAGAGCTACAAAACGATATATCTTGGACAAAGAATGATACTATTCATCGTACTCAAGATGTAACAGATGCCTCCAATACAATATACCCAAACTCCTTCACTTTAGAAGGAAGAACTTTGGGTGGAAGTATTACTCAATATATTGATAATACTAATACTGAGTCTATTAATAACTTACTAACTTGGAGTGAAAATGCTTCTGTACGTATTCGTGCTGGATTTTCAGCAGCTGATTTGCAGTTAGATATAAATATGCCAAACGCTTGTTCTTTTACGAATAGACCAGTCTTTGGTGAAGTTTTTTCTCAAAACTATGATTTTCGTCTAACTAGCAACCCAGTCAATTTAAACACTTATTTTACTTATTAGGAATTATATGAAATTAAAAGATTTAATGGTAGACACAAAGTCAGCCTGGATGGATTTTCCCGGCTGTCCTGGTTTTGAAGTAGAGGTATGTAATTTAGCAAGAAAAGAATTATTAGCTTTACGAAAAAGATGTATTAGTCAAAAGTTTGACAGAAAAACTCGTCAAATGGTAGAAGAGTTAGACGATGAAAAGTTTGTTGTAGAGTTCGCTAAAGCGACTATTAAAAACTGGAAAGGACTAAAACTAAAATACTTAGAAGATTTAATTTTAGTAGACTTGAAAAATCAAGACGAAAACCAAGAATTAGAATATGACTTAGAGCAGGCGCAAGTACTAATTCAAAACTCAACGGAATTCGATAATTGGATAAACGAGGTTGTCTTTGACCTTGCCAACTTTCGCCGAGACCGAGAAGGAGATGTTGTGGGAGAGGTTGGAGCTGTGGCAGAAGAATAATAATGTTGGCATGACCAAGGAAAGATACTTGGAAATGGAAGAACAGTTAGGAAGGACTCCTAGTATAGAAAAATGTCCTCCAGGTATAGAAGACTTCCCAGAGATTTTTATAGATACACTAAATATTTTTAATTCTCTGGGAGATAGAGTATACCCAGAAATAGGTTATATAGGGAAAGATTACACTAATTTACCTATATTAATAAAACTATATAAAATTGATAATATAGATCTATGTATAGAACTATTATCGAGATTCGACTCAGACGCAATTAAGCTTTCTCAAGACAGGCTTAAGCGAGAATACGAGAAGATAAAGAGAAAACACTAGTGGCTAATAGCGTAGTTTTAGAAGTAATACTTGAGGGTAAAAACCTAAAGGTTGTGCAAAGAGAGGTTGATAATGTCACTGGGGCAGTCAATGATAATACTGCTGCACAGAACAAAAACACTTCCTCCACTAGACAAGGCACCCAGGCAAAAGGTGCCTATAATAAACAAGAGAAGGGTGTTGGTCAACTAACCTCTAATACTACTAAAGCATTCTCGAAGCAGGCTCAAGGAATCTCCGGAGGACTTGTACCTGCGTATGCTGTTTTAGCTTCTAACATTTTCGCAATCGGCGCAGCCTTTCTCGCTCTAAAAAATAACGCTCAAATTGAGCAGCTTACTCAAGGCCTTACACAATTAGGTAAGGCTTCGGGCTTAGCTATGGGTCAATTATCCGCAGGTTTAAGGGAAGCCACCGGCAGCGCTATAAGCTTAGAAGAATCAATGAGATCTGTAGCACTTATTACGAGTGCAGGACTAGATCCCTCAGCTATTACTAGATTCGGTAAGGTGGCCAAAGATGCAAGTATTGCTCTGGGTAGAGACCTCGGGGATTCTATGAATCGTTTAACTCGTGGTATTACTAAGCTAGAACCAGAATTATTGGATGAATTAGGTATTATGGTCCGTCTAGATGAAGCCACGGAAAACTACGCTTCTCAATTAGGAAAATCTGCTAGTAGTCTTACTAACTTCGAAAAGCGTCAGGGATTTATGAACGCCGTTCTAGCGGAAGGCGAAAGAAAGTTCGGTGCATTAGGGGACTCAGTTACTATCAACCCATATGATCAACTCTCTGCCGCTTTTTCTAATTTATCAAAAATAGTAATTTCTTTCGTGTCTGGGCCTATAGGCGTTTTAGCTAAGTTTTTGGCGTCTTCCCCCACAGGACTTCTCACTGTGTTAACCTTATTCGGAGCTACGGTAATAAAAACCATAGCACCAAGTCTAGGTGATTTAACTAAACGTGCGGAGGACTTTGCGGAAAAATCTGCTGAAATGGCCACGCAAAGTGCTAAAAGTATAGTAGGCATGGAAGGAGCTTCTGATACCGTAAAAAAATATCAAAAAGATCTAGAAAACGGAGCTGCGACCGAAGATTCATTTAAGTCTGCAATGAGGGGCAGTACCGCCTCTATAAGAAAAAGAAAAGCAGCGCTAGTCGAAGCTCAAGAAGCGCAAAAAAAGACTTTTGCTGCTTCAGGAAAATTCGCAATAAATTTAGGTATAGAAACCGATGCAGTAAGAACTGCAAGGTTAGCTTTAAAAGAAAAGCAATTGGTACACAATGAACTAATAAAAACTCAGCACTTGGAGGAACTACAAAAGAAAAGAAACCTTGAAGCTGAAATAGTAGCTACTATTACAACCGGAAGGTTGAGCGCCGGCATGAAAGCAGCCACAGCCAATATACTAGAGCGAATAGCAGCTACAAGAGCTGCTGCAGCACAAACAGCAGGATTAGCTACTGTAGAAGTTATAGCCACAGGTACTACCGCTGCTCTAGGCGCTGCAGCAACTTTTACTGGAGCAGCACTAGCTCGAATAGCTCCTTGGGTCACCGCAATAATGATAGCTTTTTCTATTTTAGCTCCTGTAGTTAGCTACATAATGGATTTATTTACTTCTGACGCGCAAGAACGCTTCAATAAAAAACAAGAAGAAATGCATGAACTTTTAAAAGAATCTGCAGTAAACCTAAAAGAAGTGGATAAAGCCCTGGCGGGGCAACAATCTAGTATAAGAGGTACTGGAGCAACTTATTTATCTTTAAACAATATATTAAATACTTATATAGGTAAGTTAAAAGAAGTAGAAGCTGCCGAAGTCGGAAACAGCAAAAAAGGCCAGATATCTTCCATAAAAGAGATTCTTTCTAGTAGTAAAGCACTTAATGATGCGTTTTTAGCTGGATCTAAAGATGGAAAAAGCTTTGATGACATGTTAAAAGATAAGAACATAACAGAAACTGAGGCGGTAGAAAGAGCCAAACAGATTCTTACCTCTATAAAAAAGAATACTACAGCTTTAGCAGGTCTAGATGCTGCATCAAAAGAGTCTAATAAAACTTTTTCTGATTTTATGTTAAAAGGTAAAGTTAGTACTTATATAGATGATGTTGCGGATAGTTTCATTGAAATGCAAAAATCGGTAGATGGGGCTACCGATAAATTGGCCGCTGGAAGAGTTATTTTGGAAAATCTTAGCGCTAAACAATTAAACTTCTACGGAATAGACCCTAATCTTAAAACCCAGCTACAAGACAACGCCAAGCTAATAGAAGAGACTCAACAAAAAATAACAGAGAAAGTAGCCCAGGAAGAGCAAGCAAGAATAAAGGGAGGAGCTCACGGCGTAAGAAGGCATAGAGAAGAGGTGGCGGCTTTAGAGGCAGAGCTACAAGGTCTTGTAAATATACAAAATACTATGGGGGACGGAGTAGCTGAAATCTTCAAAGTAGAGGGGGAAAAAGTAAAAGTTCTTCAATTTGAAGCAATTACTCGTAAAACCACTCTTGCAGGGCTTAAACAGCAATTATCTCTTTCAAGAGCAGTTAAAGGAGAAAGTCTCTCCCGATTAACTGAAGAATTGGCCCTAGAAGGGGAAATACGAAAAGAAACCATAAAAAATATTCAAGTTAGGGCAGGGCTTGTTGAGAAAAAGATAGCCTTAGCAGAAACCGATGATGAAAGATTAGCTGCACAAAATGAGATGAATCAATTAACTCAGGAAATGGCAGCAATAATGAAAGAAGGTTTGACTGCCACCGCTGAACAATTGTTTCTTTTGGAAGAGAAAAAACTGAAAGTGATACAACAACAACAGAAATTTACTAAGATGGGTCTTGATGTACAACAGAAAAGCATCGGTTTAGATAATGCTGCTTTAGATATAGCTATAAGACAAAAAAGAATAGATGCCGCAACAGAAAGTGAGGCAGCAGGAAGAGGATTTGTAGTTAGTGCTGTTCAGGAAGAAGATATACAAAAAAGTATTGCAGAGGATAGAAAAACAGCTTTAGAGGCAGAAGAAGGTATTAAAGCTCAAATGATTAACATGGAGTACGCTCTTCTCAAACAAAAACTCCATGTTGCTGCAATTGAAGCTCAAACTATTAATGCTTCATTAAAAAAGGATGATCCTGATAGAATAGACTTAACCGCTATTAGAACCGCTCAAGGTCAAATAGAAAGTATGCAGAAAAGAGCTTTAGAAAATAACGAAGCGTCTTACTCAGCCGCTCGGGCGGAAGTAGACCTAGAGTCGGCTAAGAGAACTAAAGCAGCTGACACTGAGCGTGCCCTACAAGCTAGTCAAGATGCTTTAGCCTTGGGAGAATTCAAAAATTCCATCGCACAAAGAGGTTTTGACTTAGAAGGAAAGGCTAATGAAGTAGCAAAATCTTCTATGGATTCTAAAAGAAAACTCCTAGAACAAGAGGCTAAACTTCGAAATCTTACAGACCCAAATATTCGTGAAGCTAGATTAACTGCACAGAATGTCGCAGATATTGAAAAAGAAATGTATGCTCAAAAAATTCTTAATTTAACTAACGAGGCTGCTTTAAAAACGAAAATGATTGAAGCGGAATATGATCTTCTCCTTCTTAAGAATAAGTTGGCTAAAGAAGAAGCACTAATAAAAGTAAGAGAGATAAATGCTCAACTAGCCGCTCAGAATAAACCGCCTATACCAGAATCTACGATTACTTCCGCTTTTGACGTTATAGAAACTCAGATAGGTAAAGTAAGAACTGCCGCTACAGGAGCTATTGCAGAAGGACTCGCTGCAAGCGTAGCGGAAGCCAATACAACTCTAGCCACTATAGGCCAGAAAGGTAGTGACGCGGGTACTGGTTTTACTGTGCCAAGAACTAACATGGAAAAAGCTGCAGCGGAATCTTCAGGAGTTCTACAAGATGAGGACGCTTCCGCTTCAGACAAATTCGGGGCCATGACAAATATAGCTTCTGGGTTTGCAGCAGACTTAGCCGCTATAAGTCCAGAGGGCGAGTTAATACAAGCCGTAGTGGCGGGAGCTGATGCGGTGGCGGGAGCTTGGAGTAACGTAAGTGCTGTTTTTTCCAAGGTAGGAGAAGATGGCTTAGCATCCGCAACTGCAATGGAAAAAGGAGCCGCAATAACAGCCGCAGCGGGAGCCGCTATCGCAGCAGTAGGTAGTATGTTAGCTGCTAAAAGCGCCGAGAAGATAAAAGCTATAGACCAAGAAATTGCAGCCGAGCAGAAAAGAGATGGAAAATCCGCCGCAAGCATGGCTAAGATAAAAGCTCTCGAAGCTAAAAAAGAAAAAGAGAAGAAAAAAGCTTTTGAAGTAGACAAGAAAATGAAGATGGCACAGATATTAATGTCTACAGCTACTGCTGTTATGCAGTCTTTCACCAATGCAGGAGGATTCCCTCTAGGCATGCCTATGGCGATAGCCATGGGAGCTATAGGTGCTATGCAATTAGCGACAGTAGCCAGCACTAGCTACTCTGGAGGAGGCTCTTCCGGAGGTAGTAGCCTGCCCGCCTCTGTGAGCGTAGGAGAAAGATCAAACTCTGTAGATGTATCACAGAAAGCTTCAGGATCAGAACTCGCAGGACTCCGTGGAGGAAATACTGCAAATATAGGAGGGATGCCTCCTACTCCAGCTTTCATGGGAGCTAAATATCGTGCCGCTGGCGGACCAACCGCCGGATACGTTGTCGGAGAGCAAGGTCCAGAATTATTTGTTCCAGAAACTTCAGGAAGAGTTGTTCCTAATGATGAAATGCGTAACTCTCAACCTCTCAATGTTAACTTTACTATTCAAGCAATCGATTCTTCTAATTTCACAGACGCCCTAACAACTCAGCGTGGAAATATTATAGGCATGATTCGAGAAGCCGCCAATACCTATGGAGAAACTTTTTTAGAGTCCGTAAACGACACAGCAATCACAACAGGAAACGGTAAAATCTAATGGCATACATGGACATACTCCCAGACCCAGATAGAAAGATAATGAACTCTGGAAAACAAAATGATGTATCGGGCACTGCAGGGCCAGGCTTCGCTTCCGTAAAGTTTTCTTCGAATCAACCTACTATGGTATCTCGAACGAATGGGGGAAGAGTAGTTACTCGATCTCAAGCTACTCAATACTGGGATATAGATATTAATTATAATCCTCTTACGAGAGATGAGTTTGAACCTGTAAATTCTTTTCTTATGTCAAGACAGGGACAGCTTTCTCCTTTTTATGTAGTGTTACCTCAGTATGCCGTTTCTAGAAATTCTATTTTTGCTACTTATGCGGCTTCGAATACTATTAGCACTGTGGGAGTCACAAACTCAGGAGCCACTAAATTAACTGCTCAGGGATTTAATTCGTCAGATAGTCCTCGTCCCGGAGATATATTCACCGTTTCAGACTCAAATAATTCTAATCATATAAAAGCTTATATGATTACAAGAGTAGAAACAAATGCTGATTACGAAGGTACTCAACCTACTGGTACTCAGAGGATTATTCATTTTAATCCTCCGATGATTTATCAGTCTGTGAATAATACTACTCTAAATTTCACTGCACCCAAAGTCAGAGTAATTTCAAAAAAGAACACTCAAGAATACTCACTCGGAACTAACAATTTATATCAGTTCAGTCTATCTTTAGAAGAGGCATTACCATAAATGGCTAAATTAGACACCAACCCCACTTTAGCAGTACACCTTGAGGAAAATCGTCCTTTTGTATATGCCCATCTCTTAAAGTTCGAAAGACCTCTAAAAGAGTGGACGGATCCAAATGCCACCGTTCTTTACAGCGAAAAATATTCAAGATATATGCACATTACTGATGCCTCTTATTCAATTAATTTTGATGATGGATCTGAGTACTATTCAGGACAAAGTCTTCTCAGTAATGGCGCACAAACCTATTTCCCCAATAAACTAATCAGTGTCAGTTCTGTTCAGGACTCTGCCGAAAGCAAGGTAGCCAATTTTAATATTACTTTAGCTGCTGATGCTCTTGACGCAAGTTTATACTCCCAGACACTTACTTTCTCGCAAGTCAGTTCCGATTATTTTATAGAAGCGGTAGATAGTTTTTCTGCTGCCGGTTTCACTGAGGGAGACGTTATATATTTAAATTCTTCTACAGGTGTTCACAAGTTTAAAAAGTTTGTAATAGCTGCTTTTCTGAATGAGGGCAAAAAGCTGCGTGTTTTAGAAGAAACTTATTCTTTTACGGAAGATACGTGGGCAGAAACAGGAAATACTTACGATATTACTTCATCTAGTACTGAAATAACTGCTTTAACTTTGAATCAGCAATCAGCTAATTTTGTAAATCGTCAAGTATCTATATTCAAAGCTTTTTTCTACGAAGATGAGCCAGATGTATTTATTGGATCTCCAGTATTAATGTTCAGTGGTATTATTACGTCTGCAAACTACAAGGAAGACCCTGAAAAAAGAGCTACAATTTCCTGGACTTGTAAAAGTCACTGGGGAGATTTTCAGCAAGTCAGGGGAAGAGTGGGCTCTGATGATTTTCATAGAGCTTTAAACTCTTCTGGCAAGCCTCAACCTAATGCTACTATTCGACCTGAGTATGCACAGGATCTAGGATTTCAACATGCTAATAATGCTGTAAACATTATTGGTTTATATACTACTACAGAAACTGAATATAAGCAAGTATGGAGAAATAAGCTTTTAGGTACTAAGAAATTAAAAGAAATAGAAGTAGAAGTAGAAAATGAAGTAGACTTACGTTTTAATTTAAGTGCGAAATACATTCCACTCGTATATGGCGTTCGTAGAATAGAAGGAACTCCCTTTTTCGCAGATACTAACTTAGATGCTTCAAAACTTTATTTAGCAGAAGTATTATCAGAAGGGCCAATACAGAGTATTTTAAATATATATGTAGAGGACCAGCCATTAATATGTATTTCAGAGCAAGATTCGGCGGTTAGATCCAGCGGTTCAGATTCGGTTGACGTAGTGTGCTATGGTAGGGCCGATAGAGGGCAAGTCTTGTTAGGTACTAGCTCTGTATCAACTAATTTTACTATAAGTAGTGGATACAGTCTTAACGGGGGTTCTACTTATGAAGAAGACACTTCAAGGGCAGTAGATGAAGCAGTAGCAGCAGGTTCAGCAGTAACTACCGGTGGCACCTATGTAAAAGTAAGGTCTGCATGGAATGTTCCTAGTCCTGTAACAACAACTGAGGAAGGGCAAAAAGGTATAACACACCAGAAAGGAATTAGGTTGAGTTCTCCTGGGAGCATAGTTATAGATTTCAAATCCGGATTAGCAGACCAAACAGCATCTTCTTCTTTTGCTACTATAGCAAACAATACAGGTTTTAAATTACAATCAGATTATTTTGGACTTAACTCTGGGGCTCAGTATTGGGGAGGAGAGCATAGAGTATTAGATACTGCCTATACTACCAGTGAATTTGCTATTTCCGCAGAACAAACTACTGCACCTTCAATAGATTACGTTATTAAAGGGAAACTTGTTGAAAGTTTCAACTATGATGGAAGTTTCGGACATATAGGTTCTTTGGAAAGTGAAGATAATTTCTCTCTTGGCGATACGGTAAGTATAAAAACTATAGCAGGGGTTGCATTGGCTTCCAATGTTACTGTTATAGATAAGTGGTACTACTTTGATGGGCAAGGAAATCAAAATTATAGGTTTAGGTGGGATCTTACAGCATTACAGGAACAGTCGTTACTAAATGCTAAAGCCTTTTATATGGAGAAAGGTTCTGATACTTGGACTATGTCTACCTATGATTATAAAGAAGGGAATGTATTTCAAGTAGAAAAAACTCTAGAAGAGGAAGTGATTAGTGTATCGAGTACTCCTTCCCAAGATTTACAAGTACAAACTAATTTAGCAAATTTATCCGCTTCAGACCTAGGCACAGATTCTGCGGTTCAAGCCGCTATTAAGATAGATGCTCCAGCGAGAGAGTTAGATGGCGTGTCTTCTGGTATACCTGCACAAATAAAAGCCTCTATTAGTGACACCACTACTGCCACTGAAAGCACTGGAGCTATAACCTTGCCTGGAGTAGCTACTAATGACTTTGACGCAGTGGTTGACTCTACTGAAGTAAGTACTTTTATAGTAGTGTTGAATAAAATAAAATTATCTGCAAATGCTAACTTGAGTAATGTTGTTGATTATTATAAAGGTAAAGAAGTTTCTATTACTAAAGTAGACAGTAATGGTAATAAAATAGAAATTACTAGACCTATCACAGCATACGATCCTACCAATAGAATTTTAACTATATCTCCGGACTTCGTATTGTCAGAAGTGCCCGAGAGCACAGATACTGTAGTTATACTAGGAACTCCAGAAGGTCAAGATATTAGACCTACAAATAACTTCGCTCTTATGTTGTTAGATTATTTACGAAGTAAAAGATACGGGGCCGGATTAAGATTAGATAGTAAATTAAATAAAGATAGTTTTTTACAGTCGGCTAGAACTTGTGATACTAGATCAGATATTACTTTAACAGCTACCAATCCCGGAGGATTAGCTCCAGGAGATGTTTATACTTATGCTCCCAACTCCGTTTTTAAATGGCGAGGCACAATAAAAGCCGTTACTATTTCAGGGTCAAATGCAACGATAGTTTTTGGAGACTGTATAGGTAAGCTAACACATAAATTTAGCAAAATTAATTCAAGAGAAATTAATGATATTGTATGGGATGAGGGAGGCTCACAGACTAGTTTAATTACTTCCGCGGGTCTACAAACTATTATAACTTCTAATGCCTCTAGCATTACTACGTTTTCTTTGTCTGGACCTTCTACTCTTACTGTAGCCGCTCCCGCAGGAGCTAATCCAGTATCTTATAGTTTGTATGACTCTGATTTTATAACTTATTGGAAATATATAGGGTGGGATTCTCCAGATCAACGCTGGGTAACCAGACATCAGGGTAACATCACTATAGATACTTCTCAACCGGTATTTAACGTTATAGGGTCTTTGCTAGATCATTTTAATGGAATTCTGTCTTTTGAAGATGGAAAATTTGCCCTCTCTGTTGAAACAAAAAAAGATTCGGACAAAGATTTATTTTGGAATTTTCTTTCTTCTCCAGAAGGTTGGTCCGTAACCGGAGGCACCCTCACTTCCTCAGAAGAATATGCTACTATATCAGGAGCGGGAGTAGAGCTTGAGAAAGCAGGATTATCTTTTATAGGTAATGAAAATGCAGTAATAAAAGCGAGAATTCGCAGACTAAATATCGGTTCGTGGCAAGGCAGAGTGTACTACTCAACGGATACTCATGGCTTTAGTAATTCGTATTATAAAGATATAAATGTTCCTACTGGTTTTGGAAGCCTAAATGAGTGGAGTATAGCTTCTTGGGATATGTCTGATTTAACCGTGGGAGGTAATGATTATACAAATAACTTTATTACTGGATTAGCATTTGATTTAGGAGTAAATTTTGATATAGAATGGATATCCGTAGGGTCGAGCCTTAGAGTAATAGAACAAGAGGATATTGTAGGTAGTCTAACTATAAAGGATGAAGGACTCTCAAAATCTTATAATTCTTTATCTGCAAGTATAGTAGATCCCGCAAATAATTTTAACACGCGCTCTGTTTCTTTTTTTAATTCAGAATACTTAAAGCAGGACAGAGGTGTAGTTCGTTCAGGATCCTATCAATTAGAGGGTATAACCAATTACTATAATGCTCGTTTAGCTGTTGAGCAAACTCTAAATCGTTCGAGATTTTCTAGGCAAGTTTCCTTTACTCTTCGTCCTGTTGGATTAGCTTTGAGTCCTGGAGATATTATTAGAGTAAAATATCCTCGCTTTGGTTGGGATACTGGGAAGTATTTTCGCATTCAATCTTTAACTTATCAAACTAATTGTATGGTAAGTATAGTAGCTACAGAGCATGATGATTATATTTATTTTATTGATGCTCCTAAAGTCAGTCCCTATAGCGTTACTAGAGATTCTCAAGCTCTTGTTAGAGTCCCTGACGCCCCAAGCAACCTAGAAGCCACTAATGACGGAACTTTGCAGTCCCCTATAGTCCCAAGCACTGAAATTCTCGATGGTATTAGGCTAACGTGGGATAAAGCAGCTTCTGAAAATATAAAATCTAGAGCATATTATGAAATTCACAGATCTGTAAATTCTGACTTTACAGGCGCTGTAAAGATAGCTACTATACCACATAATTCATCCCCTACATATTTAGATACTCTTCAGCCTACAACTAGAACTAGCTATTATTATAAAATACGTACAGCTAATGAAGTTAGAATTCAAACCACTAATTTACGGGAAACTAAAGTTTATTATAGTGACTTTTTTCCTAGCACTGCTGTGGAAGGTACTACTCAAGCGAAATTTAATAATTATATTATTCCTTTATATCAGAAAACAACAACTAATGTGGCTCCTACTAAGCCCAGTAATACTTTAACTTATACGTTTTCTACAAACTCTTTGAGCGGTACTCCAGACAACGGGTGGTTAACGACACTCCCAAATAACACAGATAAATATTCATGGAGAATAGAGCAACCAGTATCCTCTATTACAGACACCGTAGAAATTTCTACTTGGAATGAGCCTTCCTTATTTGCGGAACAAGGAGCAGATGGAACTGGCGTAAATATTGTATTTATTAGAAAGGCCAGTGTTCCCACTACACCAATTACAGCTTCTCCTGGAGTACCAGACGATCCCGAACAGTGGTATGATAGTCCTCCAGTAGGAACAGATATTTTATGGGCTAGTCAAGGCTTTAAAGCTGTGGGTGAAACTAACTATACTTGGGGTGATCCTTATCAAGTAGAGGGCACGGCTGTAGCAGAAATTTATCAGTATAGATTAAATAATGCTACTATAGATAATAGTGCTCAATATAATTTTGTTACTAATACCTTTACTCCAGCAACTAATTGGTCTGCTTCTCCCCCTTCAGTATCCTCAAATTTAGATATTGTATATGTATCTGTAGGACTATTTATCGGCGGGCCAACCAATACTGCCGCTACTACTACTTGGTCTCCTCCTACAGTATATGCTCAAAGAAATGATGCTCAGGTAATAAAACTAGTTCCTAGTGCTAGTGTAATTAATTATAGTACTGCAGGAACTGAAAGTGATACTATAGTTTTTACCACAGAAACTCAAGGTATGCCTGCCGGAATTAATTACAGATGGCTAGTAGATACTACACAGAAAGAGTATGATACTAATTCAGGATTTACTTTAGCTCAGGCGGATGAACCGGCTATAGGAAGTTTCACAAAAGTAACTGTAGAGGCTAGAACAGGGGCAGACCCTGGAACTTTAGTAGCTACTGACTCTGTTACTATATATGCTGTTCAAGATGGATCAGATGCTATCACGGGTTTTTTAACGAATGCTTCCCATGTAGTAGTAGCTGATAGCTCCGGGTCTGTTTCAGACTTTACGGGCGCGGGGGGAACATTCAAAGTTTTTGTGGGGGGTACAGATGTTACTACTTCTTGCACTTTTTCAGCAGGTACTAATACAAATATAACATCTACAATAGGTGCAACTACAGGGGTATATAATATTACTGCCCTAAGTGTTGGGGCTACCACTCAAGATTTCACCGCTACTATTCCGTTGGCTACAGCAGGAACAATTGCTGACGTAGTTATTACGGCTAGTTATAGTATTTCGAAAGCTATC
>Ga0115556_1002024_pt1 | contig 13686 bp, 5 predicted proteins | sample COGITO_mtgs_1104_5_FD_87282 | JGI IMG/M metagenome (GOLD analysis project Ga0115556, IMG submission 87282) | Pelagic marine microbial communities from North Sea - COGITO_mtgs_110414 | ecosystem: Environmental > Aquatic > Marine > Epipelagic | place: Germany:Helgoland, sampling site Kabeltonne... | reverse complement strand
CCCCCCCCACATATGGTGATAACGTTGAAAACCACACCCTAGGAAATCTCTCTTATCTTCCTTCATATGTGCACGTTTTTTCGTTGAAAAAGTGTACAGGAAACTCTTTTCTCCTCACCAGAATCTCATCGTCAAAAAATAATGCCCCCCCCTCCCCCCCTCCTTCTCCTCCTCCTCCTCCTCCTACCAACCCCTACATTATCCTTCGCCTCCTACCTCCTTTCCCCCTCCTATTGCACAGAATACTCCCTCCGCCCGGGGGAGGTGATGATGGGGTCGAAGTCAGTATCCTCCCCCCCCTCCCCCCTCCTCGACGGCGTCTTCCCCCCCCCTCCCCCCTCCTCCGCCACGGACTCGGACGACGGCGACGTCGGCCGCAGCGACCTCATCGTCCAAAGGAACAACCCCCGCACTGCCTCGGGGGACGGCCAGGACCACCTCCTCTCCATCCGTCTGCGGCTGGAAATCGACCCCCTGGAGATCGAATACGCCCCAAAGGGCTGGCAGTACGCGGTGGATATCTCCGGGGGTTTCTGCCCGGGTGGGGGGGAGATAGCTTGGTCCGGCGGTCCGATGGATGCCGCCGCTTCCTCCTCGTCGCCGTCCAAGACCGGCTGCGACTGTTCCCGTCGGATGTCGTCCAAGATGAACCCCGAGATCGCCGAGCTGCCCGTGGAGGAGAGGTGGATCACGGTGACTTTTCCGGAGGATTTCAGGGGGATAGCGGACGTGGTCGTTAGGGCGGGGTGGGCGGCGGGACATGAGACTGTTAAGGTTACTGAGGTGGGGTTGGGAGGGGTTTTTGGAGGCGTCGATGATGCAACCGAATTGGGAGGGGTAGAGGAGTTGGAGTCGGAGTCGGAGTCGGAGTCGGATTTGGAGTCGGAGTCGGAGTCGGAGTCGGAGTTGGAGACTGAGTCGGAGGAACCGGAGGAGGGTTCCGCGGACGACGGCGGTGCCGAATTTACCCAAGAGGAGAGGAAGAATCCTCCTCCAAAGAAACCCGAAGAACCCTCCTCCGAAGGGCGCCCAGGTCGTCGCGAAGCCCTCAAGCGTCAGCGCAACATCCGCCAGCAGGATTTCTCGGACGCCGACGCCGACGCCGACGCGGACGCCGACGCGGACGCCGACGCGGACGCGATCGGGGACGACTTGGTCGACATAAAGTTCTCTTTGAAGAGGTTTTATTTGGTCTGCTTGGCGATTGTCGGGACGGTCGTGGGGAGCGTTTACGTGAAGATTACAGGGATCTGCTGGAGAAATTCGAGAATGGGGCATAGGAAATATAGATGACGGGGTACGGGACGAGGGATGCAGATAGGGTGATTATTTTGTCTCTAATAAATTTCTTTGCCCCCCAAACAAAAACTTCTTTACTGTTCTTATGTTCTCCGTTTGCAACTTTGAGAGTTATGCTCTGGCCGGTGTGCTTGTGTACGACTCTCCCCACATCACACCTACACCTACACCTACACCTACACCTACACCTACACCTACACCATCACCTACACCATGTCTATCCCGACCTGATCGTCATCAAGGAAGTTATAAATCCTAACAAAATCCCCGATGCTCACCTTCCCCTCCCCCATAAGCTTTCCAACCTCCCCCTCTTCAACCTCTCCAAACCCAGCCTCCTCCAGCGCCCTCATCACCCCCTCCACCCCCTCCAGCCCCTCCCCCTCAGGGTCCACCGTCATGTAGGCGTTCCTCGCCTCGCCGATCTCCATGTTTCCCATCCCCAGCGATCTCCCAACGACGTCCGCCTCCGCAAGGAACTCCCGAGTCGACCTCTCCAACATCCCGTCCGCTCCCACCTGCAAAACCGTCTCCACCCCGCGGTTCGGGTCCACGCTCAACGTCTCCATCTTCACGACATTTCTCCTCTCTTGCTCGGAGGTAACGAGCTTCTCTAACTCCAGTGGATCCACAGTAGGAATATCGCCGATCTTCGTTATCTTACCGGAAGGATCCTGGAGGCAAGTGGTAATTTTCTCGGCTGATTCGCCGGACTCCGACATCGTGGCCACTTCGATGTATTTCAAGTGGACACCGTAGGGAGAAGAGAACCGCACTCCGTCCGTGAGATACAACGTGAGAGTCCTTGCGAAGTTCGGCACTGTCAACGTTGCGGTATAAACGCTCCCATCGGCGGCAGGATCCGCAGCGAAGGGAAGGGTGATGGTAGGGGCATCGTCATCTGCTGACCAGTCGTTAAAACCACCAATGAGAGATAAATCTTCCCCTTTAAATTCGGCGGACGGGAGGGGTTTGTACGTTATCTGGACCGTGTCGTGGACGGATACGTGCGGACTGTCGTCGAAGGGGATCGTTAGGGAGTGGGGACGCGTTACCACCGTCAGGGAGAGGTCATCCGGCGGCAGTGAATCCGTCGTGAATATTGGGATTGGATTCAGAGAACTTTGGCGGCAAATTAGACCATTTGATGAACGACGCGCCCTTCCGGACAATAACCAGGACGGAGGGGAGTGGTAGCTGACAATTTTGGTCACTAGGATTAGGAGGGGGAGGAGGAATAGCGACGTCCTCGTCATGTGGTATTTTAGAGTTTTTTACCGTGTTATCAATGATACTCTTCCGGTGACAATAGATATGAAAACGAACGGTAGAAAGTCAATTCTGAGTCTAAAAATATCTAAAAACTGCAAGAACAAAATTTAACCCATTTTCACTTTTGAATTCTTCGACAAGTACCTATTTCTTTACCAAGTAACGATAAATTACAGGGAAAAAAAGGGTTTGTGACCTGTATCAACCATAGAACCCTCGAGATGCTGCAAAATCTCTTGAACAATGCAGCTGCAACAGCGTCAACTCCCCAGACACCACATCAACAGCATCAAGATCAGCTGCCCCCAGGCTGGGTCGAGTTGGAAGACCCGGCGACGGGCTCACTATACTTCTACAATAATGATACATTTGAGTCGCGTTGGGAGCGGCCTACTTTCTTGACTTCCTCTTCCGCTTCTCCTTACCCTCAAACCCCGACCATGTCCACCAACAATATCCAGAATGCCACTCCTTCGGCGCGATCTTCGGTGAATTTCCAGCACTCTGCCCGCTCGGCTCAGTCTGAGTGGGACGAGCTGTTCGACCCTGCCTCCAATCTTCCCTACTATATCAACAAGAAAACCCAGGTAACCCAGTGGGAAAAGCCCTCCAACCTCTCGACCCCTTACCGAACTCCTCTCAAGAACGTTTCCAACATGATGGCAACGCCGGCGACTGCGACCCCCAACACAACATTAGGTGGCGACAATGGCGGCGGGACGCTTGTTTCCCCCTCGCCCTTTGCGAAGAACCACATGAACCCCAACCTCGGCGGCAATCTGGTGTCTCCCTCCCCATTTGCCAAGAAGCACATGAACCCGATTCTGCCGCTTCCGGCCCCGTGGATCGAGCTGTTTGATCAAGAGAGTAACTACCCTTACTATCAGAACACTGTAACGGGGGAGACTTCGTGGGAGCGGCCTGAGCCGATTCAATTCCCCCCCATTAATGTCCAAGGTACTCCCATCACCTCCACCCCACTTGCCGCAAACAACAACAACAACGACAACAACATCAACAACATGTCCTTCACGGAGAGTATATTGATGTCTGCTGCAAAAAAATCCGCAGAAAAGCCATCTAGTAACAGCAACAGCGCGGGAAACAGTGCCAAGAATCGGACTCCGACTCCCCAAACTATCCCCCAGTCCCCCCAAAACAATTACACACCTCACACAAATTCAAAAACGCACACACCCGATCTCAAGCCCCTTTCATCTCGGAAGTACATGATGTGGGAGGAACTATACGACAACGAACAGGAGGCGTACTATTACTACAATGTCGCCACCGAGGAATCGCGTTGGGAGCCTCCTGAGGACTGGCCTTATTCTTCCTCTCCGACCGACATGGCGCTGCCTGCTTCGCAGTTTCAGCCCCTGTCGGAGACTGCGAAGAGCATGCGCGTCGAGTCCCCCCCCCCGTTTGCAACCCCATCCAAAACCATGCAAGCGGCGATTCAGCCGAATTCGACTCCGCCATCGCAGCAAAAGTCTACCCCAAACAATCGGCACTGGGAAGTAGGGTTTGATCAAGCAACCAATTCATCGTACTACATCAACACCGCAACGGACGAAATGCAGTGGGAGCGGCCCAACTCTCTGCCTCCTTCTGACAGGAAGAAAACGTTCACTCCCGAGGAGTTCAAAGCGGCGAAATCTGCTGGCAAGGCCCTTCCCGGAGACTGGACGGCGGAGATCGACGAGGTGTCGGGCCACCGTTACTACGTCAATACGCAAACGGGCGTATCGCAGTGGGAGCCGCCGACGGAAATGATATCAGAGCGCGCCTCCGCGACGAAGCCTACGCTGCTATTTACCAATGCTTCTCAGCCGGCCTCTCAGTCGGCGGCCACGACCCTCCTCAACCAGCTCACTAAAAGCGACAAGGCGGTCACTTCGAACAGTTACGACGAAATCGGACAGTTTTCCACGGCCTTTTCCGAGAGCGATGCACAGAAGGCACTGCTGCGCAAGCAAAACAGTGCCAACAATGATGGCAAAGATGGCGGCGCTGCCGCAAGTGCGGGCCAGTACTCTGATAACGGCGGTGTTCTTGGGTTCGTCTGGACTCAGAAACGAGCTGCAACGATTCTGCAGGCCAACTTCCGGGGCCGCAGACTTCGTCGTCAGCAGCGCAAGGCCATGAAGGACAAAGAATTCTGGATCAAAGAGAACGCGAAGAAAACGGGAGCTTTCGATGATCTCTTCGATAAGCTGCGCGCTCGAGGTGCCAAAATGCGCACAATTGACCAATGGGAGCAATGGCTGGACGCGAGCGGTCGAATATTTTACTTCAACCCGATCGACGTCAGGGGGCAGTGGGTGCCCCCCCTCGTCTTCGAAAAGAAGATGCTACTGGAAGAGAAAATTTCCCAGGGACGCACCCGCGCGCTCAAGGAGGACTCGGCGATGCGCAAGTTAGAGCGAAACTGGGAGAACCGCACCAACGTCGAAGAAAAGTGGAACAAGCTTGAGCTTGTGCAGAAGGGAAAGATGGAGATTGAGTGGAAAGGGAATTCATGGATGCGAGGAAACGACACGCTTAGATTATCAAGCACCTACACGCGCGATGCGCTGGAAAAAGATAGTTACAAGTACATGTACAATATGCTCAAGAGGACCGATAAACAGCTCGACGAAAAGTTTGAGGAGGTGGAGGAGGAGAGGAAGCTCAAGAAACTTCGAGCTGAGCTCGGGGAGGGCGACGAGTTCGGTTTGACCGAGTTCGAGCTGAAGCTTTTGGAGGAGGAAGAAGAAGACGAGGGGATTGAAGGGGGCCGAACAAAAGCGAGGAAGGAAAAACCAGAAAGAAAGAAGGAGCGCTTCATCAACACCGTCAGCAGAGGAATGTTGGATGTCAACAATCCCGAAATGCTCAGGCGATCCTTTATCCTCAAAATTGGCCAAAACAAGTGCAGTAACTGGCTTCAGCTTGCAGATCCAATTCATGGCTTCAAATTTTACAAAAACAAATCAGACTACAGTTTTCAGTGGGAGAAACCTGAGTTCTGGGATTTACAGCACCTCAAAGAAGACGAAAGCGAAGGTGACAACCCAAGCACCGCTGGCGCCGCTGTCAAGAGTCAGCTTCAGATCCAGCAAGAGAAAGAGGATAAAAAATTGCGCGAGCGTCGTCCCACCCCCCAGAAAATTCTCGTGGAGATGATAAGTTCCTACAACCTGCCGAAGACTCGCTTACTGAACGAGAAGGGCTTTACGAGGAGCTCAGCACTTGATGAGAATGCCACCAATGGCAACAAAACCAGCATCATCGAGGACAATAATGTCTTCAACGCGATTAGTGTGATGGACAAGCAGCTGTCACTGACAAAGCTCCTCAAGAAAGCCAGCAGCACCCAAATATTCAACAAGAACAGCTATCACTCGCAGGAGGATTGGCTGGAGATGTCACTTCGAAACTTGGTCATAAGCAGTAGTATGGGGGCTACCAAGCCTGTGAAAAGCAATAGAGCCATGAGAATTCCGGGCATGAGAAATCCCAGTTTGACGGACAGCGACTCACCTTCTACGCCATTTTCTGGTCTGACGAATGAAATCAAGCGTATTGAGGTGCGAAACGAAGGAAAAAATTGGAAGGAATCGACAAGGACCAAGACAACAGCGAAAAAGACGAAGACGGCTACAAACCGCATAAGCGAAGCAGCCATCGCAGCTGTGAAGTATTTCAGCTCTCTGCCTTCTATCTCCACCCCCCGCACGAAGCTCAAGTCTCGCCGCAGGGTCAACAAAGAGCGCCCGAGTTTTACCACGAACAGCAAGCCACCAATCAGTAACAAAAATACGGCGACAGAAAATAATATTGCAATGCCCTTTGCCCATCCTCGAATCCACGCTATGTCAAAGCACATGAACGAGATTGCCAAGAGCAGTTTCTGGGCCAACAAAAAGGCCAAGGACGAAACCATCACGCAGAGGGAGATGGAATTGCTGCTCAGTTGCCCTCGCGCTTCCGTCCTTACAAAAACGCAGTTCTGGTCGCCTGTCTCAAGTCCCCACCAGCTTGTTCAAGCGGACGATAGGTTCAGCAGCTATGCTATCCCCGGGAGTAGCAGTATGATCAGGTCTGATATTTCACTGGGGCATACACCTCACTGTACTCAGCGGCTTATTCAGCTCAGAGATCGCGGAATCGAGGTGCGAGAAATGATGTTACTGAATAGCGCCGACGAACAGATGGACGAGTGGTGTGCATTCGTCGTTAAGGCTTTTAATTGGTACCAGCTTCCCAGCGCGGCAAATAGAGCCATGAGCAAAAATGAGAGAGAAGAACAGGAAGCGAAGGAGAAGGCATTGATGAAAAGTCAACAGACACAGCACCACATCATGCGGGATAGCGCCACCGGGAATCACGCAGAAAGCAAGAAGAAGCCTGCTCCTCCTCCAGGGCCACCCCCTCACAAGATGCAGGAAATATTCTACCTCAACAAGAGAAATCTCATTTGTCAGTCCTCGATTCCCAGCAGCTTGTCTTCGGAGCACTTATATAGAGGTGCGTCTAAGACGAATCTTGTCGCTCGCACTGGGTACGGGCACAGCGTACAGGACTGGGACCAGTATTTTTGCAATACTAGCAAATGTTTTGTCTATAGAAACAAGAGGGGGCAAGAGGGAGAGGACGACGAGTCGAACTTTGCACACAGCTACGACTTTGACGAGGAAAACAGTCGGAACTGGTGCAATAATTTGGCCTACATTGACTCCGACGCGCGCGTTCTGATTGACGAAAAGCTGGAAGAGGATCTCAGAGACTGCTTCCGTTTCGTCTTGGACAGCAAAAATGTGCAGGATACAGGGGGAATGGTGTTGGGTGCCGCAAATTTGGCAGGGAAGATGCAATTTGTTCACGCGGGAAAGACACTCCGACATGTGGCCGAATTAATGAATCTGAGTTTGGAAGACGAGCCGCGCGAATTATCGACGGTCGAAGAAGTGACAATCGACCGAGACGAAATAAAATTAGCGGCCGTATTGACGCTGCAGGCCGTTGCAAGGAGCTTTCTCTCGAGAAGATCAGGGAAGAAGAACAATTTGTTGAATAAGGCCCAGACGACTGTATTTTCTCCCGGCATTACGGACAGTGGGAGCAAAGTGTGGCGAATGCGTGAGCGTGGGGGGACGAAAGATGCACAACAGGCGGAAGATAACGCCGATACCAGCACCAGCACCAAAACCAATACTAACCTCGCTCAACTGGACATCATGAACGAGCAGAAAACACCCACAAAGGTTTCTTCTCCACTCGACCCAGAAAAGAGAAAGACGATCGAAGATGCCTTCGAAACACTGCTACAAGATGAAAATACGAACAGTGAGTCGCTTTCACAGCTCAAGATAATTTCAACTGTCAATACCCTCGCGTCCACCAGGATGAAGGAAAGGGAGGCGCTGAAAGAATTTGCATCTCTCCTCCCAGAAGTGAACAGCGATGAAATGGCTGAGTTGTTCCGCATGTGCGACGAGAAATCGCGCTACGACCGTAATGACTTTTGCGAGCTATTCGCTCATCTCGCGAGGAAGGCGACCCCGACAACGGCGACAAGGAATACGGCAAAGCCCACCATTCGAAAATCAAGCAGCCACATCGATTTGGCCATCAGCTCTAGGGTGGCAATCGCTCGAGGGTGGGCGTATGTCGGAGCGAACGATGTCGTCGCGGCAGAGAACGCCGCAACGACAGCTCTTCACGACATTGTAAACAGCAGCAAGTCAGCCACAACACAATCTTGCTATGACGTGGATGCACTTATAAAGGTTGCCGAGCTAATTGGGCTGGGACTGAACGACATGACCAACTATTCCGCGATCTTGAATCTGTGTCTGAAGGATTACCCGTCAAATCCAGCGGTTATGAGAAGTTGTTCTAACCTCGTAAAGAAATTGAACAGCGACGGTGGGATTTTATCGGCGTCTGCTCGACGTTTTGCAAACGCATTCTTGAATGATGCCGTCACAAAATGTAGGAATTTCCCTCCCTTGGACAAGGCAGAGATACTCTTCAATCTTGCGGACTTCGAGCTTAGCAACAACAGGGCGAATTTTGTAGGCAGTGATGACATCACCAATGGAAAAATTGAGAAGTTTCCGCTAATTAGTATCGAACGGAAGCTTAGACAGGCCATGAGCCTACTCGCGCCGTTGCTTAGCAGAAAAGATTGCTCGAGCAGCGTCTTTTCTCTGAGCAGCAACATATGCTATTGCCTTGCTAAGCTGCTACACTGTCACAAGGGCGTTGTCAGTATTTTGGGTGTAGCCGGCGATGACGACGGCGTTCATAGCTGCAGCGAAGCGCTGAAACTCTATGAGCGAGCTCGCGAGTACGGGAATTTGAGTGGCGGCGAATTCTATCGCGCGGGAATCGATATTCACCAAGCCGCGTTGCTGAGTAATCTCGGGAATAACTCTATCGCCAACGAGCGTTTCAGGATGGCTCTCTTTCCTCGGCAGTTTGAAGTCTGTCTAGGGAGTGCGAAGGCTTGGCTGCTGTACGGAGCATACCTTGAGGGTGTGTTACTAGACATCGACGGCGCAAAACATGCCTATGAATTTGCGCTTGAGAAGTCGGAATTCGCAAACGAGGTCGTAGCTCTGCTCGCGTTAGCGCAGCTTCACGAGATTCAGATAGGGGATGCGACAGAGGGAGGAAGGTATTTGCAGAAGGCTATTGCCACCAAAGCCGGGAAGAAGCAAAGACTTAATGTTGCAGCAGCAAGCGTTGCGGCAGCTCAGTTCAGCTCAGAAGTGGACGCGGATGCTGTCTCAAGCACTCAATTGTTGGAAACTGCGCTGGTGGATAATGACGGATTCGGACCCGCTCTCAGGTGGCAGGGGCTACTGCTCGCAAGGGTAGGCCTGTACGAAGATTGCCTAAAGAAATTGAAGGAGTGCTGTAAGTGGGGGAGCTTGTACGCGTCCGGATACAAAACTTATGCGCTAATGGCCTTGTCGGTTGCAGCTGACAAAGACTGTAAAGAATACGTATGTAATGTGGACGGGAGAAACGGGGACTTCAGATTGTTGAAGAATGTCAAGGATGCTGCTGCTGGGGCCAAGAAGCTCCTCAGCCGAGCCAACAGTGCAGACCCGAGGTGCAAGTGGACGTGCCTGGCGTATGGCCTGCTGCAATTAAGTGTATACGACAACGTAACTAAGGGGGAAATTCTTTTGCTCAGCGCTTGCGGGATGGAAAATAGAGCAGGAAGAGGGGGAGAGGACAACAGTTCAGTTGGAAGCGATTTATGGCTGGAGAGGCTCGGCATTGGATTTGGTTTCGTTAGTGGTGAAGGAAAGCGGAAGAAACTTGGTAGTGAGAACATTAGCCTGGGCGACAAGGTTCCAGCCGAGGCATTAAGGGTGCTGGCAAGGCTACACGATACTAAGGGAGATATAATGAGTAGTGTTGAGCTATGGAAGAGGTGCCTACGCTTATTTCCAGGAGATCGGCTTGCTATGGCTGGGCTCGCGACTACCTTGTGGAAAGTTGTCAAGGAGAATGCCAGTGATAACGAGGGTTGGAGGGAGGACCTCTTATTGGAAAGCCGGCTCCTATTTGAGGGCAGTGTGAACGATATCACAGTGAATGAGATCAAGAAAATCGAGGCGGCAGGCGAAGACGAAGACGGCGAAGATCCCGGTAAAAATGATACCAGCAATAGCAAGAATGCATTGAAAGCGCACAAGCCATATCTATGTGAAGGACCTGTTCCGGCCGAGGCGCATGCGCTATACGCCGCATTCGTCCAGGATGAACTAAAGGACAATGAACTCGCTAGAATTCAGCTTAGCTTGGCGTGCAAAAAGTACAAGATGCTCAACGAGACTCGCGATGGCGAAATGGCAACCACGAAGAATAAGTCTTCCGGAGTGGGAGGAGGAGGTCTCATGTTTTGCGGGAGCAATTTGATCCCAGCAACTATATTGTACAGACTAGGAAAGTGCGCTGAAAATGCGAGTGATCTTGCGGCTGCAGAGAAGTTCTTCATGTGGTCCCTTGAGGTAAATCTGGGGAGCGCCAGCAGCATCGCAAATCTTAAACATGTAATTAAGTGGGTCAACAGAGACAACAGGAGAGCAAAGGTGGATTACATGCGTTGTAAGAAAAGGCGCAGGAGGTGGTTGAAGGAGATCGGAGATGGAGAGGTTGACAACGATGTCGAAACAATGATGGAGGAGGAGTTGGCTTTTAACGCAAGGTGTCTGATGCTCCACAGTCGACTTCAAAAGTTTGCCAAGCTGAAAAGTGCTGTCCTAGAACAGTCTGGGGTCGATGTCAGCGATTGGATAAGCGTCTGTGAGAGAGGGTGGGAAGGAAGGCTACTCTGTAAATTCAGCGGTCGAGACAGTTGGCAGGTGCTAACGCAAACGCAAACGTAGTTGCGAGACGAATCAAACCACGCTTGGACAAATAAAGGAGGATTGGGAAAATTGAGGCATAGTTAGAATTATCTGTAGCAATACTGAATAAATTTCCGGCAGCGACAGAATCTCTTCTCTTTCCTCATTCACTGGGTGTTTGTTGTTGATCTTTCTTTTTTTCGTTCGGGTCAGCAAATAATTTTGAGCTAACGATTTCATTCAGCACGTCCATCGAGTACATCGTCGTCTCGAGGACCTCAGCGGACGACTGCATCAGCTGGTTGCTCCGAAGCTCAAAATTCTGACTCCTGAAGCTGCTCATTGTGTCGTCATCAAGTCCGTTGAGACTACCAAAATCGTCAATGTCATCGAGCTCGTTCATTTGATGACATTTCTGGTCGATTTCAACTTTTTTCTCTCGAATGTTGGCCACAGCCTTTGAGAGAGCGATGGCAAGATTATTCCTCTCCTCCATGTGCGACAAGCGAAGGTCCTTGTTCTGTGCCTTCAGCTCCTTCAGTGACTTGTTATAAGCCTCGGATTGACGCTCAATGGCATCATTCGCAGCGTCAGTGAATTGTTCCTGAAGGCTCGACTTCATGGCGTCCATGTCAGCGGAGAAGCGAGAGCGCATTGCCCCAATTTCGCCGTCGACAATTATTTCGAATTCTTTCTGTTGCTCGACAATCTTCAGATTTTCCTTACGGGCATCGTCGAGGGAGCGATGGACGAAGGAGTTTTCCTCCTTTGATATTTTGAGCTGCTCCTCGAGGGACGATATTTTAGCCGATGATTCTGACTTGGTAAGTTGAACCACATCGAGCTTCGTCTTTAGGCTTGCCGTTTCATTCGTGAGAGACTTGACGGTGTCACTCTGAGCGGAAAGGGCATCTTCGAGACTTTTCGTGTGCCTACGGAGCTGCGCAAGGTTATTTTCAGCCGATTGGGCCTGTGTCCGTACCTTGTTTTCTTCAACTGATAACCTTTCGGAGAGATTCGCCAGGATCACCTCGTTTTCATCGACAATGAACCGCACATTTTTTTCGTGCTCGCACCGGCTCGATTTGACCGTGGCACGTAGGTCCTTGACAGTATCACGTGACGATTGCAAGTCGGCCTCGAGCGCCTCGATACGCTTGCTGTGATTCTGCTCGGCGACTTTCAACTGCGTACCAGTGGCGTCGGCTTGCTCTCGTGCTGCGAGGAGCAGACTTTTGCAATTATTGAGCTCGAACTCGAGGTTTGAGAGAGCCATATCGTTATCGTTGACAAGGGTAGCGATTTTATTCTCACAGTCCGATTTCGTTGCGGAAAGCAGGCGCTCAGTTTTTTGGTTATGCTCGTACATTTGGGTCTCAAAATTCGCTTGTTCGTTCTGCAGCACGATTCGTTCCGTCGACTCCAAGATCTTGTACTGCACTTCGTGGCGCTGGTTGGTCTTTTCGAGGGTATTTTGGAAAGTCTTTTCGAGATCTTGTAACTGAGTCGCGCTCTTAGTTTCCAGGTTGTCGTACTGTTTTCGGAGGGCATCGAAGTTGCTTGTTAAGGTGGTGCACTCGGAGGCTGAAGCCTCTAAGTCCTCTGTAAGGGCAGCGTTTCTTTTCTCCAGCTCAACTCGCTCAATCTCGAGAGTATCTTTGCCACCCTTCACGTTGTCGTATTGAATCTGAAGCTGACGAAGATCCTCCTTTAGTATCTCCGATTGAGTACATGCAGCCGCAAGGGCGGCACTATGTTCCTGTTTCGTGTTCTCGAGGGTCATTTGGTGATCCTGCTTGGATTTGCGCGACGCGAGGATCATTTCCGATTCCAATTTTCTGTAAGCGTTGACGTGGTTGCTGATGCTCTTGTCATGCTCACGGCGTAAGGCAGCCAGGTTCTCGTTTGACTCGATAAGCAGCTGGGATAACTTAGACTGGAATCCAGATGCCGTCTTTTCCTTTTCGTCGATAGCGCTCGAGAGTTGGTTCCGCAGATCAGTAATTTGCTGCTTGTCGTCGGCGACTGTCGTTCGAAGTTCGGCAGTTGTCAAAGTCAGTTCTTCATTGTGATTTTGTGCAGTTTGGAGTGAAAACGTGACGGTGTCCACGTTTTGAATCGCTTTGTTGTGCTTAGTTGTCAGCTCTTCGTAGTTTTTCTGGGCCAATTCAGCCTGCTCTATCAGCTGACTGATTGTTTCATTTTGATTGGCGTGCATTTGGATGTGCTGACCATAGCGAGGACGATAAAGGACAAGGGGTGAGGAGGGGAAAAGAGGAGATTACTCATAGGGACGAGAGTGTTCACTCACCTTCGCGATTTCGCCATCCCTCTCCCCAATTTTGGACTGTAGATTGGCTTTCTGCTTCTTGTTAAGGCTCTTGAGAGATCTCAATTGTTGATGATAATCGCGCTGCTGGTTCTTCAAGTCCCCAAACTCTGTCAATATTAACGTAACATCGTTCAGCAGGACATCATGGTTCGGAGTTTGAGCTGTCGCGCTGTTATGGCCCTGCGATGACGAAGGGGTAGTATGTCCAGCAGCACCGTCGGTGACCTCGGAATTTGAATCGGAATCATCCTCGATATAAGGATTAAATTTTAGCGCAAGACCCTGAAACGAGTCGTCAACGTTCTTGATACTCTGCGCCGTCGCTCTCAAGTTCTGTAGCAGCGTATCCCCAGGCTTGTTCGAAGTGGGGCTGGGGTTGATGACAGTGACGCTGGCGTTGGCGTTGGCGTTGGCGTTGGCGTTGGCGTT
>Ga0115556_1002015_pt1 | contig 13715 bp, 8 predicted proteins | sample COGITO_mtgs_1104_5_FD_87282 | JGI IMG/M metagenome (GOLD analysis project Ga0115556, IMG submission 87282) | Pelagic marine microbial communities from North Sea - COGITO_mtgs_110414 | ecosystem: Environmental > Aquatic > Marine > Epipelagic | place: Germany:Helgoland, sampling site Kabeltonne... | reverse complement strand
TGACTGTAGGGTTGCTCGAGTGTGTGTTTGTTTGTGCTCAAATATCGATATCAGAGGAGACTACAGGACCTCATTTTGTTCTTTTTCAGATTGTGACGCCTGAGGAGGGGTTCCCCAGATGGAATGCTAGCCAAACTCGAAAACGACGAGAGAAAGCAACAACCCGATTCTTCGCTCTTGTCTTTCATATCGTTGCGAAATAATGAACGAAGCCATTACTGCACGCAAGAAGATTGGGAAAGGGTGGGGAAAAGTAAAACGTGCTACAGGCATAAAGAAATCCTCTTCATCTTCTGAGCAAAATCTTGGCGATAAAGATAAAACCTCACCATTGACTTGGGATGAGGAAAGTAAGTACGACACAAGTTTCAGTGAGCCAGGGCCGCAGCAACAGAGCTCTCTATCGTACCATGAACGCCTTGTACAGTTCTACAGTACTTACAATCCAGAGAAGCTTGGGGAGGTTGATGCCATTCTGAGAGCGTATGCCGGGAGGGAAGAGTATCTCTTCGAGAAGCTTGAATCGATCAAGATAACAACAGCTGACAACCTTCAGCGACCACCGCCACCATTTCCACCTCCAGCACAATCGCAAACATTCGAAGCCGACGAGTTCAATTTCAATGAAGTTGATGATAATCCCTTTGGAACATCATCCTTCTCAGCTGAAGATCCATTTGCCTCTAATCCTTTTACCACTGAAGACGAGAGTGCGTCAAACCCCTTTTCTACATCCTCCGTAACCCTTGCAAACTCTTCTTCGAACCCCTTTACGACCTCTGTACCTCTTAATAATCACGATGAAGTATCATTAAAAAGTAACAATGACAATGACGACCTCAAACAGAAGCTATCGAACGACGTGGCGGCTGCACTAGACAGTGCGTTTAATTCGCAGGACACTCAATTCGGAAGCAACAATATATTTGGCAGTACCAATGCCAATGGCAACATTGATGTCGGGAGTACCATCAGCAGCACATTCAACGACATATCAATGAAACAAGTAACCAACACTAGCAATAAAGGGGGGAGCAGTGATGGCTTTGAAAACCTTGCAATGGCTGCATTTAAAGATGCAAAGACACAATTACAGAAAGGAGAGGAACCGAAGAAGACAGAACAATCGCATCATCAACAACGACAACCACGGCAACCTGGACAATACGAGCAGCAACCACAAAAAAACGAGGGTTTTTTGGGAGACGACGATGACGACGATGACGACGATGACGACGACGACGGCGACGACGGTAAAGTTGGAGGTAACAATGCCGACTCCTCAATCGAGATCCACGAGTCTCACAAGCTTAGCATACCTCATCAGCTGCACGCACCACCGCCACGTCCCCACAACATAAACACTGATTCTCAGAATTCTTCATCCATTAATCTCTCCCCTTCGTCGCCCTCGACGAATCCATCGAAATCCTCATTTAAAATCAGCAAGTCTATTGCCTCGAAAACCATCAAAGGTGTATCAAAGCTATCAAAAAAGGCGTCCAAGAAAGTCACAAAGATGGCAAAGCGTCGTTCCGCTTCTCACGACGACGACGAAGATGAAATGACGAGCGAAAAACTCGGCCTCCATCTCAAGAAATTGCTTGCCGACTTTCACTTAGAGGGCGGCCCCCCCAATGAACACGACACAATCATTTGGGCCGTATCAAACCAGCAACCGCTACCTACTGACTATTTCTCTTTTGTTTGGTACCGGTCGAATACCCAGGGGCTGAAGTCGACGGCATCCATGAATGCCGTACATGTGGACTCCATGTCCATGAACATGAATTTATGCAGCGTCATTAATTGCGGCGATAAGCCATTTTATCACCCCAATGCTAGGTGAGTATGTTGGTGCACTCGATTTGCCCGCCTCCCCCCCACTCTCCGTAGTCACTCACCCCCTATGGCCGCCCCCCTTCACACAGCGATCTGGGTTGCCAGATCTTCTGCGAGATTAAAATCCTCTTGGACGATTTAAACTTCGACGAAGATTCTTCTCCTCACACTTCCAACCCTACGGATGACACCAGAATAGCTTCCACGTACCACCCTCTCAACACATTGAATTCATTTACTAAATCGCGAGCCCTCGTCGCCTTCGACACAGACTCCCTATTCTGTGATTCGTTGAATGTTTCTATTGCTCGAGATAGTGGCAACTCGGCCACGTTTGAACCACTTCTATCGTCTACGAACGTTAGCATCCACCTTCGACAATCGAGCTTGACAGTTTCAATGGAGAAAAACGACACTCCTCGAGGATTGAAGATCGACCTCAATGGTAATCTCAAGCTTGTTGTCGCCCCTGATTCGACTACCAATGGAAATACGATCGACTTATACATACCCAATGGCAGTAACAACGTCACCTGGTTTGGCGAGGCCGGTGGCGAACTCTGGGGCTACTGGAACATGTTCAAGGCGAGCAACGAGACGGCCGCGAGCGCCTCACAGATATCGAATCATATAATTCTAACGCTTGACTTTGAGAATGATGTTCGTATGAGAGACGTTGTCTATATTGTGGCCACCGTGAAGATGAAAAATTCAGCCTCAGATTTCTACTACAAAGCAATCGTTTGCGACAACTCATCGCCACCATCAGCTGCAACTTCAGCTGGTACAACCGCCGAAAGCAACAATCAAACAATGTCTCCTTCGGTGTCACCAGCCAGCAAACAGACTGAGCTGAAACACCAGCAGCAATACAACAAACTGAAGAACAAGAACAAGTCCCTGTCTACGCAACTAGAGGTTATAGAAGACCAGCTCGAGCAGTTGAGCGAGGCATTTGACGAAGTTGTCAATAGCAAGAGTGAAATTGAGGAAACGCACAGCAAAGAAATAAAACGTCTCACAGAGGAGAGAGAGAGCCTGGAAGCGAAGCTCCGAGAATCGACCAACAATGTCGAGAGGCTGGAAAGCGAACTACAATCGAAGCCGTCTCAGCTTTATCACACAAAAACCCAGCAGCACCAACCTTCCCAACAGCAGCTTAACAGCGACGACCAGAAAGAAGCAGCCGAGAACGCCTCGGTAGAAAAATGGAAGCTGGAAGCAAGCAGCTGGAAAAGGAAGTGTGACGCGATGTCCAACGATATCAAGCGCCTGCTGAAAACTCAAGTAGACAGCGACAAGAGAGATAAGATTCAACAAGAATTGAACGACACGACACACGAGCTGGAGAGTTACAAAATGGCTCTGGCTCATGCGCTCTCGCAAGTGGAGGAGATGAGGATGAGGGAACACGCGCTGCTCGGAAATACTTTCGAGCGGACAAATTTGAAGCCACGTAACAAAAGCTACACCAATGTAGGCAGAAACATCGTAAAGATGAGAAAGCGCGTAAAGACCTTGAAGATAGACACTGAAAAGATCCAGAACAGCAAGGCCAGGAAAAAAATAGGAAAGACGTGGGGAAAGGTGAAACGAGGGGTAGGGATAAAGAAATCACCTAGAGCCAGTGCTAGTACAAACGATGCAATGATGACAGAGCGCAGAGAGAGCTTCTTCGACGACGACGAAGATGACGGAGTCTCTGTGGAGGGCGAAGAGTGGGCAGAAGAGGGAAAGCAAGAGGTTCAGGAAGCACCACCTTCTGAGGACGAGAATGAGGTGGTACTCGATGTTTAGGGAAAGTACAATTGTTTTGTCGTCTAAATGCTGCGCAACACAACTTTTTACGCTACTACTACGATTTCATTTCATTTCCTTTTTTTTACTGGTAAAACTACATCAAAAACCCCCCCAATAAATTGCTGCAGCCGCACATATATTTGAAGTGTTTGTTGCGGACAGAGCTCAAGCTCATTATGTCAAGCTGTAGATGGACGCGTAAATCTTGAACAGCCATGTCAAGTTTTTTCTTCTCGATATCAACTGTCGCCAGAAATGTCGAGCTCATTGACGACTCGGCCCTCTGCACAATAAGATTGCAAAAGGTGCAACAATGGTGGTAGAACTTGTCGATGTCAGCGCGCACGAGCACGATTGATCGGTTTATGCTGTCACTTGCATTATTGCTTGGGTGCTGAAAAAAGATAAGCCCTATAGAATCTAAGTATCGGTCGTATAGGCGACAAAAATCGTTCACGCCCTGAACCATGCCCATTCCGCGCTCAAATTCTCCCCAGCACTCGGTCACCTTGATACTGTAGTAATGACCAATGCTGCTCAGGACGTGCTGTGCTTCATGACGTAAGAGATCCAATTTATGCAGAGATCCCTTTTCGCTGCCGCTATTCCTGGAGTCGCTGTGCTTGAATTTGAGTGTCTGAAATAGGTCTTTCATCAGAAAACAGACACGAAAGTGCTTCATTAGGTGCTTCTGGACGACGTTGTATTTTCGCATGGCATCAAAGTTGAGGAGAATACTCGACGCCGGCCACGGAGCAGCATAATCCGCACTGAGAAAATTCAAAAAATTAGGATCGAAAGCGTCCCGAAATTGTGTGCTGTCGAGCCCTTCGTCCATTTTCTCGAGGTCAACGTCGTATGAAAAGAGATTCGAGTGTTCCGAATCCTCCATCATCGTGTTAATCGAAGCGGCGATGTGGGCTCCCTTGATGTTAGACAGTGACCGCCAATCCACGTAGTGAGAGGCGGACATTAACCCCAGATGCAACTTGTGCGTAAATTCCGACAAATAGAGCCCACTACCGCACATGAAGCTGTGAAGAAGTGTGAAGTGATCCATAATTTTCAGTTCCTTCGTGAAATAAGTGACGGACAATTTGTCAATCGAAGCGAATTGTTTATCGACAACGTCGAAAACCGACATTTTGATCGCTTCGTCTATGTCCACGTCTACGTCTACGTCCACTTTCTCGTTGTCTTCATTGCTATCGTTGTCATCATGGTAGTCGTTGTTGCGGTGTTTTCTCACCGCATTGTTGCTACCAAATTCACTACTGTTTTCATTGGTCTTTGTGATCATGGGGATACTGGATATTTGAAAAAATTTACGAGGAATTTCACCCTCTTCCGAAGAATTCATCACACCCAACTCATTCACTACGTTTTCCAGCCCCCTTTTCTCGACGACCACCCATTCCTTCTCAACCGCCACGTTCTCCTCGACAACAACTTCCTCCTCGACAACGACTTCCTCTTCGACAACGACTTCCTCCTCGACAACGACTTCCTCCTCGACAACGACTTCCTCCTCGACAACGACTTCCTCCTCGACAATCGCATTATTCTCCACCACTAGAGCCTCTTCCTCTACGGTATTCTCTCCCCCCACTATCTCTTTCCCTTCCTCCTTTGGCGTGCCTACTTCAGATACAACAGGCTTTACGGCAATCTCACTTTCCCTGGAATCGGCTAATATCTGCTCTCGCGTGTACAGCTCCTTCAACATTTTTTGTGAATCCTCATCTCCCAAGCGCTCTAGCCTTTCCTGCTTCCATTCGCTGATTCGCGTTCGCCTTTCTGTTTCCTCTATGAGCTTATCGTACTTATCAACTAGTGCCTTTTTCAAACTCCCTAGCATCTTGGCTTCCTCCTCCTCCCTCTTCCTCTTCTCTTTCTCCTCCGTCTTCAGTAATTCCGCTTCTTTATCTTTCTCTTCTTTCTGCAACGCGAGCTTCTGATCAATATCGTCATTAATGCGCTTCAGCTCCGCCCGCTTTTTTGCCGACTCAACTTCAATCTCTTTGTCTCGTTCTTCCTCCAACTTGGCGATTATTTTCCGCTCTTGCCTAGCCGTCGCCAGCTGTCTGCGTGCCTTGACAGCGCTGCGTACGTTGTCCAAATCTGCGTAATGCTTTTTGTTCATCAAGGCAATGTTCATGGCCTGCTTGGTACGGAGGAATTCGTCGAAGCGAGCTTTGTGACGATTCGACACGTTCAAGTCGAGGCTGAAGGCGATTCGGAAAGGCGGAACAAACTTGTGGAAGTTGCGCGCGTTGTTGATTCGGAGAAGGGATAGGAGGTAGCCCGTCTTGAGGATGGCTGAAGATTTGCGTCTCAGAAAATTAGGGATTGTGCTCCCTATTGCTTCGCGAGTCTCGTCGGAGTCTGCGTCCGACCGTTTCAAAATTTTCCAAATCTCCAGGTCGCTCAACTTGGCAAACTCGAGCTCCTTAAACGGGTCATCGGCATGAGTAACTTCGCCCTCGAAGAGCCATAGGGACAGCATATTCAAGTAGGGCCGCAGAGAAGAAGAAAATATCATAAATAAAAGCGATTTGGTGCGTTGATTGGACGCCACGTTGGCTTCGACAACATTTTTGTAAAGGTAGTTGAGCAAGGGGACTGACTTGGGGAAATACTTCCATGAGTTGCTGTGGTGATCGTTACTGATCGAAGAAGAGGTGCAGCAAAGGAGCTCAGCCAAGATCGTTAAGTCCGCGAAAAGTGGTTCATGGTGGATCTTATTTATAAGAACAAGGAGAGAAGGCGGCGATGACGATGATGATATTTCTTCCCAAAATTCAAGACAGCCAGCATTGTACTCCTCCAAGAAATCAGCTACGCTTGCAGCTAAACCCTGAATTATTTCCCCTCCTCTACCGTCCAGAAAGTGTATCGAAAAGAGCCGCAAACGATAAGCCTTAGTACCGAGGTGTTTCAACACGCTGACCAAATCATTCAACCGTATTATTTTGCTCCTTCTGCCATTGTTCAAGCGGACACGTCCGGTGACTTCGTCAACTCCAAATGACTTCGATTCGAGCCCACGAACTGCCAAAGCACTGTCCGATAGCAGCGAAGGGTCGTTGAGTAGATTCGAAATTAACCTATCTTCGTCGTAGTCCGAATCACGGCCGTGGATGCACCGATCCAAATCACTCCACCAGGAGTTCGGTTGGTGCAGAGGGCCGAGAGATGGGGGTGGCGGTTGTTCTTGTGCCGACTCGTGCGGTAAGCTAATCCGAGATTCTACTGAGTCCCATCCTATATTTTTAGTTTGTAGCGACTGCGGTTGAATCATCGGCTGCAAGGTAGACAGTTGAGGCGAGGGTGCAGAAACTCCGGGATAAGGTCGAGGAGGAGAGGGCGGGGTACCCATCAGAATGCTCCTCATCTTCTCGTCTGACCTCAATGACATCCTAACACTACCATCAAAAAATTTACCCTCATCACTGGCCGCGTAAATTATGCCCGAAGTAGCTTTCGACGCGGCATGTTCCTCAGTGACACCGAAGACCCCAAAATAACGATTTGTAGGGGCGCCACTTGGAAGGGATAAAATTTTGCTTGGGCTTGGGCTTCTGGTTGATGAAAAGGTGACAGGTTCGTCGTATTCTTCCGAGGAAGCACCACCAGTTCCGTCAAAAGGACAAGAAAAAAAACTCTTTACATCCGGGAACTTGCTAGACTGCGGGCGGGGGGGGGATGGGGGAGGAGTTGGCTGGGAAGGGGGAGCAGGAGGCTTTTCAGGCTGAGTGTGTCGGACGAGGAGAAGGGTGGCAAACAACTTGACCACTTTCGTCTTTTCAGGAGGAGTGAGAGATTGCATTCGGTCGGAAAGAACATCGAACGGGGCAAAATCGAATCTACGCGAGACCAGGCCCGTTTCAAGCGAAGGCTCACCAGGGGATGGAATACTAGTATAGTTGTTCAAGGAAGTAGCCGTCACAAGGTCCTGGAAGAGATCGTCGAGAAAATCATCGCATTCATCGTCATCGAAGCCAGGCTCCTTCCCCTTCTTTTCGTCGTCGTTCATATTCAAGAGGGAAGGGTCAAATCCAAGAACATTGAGGATGTTTTCAGCAGTCAAAAAAGTTATTGAAGGAAGGTCGGTGAAAAGTGGCGCGGACAGCGCTCCGGCCAGTTCATTTAACGCAGATAGCGCAACAGTGGGAAGCGTGGCCTCACGAGCAGTGTCCATGCTGGGGGGGTGGGGGGAGCTTCTGAATTTTGGAGGGTGTTTTCTTTAGCGCTTATCCTAGGAGATTAAATTCCTCTGGAAGTAAAACCGGCTTCTACAGCAGTAGGAAAGAGTTTTCGCCCTTATTGTGACAGTTTGAGATACTAATTGTGATGCTACAGGGTTATCCAGTTTTGCTTGGGTGATGAAAAATCGGATATTAAATTGCAAGGGAACCCGTACCAAAGAGCGACAGGCGAATCTAGGCTCTATATAGCTGCTAGTCACAGCGCTAAAAGATAGCTTCATTAAGAGAGTTAGACGGATACAACCCCTGTGAAAAGGGTCAAGAAAATGGCGAGGAGGGGTAACAACGTCTTAATGTCAGTGGTGGTGGCGACAATTCTTTTGACGAGCATAGTCGTCGTTGCGAATTTTCACTTTTTCAAGGGACTGGATGGACCTGCGTTCTCAACGTCATCTGTTTCGTCATTGTCAAAGACAGACAATGATCTCCGTTCGGTTTTGGAGAACCAGGACCTGACAATTACCGTAATGCGGGAGGAGATTGAGATGCTGGTCAAAAAGCTTAACGAAGACGTCGACAATGGCGTGACGGAGGCGCACAAGGGGGGGTACGACTCTCAGCCTTGTGCTGTCCCTGGTGTTGACAGTGAAGCAGCAAAAAGAAAGCAGGAAGAGCTCTCGATAGCTCAGGCCGAGATAATTAGCCTGAAGAGCCAGCTGTTATCTGCCGAATCTCGATCAAAGGTATTAACTCAATCCCCACCGCAAGGAGGCAATGGCGACCACATTCAACACTCTGCGCACTACGATAAATGCGACGAGACTTTTGGAAAAGGGCTCGTCGACAACTACATGAAAGACCCTGTCATTATCTGCGATGGCGGCGCCTCGAAGATTACATGCTATACACACAAACAGTTTCATAAGCAAGAGCTTGACATGTTTTGTGTGGGGACGGAAATCACCATTGACTTTAGCAAGGTCAAGGGGGAGCATTCCAACAAAAAGCCGCCCAGGGGAAATGGGCAGTACCACTCTTTCGACCATCATTCAGTGAGCGCATCGTGCAAAAAGACGCCCCAATTTAATACCGTTAGATTTATGCCGCACATGACGCTTCAGATGAATTCTTTCGTCGATGATGTCGATAATCCTACAAATTCCAGACGCTCTGAAAAAACGACCTATCTTCTTGCCAGAGATGAGGATATGGAGAACGCCTTCCATTCTAGCGCCGATTTCATCAACATGGAATTAGTCTACCAAGGTCTGGGGCTGAGCAAGCAATCGACAGATATCGTGTTGTTCGATAAGAATCCTGATGGCCCATTCTTCGAGCTAATTCAAAACGCTTTCACCACACCATCATCACCCCTGAAGAGGGCGAAAGATTTCAAAGGCGAGACTGTGACCTTCAAGAAGGTAGTTTGGCACCTGGAGAGTCCGGCGGGAATTGTGTTCCCAAAGGTTGCGGACAATTCGGGTCTCGGGTGCCGTGATGGTTTTCTTTTCCACAAGTACCGTGAGAGGGTGTTGAGGGGCTTTGATCTGTGGGATGTCCCCCCCCCCAGCGTGCCGTCACTGACATTAATCCCGAGGTATAGGACGGCGGAGAAGAACGTAGGAAGGGTCCTCGCGAACGAGAAAGAGGTCGTCAGTGTAATGGAAGAGTGCGTCCTTTGTGATGTCAGGGTTGCAGATCTGGGATCGATGACTTTTCGGGAACAGCTTAAAACCATACGCGGCAGCAATGTGATAGTCGGTGTCCACGGCGCGGGCCTTATGAATATACTATTTGCGCCGGAAGAGGCAGTTTTGTTAGAGATGCACCCGAACTATCGCCTTGATCGACACTTTCGGCATGCCGCCCGAATGTCTGGAAAGAATTACATGCCTCTCCGGTCGACACAGCAAGTGACCTGTCAGGGGTCATCCGACAACGTTCCTATTCCTATCGGCGATTTTAGAAATGCTATAGATGGCGCCGTGCGCCTCGCGAGGAGTTTTGATGACGGATTGAGTGAGTGTGGCTTGGTGTGTAATTTAGATGTCCTTGCCTTGGATGCCAAGCACGATGGAGATTTCAAAAGGCTCGGAATAGTGAAGCCCAGCAACCCCAAACCTAGATTTCCCTGCCACTAGCAAAATACAGCTCTAGCTACACCAGTAATTACAAAGATTATTAATATATAGAAGGAAAAGTTGCGAAAGAAGAAGGAGGTCTTATTTTAGTGAATATTCTTCCTAAGGAAAAATATGTTCAGACAATTCTATTATAGTTGAGGAGGGCATCGGAGAGTGCTAGAACAATTTTCGAACACATGATTCTCGGGGAATACTCCACTTGAATTATTCCCGGGCCGTGCAGTTCTTGCAACTTTTAATTAAACCCCTCTTGATTCCCCCGGGACTGATATAACCGCACTGCGTCACAACGCTTACGATTAAAGATGGCTGATGCCGACCTGAGCGCGAGCCAGCTCCGCCAGAGGTGCGAATTAACTAACTGATAGCAACTTGCGCGAAAATGCACCTTGACTGTAGGGGCAGCTTGACCAAAACAAATACGAGGATGCGACTCGGGTTGTTGACTTTGTGGCTTGTGAAGACGTCAACTTTGCTGGCAATTACCTTTACATCGTGCAAATTATCCAACTAACCCAGACGCAAAAATGCTGAACACGAAACACAACGCACGCAGATACCACAAGGGGGGATCCGCCCCTGACTCAGAGCTGTCCGCTTCCCAACTCCGCAGCCGATATGGTGTTGCAGCAAACAAAAAAGATTTCTCGACCGGAAATTCCGGTAGTGATGCCAACACGATGATGATGGTTGGAGTTGCTGCTGTTGTCGGGCTGCTGGTCTTCTATTTTGTCTTCTTCTGATGGCTTTGCGTTGTGGTCGTAGGATAAATAATTTTTTAAAAGATCGAAAATAACGGCAACAGAAAGAACAGAAACGAGTTGCCCTAATGCAAATACGTGTCATTGTCATTTTCTTTTATTTTTTATTTCTGTTCCTTTTGGAGTTTTTGTATCACATTGTCAGATGCTGTTTGAGAAGCTGCAGAGTAGAGGGAGGCTATAGATTTTGACGAGGGCGGATCGAGATCGAATAATATTGAGTTGTTCTGTCTTGACTTTCCCCCTCCTCCATCACTGGCTTTGTTGTTGCCTTCACTGCCATTTTCCGCATTTGTATTCTCAACATCACTGTTATTATCTGCAGAAATGATTGGTCTCTGTTGGAATCTCCGGAATGCTCTCTGTGAACGCTCTCTCTCCTTCCTTTGTTCTCTCTCTTTCTCCCCCTCTTTCTTCTTGCTCTTTTCTCTGGCCACTGCCCCCCTTCCCGTCACGAGATACTTTTCATGCTGCTTGTAGCGGAAGTTGCTGTTGCTATTTCTCATGGTGCTCGTTTCCAGTTTGCTTACGTACGACTGGAGGTGCTTTATCTTCTTATCTTTTTCGTCGTTCTCAGTTTGAAGGTAGCGGATACGACGGACGGACGACATTAAATGCTTCTTGTGAGTGTGCTGCTCCTTCCTTGCCGCATTGATTAGTTTCTGGATGATGGGAGCTTGAGTCTCAATCTTCTTCTTTAATTTTTCGTTCGTTTCAAGAAGTTTTTTGTTTTCGTTCAATGCCCTCTGATACCTAGCTCGGAACTCCTCAGCCTCCACCCCGCTCATATTCTCCCCCTTAATGATGGCGATGGCCATGGGGTAATCCTGAATTTCTGCATTGGCCGGGTTCGCCTCGAAGTAGGGAGGCGGTTCGCTCGCCTTCAGCGTCTCTGTCGTTGCGAGCTTATTCCAAAATTTTTGTTCGCTTTGGTGCCGAATCTTATTTTCGCTGGGGTTCGAAAGATAAGTCCCAATGTTGTCGCGAAGACCCTGGAGCTCTTTATCTGTATCGTCAGCCCTTCTCTTCTCTCCCAGTGCCCTCTCTTCCATTTCATGCAATTCTCTAAGAGCCGTATTGAGATTTTCTGTCAGCTCAATATTCTTCTCGACAAGCTGCTGCATTGTTGTTTGTCTGTTGCCGTTGTTGTTGTTGTTGTTGTTGTGGGTGTTGTTGTCACCAGGGAATAGGCTGATGTTGTTGTTGTAGTCGTTGTTATCATCATCGTACCGGCTTTCCGGACCATACCCCCCGAACATTTCGAACTCGGTCTCTGAACTTATTAGAGCCTCCCATCTATCCTTCTCTTCACTGGAGATCATGGAGATCAATCAGTTCCTCTTTTGTTCTTTAAGGGAATTGAAAGTAGGAAAGGGTGCCGTTTTTGGTAAATCGAAGAAATAATCCGTACTGAAGAGGATTCCCTATACAACGGTGACGTCAGTAGTAATTTATATCCCTGTGTCTCGTGGGATTCACTACAAAAATAGAAAAATAAGTGTCGAGAAACGGCCACATTTATTTGCGAAAAGCAAGTTCCAATTAAATTCGAGTGAGTAAGAGAAGAAAATGAAGCCCCCAGCAACCGCCCCCGCCGGCACAAGCCGCAACACCCCCCCGGGCACACCAGGTCACAGTTCCCGGCGTCCGAAAACCTCCGCCTCCGCCTCCCCGGCGGCCAACTCCCAAACTCCCCCCGGCTCCCCCCCCGGCACTGCCCACAAGAAGAAGAAGAAGAAGAAGCACGGGTCACACGGAAGCGCACACGCGCAGGCGAACCCGCTGGAAGGGAAGTATGTGGGTGGGCTCAAGGATGGGCTTAGGGATGGGACAGGGACTCTTTCGTTTCCCAACGGGGACAATTATGATGGCGAGTTTTGGAAGGGTATGAGACACGGCGATGGCGTTTACCGGTCGTTCTGTGGGTACGATAAGGCGAGTGGGGAGAAGAAGTTCTCTGTGTACACCGGGGGATGGAAGAAGAGCAAGAGGGAGGGGGAGGGAAGCGAGACTTGGCCCGGCGGGAGTAAATACGAGGGGGAGTACAAGGATGATAAATTCTGGGGCAAGGGTGTCCTCCAAAAGGGCCAGGGAAAATACGCCGGTGATTTCGTTGACGGCAAGAAGGAAGGATTCGGATTCATGGTCTTCGAGGGGGCGAGCATTTACGAGGGAGAGTGGAAAGGGGGGAGGATGGACGGGTGGGGAGAGTACATTCTCGCTGATGGTACGAGGTACGAAGGTTCGTGGGAGAATGGGTTAAAATCGGGGCTAGGCATGCAAACTCAGAGCAACGGCGAACGGTTCGACGGAAACTGGAGAGATGGGAAGAAAAGTAAGTTGGATTTTTCTTCATTTGTTGAATTTTGAATTTTGTCATTCACCAGTTGAATTTTGTCTTCACCAACATCTAACAAAGCAAATCTTCACATTCACATTCACATTCACATTCACATTCACGTAACAGACGGGGAAGGAGTTTATAGGTGGAACAACGGCAAGACCCGAAAGGGCGAGTGGCAAGACGACAAGCTTGTGAAGTGGACGAGCAACGAGAGCTTCGGCTCCATAATAAACTACACCAAACCCAGGCCGGCACACTTGAACAAAAAGGGGAACCTGAAGATCATCAAGGAGACTAAGGATTACGCGAACCACCGCGTGGCGGCCATGCAGCAGGGGAAGTGAACGGAATAAAATGTCGGCAAGAAACAAAGCATCGAAAGGCAGAAAAAAAGGAAATGCATCGAAACAGAAGGAAAGGAATCGAATCGCGGAAGAGGTAGACGAATAGATAGCTTAAGAGGTAAACGAATACATAGCTTTGGAAGAGAGTTACCGTTTAGGAGAGGCACATTGTTACAATTCTTCTCCGCTTTTATCTACTGTATCGTCAAAAATGTCCGCAATGGCCCTAGCAGTCCTAACCGCGGAAATAATCGCCCCTTCAGCCCCCCCCT
>Ga0115556_1002013_pt1 | contig 13731 bp, 5 predicted proteins | sample COGITO_mtgs_1104_5_FD_87282 | JGI IMG/M metagenome (GOLD analysis project Ga0115556, IMG submission 87282) | Pelagic marine microbial communities from North Sea - COGITO_mtgs_110414 | ecosystem: Environmental > Aquatic > Marine > Epipelagic | place: Germany:Helgoland, sampling site Kabeltonne... | reverse complement strand
AGAGTAGTAGATTTTTGTACAATGTTAGCATATTACGCCGCAGCCTAGACACTCGGAACCGCCGTAAAATACCGCGTATTGCCCTTTGGCTAAACCTTGATCCTTGCCGTCGATTTTGATTTTCAGCTTTTGATTTTCAGCGGTATTAGGTGTTGTTGGTTCTACGTGCAACACTCGGTAATACGATTCGCCGTGGCGCACTTTACACCGCTCGATGCGCGAAAGTTGGTCTGCATCCGAGTCTCTGCACCAAGATAAATCTTCGCACTCGAACGAGTCTCTTTCGCGTTCGTTTTCTTCGCTGTGGTACGCGCGAGAGATGAAGACCACGTTCTTTTCCACGTCCTTCGAGTGGACGTACCAAGGCCCCTCGTGCGCTCTTTTATCGAGCTTTAACCCTTGTCGTTGACCAACAGTGTGGAACCAAAATCCTTTGTGCGTTCCGAGCAATTCGCCGGATTCAATCTCGCGAATTTCCCCCGGCTTCGTTCCTAAATGTTCTTCGATGAACTCGGAAAATTTGACTTTCCCGAGGAAGCAAATACCTTGAGAATCTTTTCGATCGGCGTTAACGAGCGATAAGTTCTCCGCAATTTCGCGGATGCGAGGTTTTGATATACCACCTATAGGGAACATCGCTTTTTGAAGTTGCCAACTGCTTAAATGCGCGAGGAAGTAGGTTTGATCTTTTCTCGCGTCGCCGGAGGCGACGAGTTTCACGTCCGTCTCGTCGTCCTCCTTTCTCTCGAGCGCCGCGTAATGCCCGCTCGCTATTCGATCAAACGTACCAATCTCTTCCTCGTTTGTATCTAACCACTCTCGAAACGCTCCGAACTTTACCCTTGAATTACACAAAATATCCGGATTCGGCGTTTTCCCTCTCTGAATCTCCTCCACGGATTGTTTCACCACCAAATTCCAATAATCGTCCGTAAAATGCACCGTCCGTAACGGCACCCGCAATCGTTCGCACACTCTCTTCGCGACCATCACATCTTCCTCCCACGGGCACTGGTCCCAAAAATTCCGAAAGTCGTCCTGAAACCAAATCTGTAAGTAAAACGCCACGCACTCGTGCCCGGCGGCTCGGAGCAACGACAACGCCACCGAACTGTCCACGCCGCCGGAGAGGAGCACGGCTACGCGAAGTTTCTTCCCCCGCTTTATAATGCGAGCGCTATTATTATTATTACTACTACTACTACTACTCGCATTACTATCATCGCTACGTAAAACCGGTTCGCAAAACCGGAGTATATCTTCATCCGCGGAGGTGTTCGTTCCCACTGCCTCTCGATAAATTCGCTCAGGGAAAGCCAAACCATTCACATCCCCTTCGTCGTGTGCTCCTTCTTCGGGCGCGTACGTCAGAGAACTCCGCCCCGAGCTGTTTTTACTGATATCAACGATTTTGTCTCCTCTCGAGCTGTTCGTCGCATTCATGGAATCCACGAAAGAAGAAGACGTCCTTCCCCGCTGCTCTTGCTCAAAAGGGGTAAATTCTCGTTCAGCCGCCGCCAAAAACCTCCGACGATTCGACCTCTTTCCTCCTCCCAGTCGTCGCGAAAAGAGTGGTGTTGTTGTAATTGTTGTCCTTTGTCTTTCTCTGCTCCATTTTCCTTTCCGCGATGGCAAAGCCTGCCACGGACTTGGAAGAAGCATTTCGTGCGACATAATTGTGCAGACGAAAGGAAAGAAGTATTAGGGGAGTTGTGTGAAATACGCCATAACATCGAATGAATATCATCCGCGCGAACAACCTGAATAATACAATTTGCTAACACAACTACTACGTTCAATTGTTTTCTTTTCCCTTACACACTTAAAACCTGTCTTTTACAGCGCGCACGCGACGGCGGAGGCGACGTTCTCGTGGCGCAGGAACTCTTTGAGGCTGGAAAGTTTGCTCGGATGACCCTCGATGGCTTCTATGAGCTCTTTTTCCGTGCACATTAAAGCGACGCCTTTCCAGTCTTTGGCACCAGAGGCAGTCCCATTCGTCGGGGCTCTCTTGTTGTTACCGTTCGCGGACGGCGCGGTGGCGGCGGCGGCGGAAGAGTACGAGGAACCGTGACCGCTGCTTCGTTTCACGATGCGAACGAGTTTCATGCGCAGGAGAGTTTCAAAGGAACGCGCGACGACGCCGTCCGTGGCATCTTTGGCGGCACCAAGCTGCTCGACGCTTCCCATTTCATGAAGTTCTTGGGTGAGGGCGGCGATGGTGAAGTGAAACCTCTCGCGGGTAAAGTGCAGACGGTACGCCGCGACGCACAAGAGAAGTTCCAGAAGCGAACAACTTTTCAAATTCTCCACGAAATCGTTCCTGGTGAAGTCTTTCAAGGCGCGAGCGAGATCGGATGGTAATAATACATTTCTGCTGATGTTGTTGTCGTTGCCGTTGTTATCGTTAAGCAAGGCGGCGGTAGAAAAGAGAGTCCTCGATTGATACGCCATCAACGCCGCGATGGCTAAATCTGACGCCGTTCGCGGAACGTTATCGAGCGTCGCGATCGCTTGCAAACGCGTCTTAACCAGAGGTGTGTTGATGGCTTCGTCGACAGCAGCATTCCACGATTTTATCGCCAGCTTACCACGTTCGGAGAACAATACGCCCGGGACTGCGCTGCTGCTTTCGGCTACACCGATGTCTCGTTTCTCCGTCAACGGAGGAACGATTTGGGCGCTCACTTTCAAACAATTACGCACTCGCTCTGCCAAAAACTCTTCAAACTGCGCCAGATTTCTGGATATGCTCTCGTCATCCACGATTTCTTTTCCGGTGGCGCGATCTTTCAACGGTTGTCCCGTGCGTTCATCGAGAACGAGCGGAGGGATGCATGTTTGAGACTCAACGACGCAATATCTCGCCGTGAATCGCGATTTCACTCTCTTCTCAAGCGCTTCTTCCACGTCGTGTCGCGAGGTAATCGCGATAATTGCTATTTGAGCGTGTTTTTGCTGTAGCAAATCGAGCATTGAGTATAAGAACGTTTGTTTCTTGCCTTTTCTGGCGAACAAATCGAAATCGTCCAAGACGAAGACAGCCGTTTTCTTCGCACCTTCCAACAGACGAAGCGTTTCCTCAACAAAGTTGTAATTTTCTCGCATGTTCGACGCGACTTTGTTTGTTGCGCTAGCGTTGTTTGCGGTGCCACCAGCTGTGTTGATGCTGAAAACGATATCGTCCACGAAATCGTTATCGAAAACTTCGTCGTCGTCCATTTCTTCGTCGTCCCACATTTGATAACTCGGACGAAGTTGTCTCGCCACCTCCCGCATCCCAATGTTGTCTTCGGCGTGCAAAAGTCCCGATAATCTAACGACTGGTATTTTCGCCTCCTTATGTTGTTGATTGCCTGGTTTTCTTCTATTGCTCATCGTTGTTGTCGTATTGTTGTTGAGCTTTTGAAGCTTTGCCAGCGCTGCTTCTACAATGGCAGTTTTACCGACGCCTCTCGCGCCAGAGAGACACACGGCGATGGAATCTTCATGACCGGTAACTGTAGGTTCAAGTTGCTTCACTAGATCATCTCTGGTTCGCCTCATCGAGGCAGTGAGAGCGTCGCTATCTACTATGTTGCGTGCTGTACTGTATTTTTCAGTCGCATCGTTGTCACTGCAGTCTTCATCATCTATCATAGCAGCGCGTGTTGTCGCTTTCAACAACTTTTCTCGAATGACTCGTACAATTGCTGCCGCAGGCGTCATGCCTCGATTCGTTTGCAGCGCTTCAAAGAGTCTTGCTTCAGCGAGCGTTTTTTTCACGGCCGCTGCGCGGTCTTTCGTTTCTCTTTCGCGTCGATTCATCTCTGACTTCTTTTGCTCTTCAACTTTGCGCGCTTCCTCTCTTTTTGCTTCCTTCGTCCTTTCTTCCTCTTCCTTCGCTCTTCTTTTCTCTTCGGCTTTTTCCGCGCGTCTTTGCAACTCTTCCGCTTTTCGGTCGGCTTCTTCTCTTGCCCTTCGCTCTAGTTCTTCTTTACCCGGACATGCCTGTTCGTGACGAATTCTTCCCTGCTGGTTTTTACACACTTTGCCGCACTTGCTGCATTCGTTACTATTCATCGTGCTCTTTTCCTCGATCTTTCCGCACGGCCCAGAGAGATGCAGTTTATGTTTGTATCTGGACAAAAAGTTCTGATTGCATTTCGAACACTGATACGCGTAATCGCTTTTTGCTTTACTACCCTCGAATACGTCTTGTTCCTGTTGTTGCAGCTGTTCATCATCTTCTTCTCTTTCTTCTTCTTCAATCATGTCATCATCATCGCCATTCACATAGTTGCCGCCGAAATCGTCGTCGTCGTTGTCGTCGTTGTGGTGGTGGTCGTCGTCGTCATAGGAGCCATAATCGACGGGCGCATCATTCACGATCATCCCATCATCGCCATCGTCATTATCCGAAATACCAAGAGCTTCCATCACCCGTTTTGGTGCCGCCTTGAGATGATCCTCATTCATCGATTGCCCCGATTCCCGTAATATTTTCTGATCCCGCAGCCAAGTCTGGACCGCGTGCTCTTCATCGTCGTCAACAATTTCACGTTCTTCTTCTACATTAACATCTACTACTAAATCTTTTTCTTTTTCCTCTCCTCGTTTTGCATTTCCTTCGCTTCTACCATCTACATTCTCCTCCCCGTCTGATATCGAAACCGAAGGCGACGATACCACCGGCGCTCCGCGATGATCATCATCTCCTTTCTTCTCGGCAACCGCATCGATAGTAGTAGTAGTGTTAGTAATAGTAGTAGTAGTAGCAGCAGCAGCAGTATCGTTTTCTCGTTTCTCCTCCTTGTGATCGCCGCGGTCGTTCTCTCCTCCTTCACCTTCTGCTCCGCCGAGCGATGGAAACTGTCTAATTTTACCCGCCAACGGCGAAAGCGACGTTTTCTTTTCCTTCCGCTCAAAAATTTTACCGCTCGCAACCGGTGACCCGCTCAAATAGTGCGCCGAAGGCGGCGCGTCCTCGCCGTCCTCGTCGTACTCTCTCCCTCCCGGATGCATCTCAAAAGCTACGCTATTCGGTGACTTGTGCGTCACGATAAAGTTTGCTCCACCGTTCGGAGAAATCAAACACGAAGGCGGTCCCAGCGACGGCGGAGACGACAAACCAAGCAGAGGACGTTTAAACCCCATCGAAAACGAGCTCTCTCCGTCGCTCTTCTTCTTCATCATCTTCTTCTTCGCGGAGGCGGTTAAAAAGTCTTTGCCGGAGACGTACTTTTTCTCTCCCGTCGTCATACTCATCAGCTTTGGTGGTACTGTCGTTTTCTCGTTCTCGTCGTTCTCGTCGTTCTCGATGTTATTCTTTTGTTCCTCTTCACTATTCTTCGTCTTCTTCGTCGATGATGATGGAAAAAACGCCCCCGCGCTACTCCTTCGCCTTCCTTTTGTCGTATTAAATACGCCACCGATGCGTCCGGCAAAATCGGTCTTTGTCTTCTTCGAACTCGAGAGTAGTTTCATCGGCGTTTTCTCTTCTTCTTCTCCCGCATTGTTTTCCTCGTCTTCCTTCTCTGCTTCGTCGTCTTCTTGGTAGTCTTCTCCCTGTTTCCGCTTCTTCTCGCTGCTGAAGATGTGCTTCTTCATCTTTCGCATCATCTCTTTTCTCTTCTGCGTCAAATGACAACAAAGCGATGAAAAGATGATGATGATGCTAATACTAATGATAAAGTTAAGAAGAAAAAAGGGAAAAGGAAGCGACAAAGCGTGGAGAACGACGAAAACTCTCTCTTTCTCTCTCTTTCTCTCTCCGTGGCTCTTTCGTGCGTTCGTGCTCGCGCGAACACTGCGCGCGTTCCGAGAAGTGTTGCGAGAAATTGATTTTTGAAAAATTCTTTTGTTTGTTGTTTAGGGTTTGTTTGCAAATTAAAACTACTGGTATCATCCTATGACTATATATACTACTTGTACATATCATCGATCATCATCATCGCGAGAAGAAGAAGAAGAAGAAGAAGAAGAATCACCCATGATCTTCGCGACTGCGTTCAACTCTCGACTGATCAACTCGAAGCTGGTGAAGGTGATGGCAGCCGCCGGGGTGGTTCTCAGCAAGTTCGTCCCGACGCCTCGGTAAAACGCCTTGGCGCCGCCTTCTCGGTAAATGTCCGCGGCTAAGGTGAGAGCACCGGAGAAAGGGCCGTAGCCTTTGACGTGCATGTGCGATCGGAGGACTTCGTGCGGGTACGTGAGCGTGCTGGCGATGATTTTGGCGACGCCAGAGGAGAGCGCTAAATCCGCCGCGGTGAGCTCGTCCGCGGAGCGGAGGGTGCGGAATTGCGCCAACTCGTGTTTTAAACGCTCGTAGATTGGGAACTGGATGGCGACGTGGGAGATGCCCATGAGGGATGGGGCGAGGCCGGAGTAAAGGCCTGGGATCCCTTCGCATCTCGCGATTCTTCGTAACGCGTCGAGGGTACCTTTGTACGGCGCTCTCGCGTGGCCGACTAAAGAGGAGGAGAGCGTTTCGGAGTATTGCACTTGGAGTCTAGTTTTGGCGACCCAGAGCGGGTTGGTGGCGAGGATGGTGGCCGCGCCCGCGCCTCCAGCAGAGACTATGTGCGCGAGCGTGTCGTTCCCGTGCTGCTGCTGCTGGTGGTGGTGGTGACTACCGCTTGCGCTGCTCTCTCTATCGCTATTCTCGCTACTACTCGTCGCTTCGCTCCCGCTCTCCCGCCTATGTTGCCTATTTCTTAAATCCGCGTTCCTCTTCCTCCGCTCTCGAAACACGTGCTTCAAATACCCGTACGTGGTAAAATACACCCCCCAGTTCGGTAACAACGCCGCCACCGTCGGTCCTAGTCCTCGATACAAACCTCTCACCCCTTCGCTTCGTGCGATTTTCTTCAAACTCTCCATCGTGCTCATATACGTCGAGTCGCTCAAGGTCGACACTTGCAATCTCGTTTTCAAAACGTCCAAAGGACAGACAATTACGGCAGCAATCGCTCCGGACGTTGCCCCGGACACGCAGTTCACCACACCCGTGTCCGATAAGGGGAGGTATAAGGACGAAGGGAGGATATCGGCGATATATTTTCTCCGGCGTTCTTGCGCTTCGTCCGATGAAATCATCATCCTCTCGTCCTCGTCTTCCATTTTTTGTATGCGTGCGAAGAGTGTGATGAAAACACTCCTGTTCAAAACACCTCCTCCCTGTCTCTCCCTTATACTCTCTCTCTCTCTCTCTGAACCGTATCCGCGCGAGAAAGGAGGAGGAGTTCTGTAAGAAGTTTTTTATTTAGGGGAGAAAAAAGTCAAGACAAGGGGAGGCCAAACGCACCAAAAAGCTCTTTCTTTCTTTCTCTCTTCTGTGTTGTTTGTTTGTTTTGTGTGTATTTTCGTTCTCTCGCAGAGTGTTCTCTCGCGGTGTATTCATTCACTTCATTTTTCAATTCATTCGTATCTTCGGATTAACACGCAACACACACAACACACGCGAGACATCACCAATTGGAAAACCACATTGGACACACACAGAGAACAGAGAGAGAGATACAGAGAGAAAGAGAAAGAGAGAAAGATATGTCGTTTTGTTGCAGTTACTCTTTTGTTTCTTCTGCCGTGTCTTCCTCCGCGCGAATGAAGACGACGTCGAGAGGAGGAGGAGAACAACAACAACATCAAAAGAGGCTGATGATGATGAAGCTGATGAGCAAGAAAATGGGAAGGACACGTCGCTTAAATTGCGCGATGATGATGAGTGCATCGAAACGAGACAGAACGACGACGAATAAAAGGAGAGGAGACAGAGGAAGGCGCGCACTCCTCGCGCCAGTGTCGGCGATTTTAGACAACGAGAATAGCAGTACTAGTTTTAACAACGCGACGAGCAGCGGCAGCGGGGAGAACAACAACAAAGGCGGGACGACTGAAAAACGAAGGCGGAAAAGCAGACAAAAGATTACGAACAACCCTTCGATCAACGCGTTTCAACAATTTTTCGACGTGGATGCGAACATCATAACCACGGAAGAAGAGGACGACGAGGACGACGAGTTTGAAAAGACGCAGTTGGAGATATGGGGACAACTGACGAAGAGTTTAGGGAAGGTTTTGATGTTTACGTTTGGCGTTCCGTATTTCGCGAGTTGTTCCTTGCAGGCGATGTTTGTGGATCCGTGGTTGGAGTTGAAGGTATCGAAGCATTCGAGCAGTGGTGCGAGTATGAGCGGGTCGTATTCGTCTTCGTCGCTGACGAAGACGCAGACGGAGTCGGTGTGTAACGACATCGCTCGGTTCGAGAAGCGTTTGTATTACGAAAATTTGGCGCAGTTTCCAGACGAACAAGACGCCGCAAAGTTTGAGAAGACGAAGAGGAAGTTAGTGGCGGAGGAGATGAAACGGTTGGAGATGAAAGAGAGAACGAGGTCGACGAAAGCGCTTGGTAATTGGATCGGGAGTATGATGTACGTGAGCATTTTGGCGTGCGTTTTAGTCTATCAGAAGGAGTTTGTGTCGAAAATGTTGACCGAGTTGAGCGCGCAGTTCAACGGATTGGATTCGGCGACTCAGGCGTTTGCGTTGATGCTCGGGGCGGATATGGTGGTCGGGTATCACTCGAGTGACGGGTGGCAAGCATTTTTGGCTTTTATGATTACTCGATACGGAGGGGATTATCATAAGTTTGAGACGTTTGCGAGAATGTTTGTGGCAACCGTACCGGTGTTTTTGGACGTGTGTTTCAAGTATTGGGTGTTTAACAAGTTGAGGAAAATCTCGCCGAGTACGCAAATCATTCTGAGCGAGATTGAAAGGCATTGAGAAACATACTACTACATACGTACAGTACAGAAAACTGATGTTGTGAACACTAATGCATTTACTTCTTTATATAATATGATTAAAAACCTCCTCTTGTGCCTACCGTGTTCGAGTATTAATTTCTACTTTTTTTAAGTTTGATTTTCGCAGAAGTGAACGACTGAAGCTAAAACGTCAAATTCGTGCCATCTCGCGACGTTCCGAAACACGCGCAAACCATCACGCAAGGCGCCCGGCTTAGAAGTGGTTTCGAACAAACCACCACACGGGCATCGGTTCTGGACGTGACCAACTTTAATTCTCGTGCATCTTTTGCACTTCAAATCTTGCGTCTGCGCTTTGCGAACGCGCGCGTTTACTTCATCACAGAGTTTCATCTCAATCCACTGGAGATCGTATCGATTCTCGCACTCCGCGCAGCGCCACTCGCCATCGGCTAAATCTGGATCTCTGCACAAATCTAAATCTCGAACGTCGCCGCAACATTCGCACACGACGTCGCGTAACGCGAAAGAGATGCACGGTTCGTGAAACGTCGCTTCCGAACCAAACTCTGGAACGGAGAGTAACTTGAGTGCATTTTTGCGACATCTGGTAACCGCATCTGCGATCGTGTCATCGAGAGAAAGCACGGCAATTACTGTTTTGACGAACGCTAACGCCGCGTTGCCTCGAAGGTGATTTGGTAAATGCGCTCCGGGCAAATTTTCCGGGAACAAGTACCTCTTGTCGAGACGAGTAGCGCCGTGCGTGGATCTCGACGCGTGCTTTTCAAATCCGCGCGCGACTTGGAGAATTTTCGGCGTAAAGTGCGAATCTATTTGCGCGCAGAGCCATGTCGCTTTCTCTTCCTCAATTTTGAGTCTGTTTCTAGCCAAATTTTGGTTATTCGCGTCGTCCGCGTGGTATTTACTCTCCTTTTTCGTTTGCTCTGGAGTTGCGTTCTCCTTCCCATCGTCGGCGTCGGCCCTCCTCTCGGCGGCGGAGTCCGCGTTCTCTTTCTTGGTATCGTCCTCATTGAGTTCCCAATCGCTCAAATCATCTGGTGCTTCCAGTTGTGCCTTTATTCTATCCGTCTGCGCAGCAGACACGTCTTTGTCCTCTTTCGCGACACCGAAGCGACCGTCGGGACCGAGTTCGCGTTCGCGTTTCCACGGAAGGACGATAAAGTCGCCAGCGATCGCTTTGAAGTGATCGCTCAACGCCTCTGGAAGAAAAGTGGCGATGTTCCAGTGCATTTCGAGCGATGCTTCGTCCCCTTCGACGGCATGTGGATCGAGTTGTGTATCCGTCGGGACGTTTTCCGTCTCCATCGGCGCCTCCCCAGCCCCGTTGTTCAAGAACAACTTCTGAAGGACGGTCTCGTCTGCAGCCAAACCCCCGAAATCGTGCGGTCCTCTAAATAAGAGCGTGTGCCAGACCTTCGTGGGTTCGAGTTCGAGCCAGTTGAATAACTCCCGCGTACCTAACGCGTTACGTAAACCCGTGATGAATGCCGACGCCGAGGCCAACGAATTCTTCTTCGTCGACACGATGACGCGTCGCGTATCCGCGAAAACGACATCCGCGCCTAATCGGTTGAGTTCTGATATGAGTAACGTGAACACTTTTCTCGAACACAACTCCACCAAATGCTGTAAACCCGGTTCTCGCATTCTCGAATTGGAAGAAAATATCCAGCGTCGAAGCTGCGCCAAAGTGGCGTCGGCGATTTCGTTGCCTCGTTCTGACGCGTCTCGGAGCATCTCTGCCACCATCTTCCTCAACGTCCGAAACGCGTTCGACGCGTCGTGTCCACCGCGGTCGGCGACGGTAGCATTGCCTCCATCGAAACCTAACAACGCGCCTTGTTCGAGATCGTTCAAGATGTGTGAATTCACGATGGCGCAAACCACCAAGTGATGGACGCGCAGCTCGCAACAGACGGATCTGTAAACGCCGGATTTCGAAAGTTCGCATCTTGGCGATTCCATCGATTCCAAAGTCAACGTCGAACTAAGCTGATCATCCATTGATCCACCACCGTAGTCTGGCTTGCCGTTTTTCCCAGACCAGAGAACTTGATGTTCATCGTGAAGTCGTCGCGCGAAGAATGTATCTAAAACGTGCGTGGACCAGTCCGGATCGAGATTACAGAGAGGAATGTGCGCGTAGCGGGAGATTTGGATAGACTTCTCCAAATGTTTCGAGGTGTGCGCGAGACGGATAGCAGCTAACTGCGCAGCGTCGCGTTGCCACGCGATGCCTTTTTCACTGAGATACTCGATGTCGCCAGAGTTGAACGGGACGACTAGAATGGGCGAATCTTTTAAGGCGGTGAGCACTTTCTCAAAACGTTTCGCCGCTTTCGCGTTCTTGTTCATGCCGGCGCAAGAGGAAGCGAAAGCGTCGTCGTCGTCATCGAATTCAGGAATACCGTAACCAACAGGCGGTGCTTCGAGCAAGACGACGCTTGGACCGTTCGAGGCGTTTGCAAACTCAGAGACTGCGTCGTTGAGGTTTTTCGCTGCCGCCGCAGACGTCCTGGCGTAAATGACGCGCCATTCGCACTTTTCAGAATCTCGATCTTCTTCCATTTCCTCGTTACCGTCGACGCGTCCTTTCTCGCCTTCAAACATTTCCGAAACGAATTCACTGTCAACTTCGCGAACCGATTTTCCTCCAGGTTGGAGCAATATGAGCAAACCTTTCGATGTCCCTTTACCGCCTCTCTTTGGAAAGTGTGCGGCAAAGACGCCTTTGCCGTCCAACGCCGCGTGATAAATCGAGCAGTGGCGCAACAAACCCTTTGATGAAAGCGCGCGATCGTCCGTAAAGTCCATCATAGACGGCAAGTAGTTCACTTCTGTCGTCGTTTTCATGTCCAAATTCGTCGCGGATACTTCCAACATAGGTTGCACTTTCTTCTTCAACCCTTCTTTGTGCGTCTTTTTCAAATCGTCTAATATTTCATTCGCGGCTTCTCTCTTCACTCGAGCGACGCACCCGATGGTTTGAATAGACCAATCTTCTAACGGTACGTCTCGTTCATACACGCCAACTACGTTTTTATCCGCGAGTAACGCTGCGACGTCTCTGCCGTATTGAACTGCGGACAATTTCGAAGCGTCAAACTCAACTTCGTAGACATTCAACGTGCTCGTGCCGTCTGCCGTCATGAAATTATTCGTGTTTTGTGCTCGCGGTAACGCAACGTTGACGCGCTTTTTCCCGTTCAAACCTCTATCACCTTCGGGATCGGGATGGTGCGTGGCAACGTACACTTTTCTCGGCGCGGAGAGCAAAACGGAACGCATGGCGCCATCGGCGACGACCCAGACGCGGAAAACGCCCGCCGGAGGTTCTTCGACTTCGGCGCCGCCATCTTCCAAGGATGAAGGCGCGTTGCCTCGCGAGTAATCATCGATGGAGACAATCTGCCACGGAGAGGTGGCCAAAGACTCGTCGACGTTCTCGAGAAACAAGTCCATTTGGCCGATGAAACTATCGTCGTTTGCGCTGTGACGGCGCTTCTGACGAGGAAGGCCCTCGCGTTCGCGACGTTGATCTTCGAGATCTTCTCGATGTTTTCGCTCGCGCTTTTCCTTGCGCTTTATGCGCCAGCCTTTCGTGGCGTGCTCGAGCCACGACGCGTAATCGCTGTTTGGATCCGGTGCAGGCAAATTCATGTTACCAATCGGAGGCGTTCTGGGCCCGCCGTGATGGTGTCCAGTGTCGCGGTGTCTCTGGAACACGCGCACGCGCGCGCCTCTCGCCGGCGTAATTCTAGCCGCGCCAAAGTCTTCCATGTCGTGTTCATCATCGTTGTCGTTGTCCTCGTTTCTCGTATCTTCTTCGTCCTCGTCTTCCGAAAAGTTCAATTGCTCGAGGTATTCATCCTTGGTCTGTCTGCTGAAGCCCGTCATGGAATCGAGTTTGATCTGCTTGCGCTTATCCTTGAGTTCGCGAATGCGCTTATTTAACCAATCCGGGTGCACCACGCCGGGACACGGATTCTTGACGTTTTGCAAAGCTGCCGGAAGGGAGATAATTTTCTGCACCGCGCCGCGCAAACGACCTTTGTAATACTCCCAATCGAGAATATCGCGCAAGTCTGGCATTTCGCCAGCTTCTCCCGGAGGAGCATCTTTCAACCACTCTCGCAAATATTTCCTCGCGACCGCAGGTGTGCTCGAAAAGACGGAAACCGGAATGGCTCTTTGCGAAGTAGGCGCGCCGTGAGGTTTCGCCGAGATGATGTATTTGCACACCAAACCTTTATCCTTGACGAGATCAGGGGCTTCGAGAAATTGTGCGAGTCTTCTCGCCGTCGTCACCGACGTGGACTTCCTATCGCCGTATTCTGCCAACGATTTACTCATAACGCTCGATTCCGAAATGTAATCGATGAGTTGTTCGTCGTCAATTTCTTCTCCTTTCGTGTCGAGCATGTCCAGAAGTCGATTGGCGATGTCGCCTACTCTCTTGTACACCTCTTCCAGCGTCTGCCCTCCTAAAAATGGAGAACTCCCGGAATCTTCAAAAAGTTCGGATTGAAACACCTTGATCAACTTCAACTCGCCTCTTCTTTTCAATTCGAAGCCTTTCAACTCCTCTAAAGACCCGTCGTGATTGAAAACCGCGTAACGCTTCTTAATCAGCACGCCTTCTTCTTTCGACGCCGGTAAAATCATCGCCCTGTACGGACCGTCGACTTCAAACTCGATGGACATCTCCGAAGACTGCTTGTAAATTTGCTTTTCTGGGTCGACGAGCGTTTGATATTGATCGTTTCTGGTTTGCAAATCGGTCATGCGGTTGAGAACGACGCACGGATAGCTAACCTTCAATTTTTTCTTCATGTTTCCGGACCCGTCGCTGTTCGGCTCGAACGTGTATTCCTCCGGGAACGTACCCGGAAGACAGCACCAGATACCGTCGGTATCCAACTCGAGCGGCATACCAATGTCATCGACGAGTTGCTTT
>Ga0115556_1002012_pt1 | contig 13735 bp, 13 predicted proteins | sample COGITO_mtgs_1104_5_FD_87282 | JGI IMG/M metagenome (GOLD analysis project Ga0115556, IMG submission 87282) | Pelagic marine microbial communities from North Sea - COGITO_mtgs_110414 | ecosystem: Environmental > Aquatic > Marine > Epipelagic | place: Germany:Helgoland, sampling site Kabeltonne... | reverse complement strand
GTTGTTGCTTTCTAAAAACACAGAGAGAGAGAAAGAGAGAGAGAAGCGCTTACATTTCTTTTTCTTCTAAAGAGAAGAAGAAGAGAACTTTAGAGTAATAATGATGATGCGTTTCGGGAGAAGAAATGGTGGTTTTGGGAGTTCCTCTTTAGTGAGCGGCGGTCCTCGGATTGATGCGGGGGTGACGATGATGACGATGGCCAAACGCATCGTCGCGCTTTTCTCCTCCTCGTCGTCTTCAAAAACGCTCGGTGGTGGTGGTTTTTCTGCCGCTGGTGCGATGTGTGCGGGAGGGGGGAGACGCGCGTACGCGAAAGCGACGAAGAAAGCATCGACGACGACGAGTGCAAAAGCAGTGAAGGAGAGTAAGAGAAAAAGTGTTGCGAAAACAACAACAACAACAACAACGGGAGGAGGAGGAGGAGTGAAGAAGAAGAAGAAGAAGACTTCTGTGGTGGTGGCGGGAAAGAAGGAGATGGGCGTGCGAACGGACGCGCCGCCGAAAGTGGAGAAAGTGCACGTTTTGCCGCACTTGCCGGTGGTGGTAAGGAACGCGCTGTCTTCTTCGTCGTCGGCGCCTTCTTTTGCCGCCGCGGCGGCGACGACGAGCGCGGCGGCGACGGCGGCGAGGAGTCGCGCTTCGACGACCGCTGGAGGCGGGCATCGAACAGACGCGCCGCCGAGGATGGATAAAGTTACGGTTTTACCGCACTTGCCGGCAAGAGCCGACGGAGGCTGGATCGCTCCGTCTTCTTCGTCGACATCGACGTCGTCGTCGACGACGACGAAAACGGTTGGAGCGGTTGGTGCGGCGGGTGGGGAGGGCGCGTCGGCGGCGGCGGCTTTTGAACAAAAGCAACATCAAAACGTAAACGCAGAAGGATTAGATTTTAGTACCGTAGCGAGCGCTTTAGCTGGAATGGCGATCGTTGTCGGTGGAATATACTCGGTTGTCAGTTCATCTTCTTCAGGTCGCGAGAGCGCAAAGAATAAAAACAAGACAAAGAACCCGAAGAAGAACAGAGAAGAGCTGAATGATGGAGAAGGACACCACGAACCTTTGTTAGCGGAAGTCAAAGCGGCAACAAAATCAGCGATCGAGAGCAAAGAGGATGACAATACTACTTCGGCTGCACGAAACGCGAAAACGGAAAAGGAAGAGGAGGAAGAGAGATTGGCGGAGGATTTATTGATTCAAAAGTTGCGCGAAGACGCCGCAAAGTTGGTCGAAGAAGAATTTACCAGAGCCTTCGTTCCGGATGGCTCGACGTCTCCCACATCATCATCAACAGCAGCAGCAGTAGCAGCAGCGTCATCACCATCGTCTTCCTCGTCGTCTTCTGAGGAGGCGTCTCGGCCACCACTGTACGAAGAAAAGGAAGTGGCGAAAGAGTTGGCGGAAGTTTTCGAAGCGGCGAGCGAGTTGCTGATTAAGGTGAGTGCTCGTGCGCTCTAGTTTTCTTTCTCTTCTTTTTTCTTCTTCGTTTGTTTCTCTTTTTCCTTTGACTCTGTTGTTCAAACGGACAAAGCAAACGCCACATACTCAGCCGGCGTGACAACTTAAACTCCAAAGATCAGTTCCGTTTATTCGGTTCCCTTTGGTTTGTGAGTCGCGAACGGTCCTTTCACACGGCAATATTAAATTCCAACGTTGACCTGGTCGATCGAGGGGCCTTTAGAATTCGTTCTACTTCTGCTTACCCTGGACCTGTCGGAAGACGTATATTCATCGTTGTCGTCGTCGTCGTCGTTTATTGTTGTTTCCTGCTTCTTTTTATCGACCAGTGACTGACTTTGCCCACTTTCTTTCAAACAGAACATGGATCCCGCCGACGCCTCTTCATCCAGTCAAAAACAAGAACAATTAGAAAATAACGTGGAGGCGTCCAAACTTGACCGCGCGCTCGATGAACTCGCACTTAAACAGGCAAACGTGCAAGCGTTGGAAACGAAAATGCGCGAGATGGAAAAGCAACACGTGGAGGATTTAGAAAAAAATGAGCGAGAGCACGCGTTGAAAGCCGAAGAAACCGTGCTCGCCGAACGCGCTAAACGCGTCAAACAACTCGACGAAGAGCGCGTTAGATTTGGAGCGTTAAAAACTGTTCTTTCCAGTCGTAGGAAGGCGCTCGAAGAAGCTAAGATTGCGCACGAAATCGTCGCTGGCGTTTCGAAACTTTCTGAGAAGATTGAAAAAGGAGAATCGTTTGCGCGCGAGATGCGCGTGTTGAAGAAAGTTGCCGAAAACGACGACGTGTTGCGAGCACTTTTGTCTGTAACGGAGAAGACTTTGGATAGACTAGCGTCAAAAGACGTCCCAACAGTCGCGCAGCTCCGAGACGCTTTGGAGAAACAAGTGAAAAGAGATGCCCGGCGCGTGTACTTGATTCCCAAAGAAGGCGGAGGTATGCTTGCTCACGCGGTAGCCTCGCTCGCCTCGCTCATCAAAGTTGAAGAAGTAGTAGGAAAAGATAATAACACCTCTCTCGAAGCTGCCATATCAAAGGTAGAAATGTTATTGCGAGACGATCGTGACTCCGTCGGAGATGCTGCTCGAATTCTTCTCAAAGCGAGCGAACATTCAAAGGCAAAAGACGTCGTCCAATCCTGGGCGACGAGCGCCATGGAACGTGAGGAGATTGATTTTATTCTTAGATCTTTAATAGCGCACGCGAACGCAAAGTCGAGTGGTGTTTGAATATAAATACATAGATATATGTATAGCATCGTCACGAGGTATTTGTGTTTATCAAAACAGAAGTAAATGTATGTTCCATCTCGTTTCGTGTTTGTGCGTATTCACTTGCCGAGACCGCCTTGTAACAGCTCGTTCGATTGAATTTCTCCTTGCCCTAATTGCTGAGACATTTCTAAACCTGCACCTTCTCCGCTTATATTCGTAACGTCGGCAGCTTGCTCTGCCTCTTCCGTACCTCCTCCGCACCAATTGGGATGGACTTCAACGTTTGCTTGTCTCAGAAAAGGTAACGCAAACTCACAGAAAAAATTGAACGTAATAACGTTCTCAACGCCGACGGTACGAATGGTTCCGATCGGGTCGCGAGTCACAGTTGATGACATCTCCAGCGCATTCGTAGAAAAAGACGACGTTGAAAAGAGAAAGAGGAGGAGGAAGAGTGGTGTCGTGTACAATAGCTTCATGATTATCGGTAAGTGTTTCCAATATAAAAATATTTTTTACACGCTCGTAAAATCCACAATTTTGAAATCGATGCTCCTCGGAGAGACAAACAAATATTAAAGTTCTACGATCTGTTCTTTCTCGAACATGTCGTTCTTGGGATCCACTTGGAGTCGATGGTATCCTTTCGGATCTTGAGCGTCTACACTCTTATCATTCATAATGTCTCGGATTGCGCGCTGTACTTTCTTACTTTTCGACATGGCGGCGATGTTTCGTAAAATTTCTTCGTACGTCACTGCGGAACCCGCGTCGACGGTTTCTCCCGGGTCGGAATTCAACGGTATCGGTCTCGCTATTTTCCTCTTCTTCCCTGGTTTTTGTGGGTTTTCACCTTTCGCGATCTCCTCTCTGCACTCGCCTTTTTTCATCCCCGGCAAGTACATCAACATCGGTCCTTCATACCCTCCAGTCGCGCGCATCAAGGTCGTCGAATTCTTAATCCCGCCTTCGTCTACGAATCGATCCACATCGAAGACGACCATCCTCAGCAGCATTTCTTTCAAGTTTTGATCTTCTTCATACGCTCGAATAGCATCGCTCACTTTCCGCAGTATCTTCATTTGCGCAAACTGGAACTCCCCCACAGTGTTCGGTCTCGAGATCAACAACAACAAATCGATCGGACTGGTGTTAAAAATGCTCCCTTTCGTCTCGAAATCTTTCGGAACGATTTCAAAAAAGCCGTGCCTCTCTTCCACCTCCCTCGCGTCTTCGTACGACAACGGTTCCGTCATCAACGCGTTCTCTAAGTCGACTAAATCTGCATCATCGAGGTCTAAATGATTCAACGCGTTTGCCTCCAGTTTCTTGCGCTCCTCTTCGTCTTCTTTCCCGTTGTTCGTCCGCGGGTCGCCGCACGTCTTTTCGCACGTGTGTTTTCGCATGTTCTTGAACAACTCCGTTCGCTCAAATTTTTCCTTCTTTAAGTCCGCTTCGGAGACGTATCCACTCTCCGGTTCCTCGTCGAAACCTTCCACTTGGTTTTCAAAATCGCCGATAAACTTCTTCGCCTCCATCGTTTTGCGCAAGTACGTCTCCACGATATCGTCCGTGTGGTCTTGCACGTACGCATCGCACGCTTTCCTCGTTCGCTTTTGCGTGTCCGATAACGCCAACAATTTACACGCGTGCTCGACTTCGTCTTCCACGAGTATCTCGTACGTGCCGTACGTGGACGCTTTCGTGGCGAAATCTGAGAGCAATCTCTCTCTTTCCAACTTCATCTGACTCTTAATCTTCGGCAGTAATCTCGCGTGCAGTTGCGAGACGACGCGATGACACGCCGCGCATTCCGCCGATCGAAGGCGCAAATTCAGATTTGCCAACGACGGGGCGACCACTCCTTCTTTAGAAGAAGAATAGAATTTGAACGCGGAAACCCCCAAAATGCTACTAATGCTGCTGCTGATAATAGTCATCATCATCATCGTCATCATCATCATCATCGTCATCATCATCGCAATAAATAAATATCTGTTGGGAAGTGAGTGACGAATTTTTGTCAAAAAGCTGCCCAAAAGGCTGCAGGGAAATAAAAAGCGAGAGATTAAACAAAACCAACGCGATGATCAGAGAGTATATTTGAATGCAACAATAACAAAAGGAGGAAGAACTACGTCGTCTCGTCATCAAACAGACGCGTTATTAGTAGTATTCGTGCAGCACAAAAACATACACGCGTTGTTATTATTATCGCGGCTCGCCGAGCGCGCCGGCTTTTTGCTTTTTTTTATTCTCGTCCACCAAACACGCCGCGAAACCAATCGCTAACTCTTTTTCGACGAGATCTTTCCCGATGAACACGAGCTTTGAGCGCCTTATTTCGCCTTCCGCCCATGGCCTATCTGGCATGCCTTCGAACAAGGCGTGGACGCCTTGGAAAACGTAGCGTTCGTCGCAGCCTTCGATGCTTAAAACGCCCTTCATTCGAAAGAGCGTTTCCCATCGATCGTTTAATAAAACGCCAAGCCAGTCGTTGATTTTATCCAAATCGACGTCACCGTCCAAGACGAGAGAGACAGAGCCGACGGCATCGTCGTGGTGGGTGTGGGAGTGACCGTGGGAGTGGGAGTGCGAAGGGTCGTTGCAAATGACTTCGCCGGATTCGACGAGCGCGTCGTGCGAATGACCGTGCGAGTGCGAGTGCGAAGGATCGTTGCACTCAATCTCTCCGGATTCCACCATGGCGTCGTGGGAGTGACCGTGTTCGTGTTCGTGTTCGTGTTCGTCGTGCGAATGTCCGTGACCATCTTTTTGTTGTTGTTGTTGTTCTTTTCCCATGACTGCTTCTTGCACTTTTTCTAAATCAAACCCACCAATTCCGAGCGTAAAATCCAACGGCACTTTCGCTTTCGTCGCCCTTTGAATCTCCGCCAACGCGTTAATCTCCCTTATGCGTCTGTGTAACCCGTTCAATTCTGTCTCTTCCGTGACCAAATCCGTTTTATTCAACACGATTCGATCCGCAAACGCGATTTGCTCCAACGCTTCGTTGACCACCCCGTCTGGTTTCACTTCGTCCAAGTGTAAGTGCGCGTGTTTCGCGTCCACCAGCGTCACCACCCCGTCCACGCGAAAATTTTCCAACAGCGCGTGCTCTAAATAAAACGTCTGTATAATCGGCGCCGGATTGGCTAACCCGGTCGTTTCAATCACCACGTGATCAAACTCTCCTTTTCGCGTGTCGTGTAATTTGGTCAGCATTTCCACCAAATCGCCTCTCACCGAGCAGCACAAGCACCCGTTGTTGAGTAATAAAATGTCCTCGGTTTCCGATTTCTCTCGGTGGACGATTTCGCCGTCGATGTCGATTTCACCGAACTCGTTCTCGATGACGACGATTTTTTTCCCGTGGTTTTGCGTCAAGATGTGGTTTAACAACGTCGTTTTCCCGCTCCCGAGGAATCCGGTTAAAACGGTGATTGGAATTCTCTCGTCGTCTTTTTTGTTCGACGAGTCGTTGTCGTTGTTCGCGTCGTTGTCTTCGGTTTGTTGTTCTCGTTCCCTCGTCGCCGCCCGCGCGGATCGTCGTCTTCCTCCTCCTCCTCCTCGAGCATTATTCAAAGAAGCCAACCACGTTCTCCTCTCCGGAGGACACGTTCTGTCTTCGTTTTTCTTGGATGCTTTGGAAACACTTTTAGGAGCTTCGCGAGAGCGCAAAAAAGAAGCGCCTCCTCTGGCTCCGAATACTACCCCCAGCGATGCTGCGCTCATTTTCTTCCGCTTTTGAATGTTAATTAAGTGTGTGTTTAAGCGTGCGTTTGTGTGTGCCAATTCTGTTAAATTTTGAAGCCTTTCTCTTTGGCGGCTGCATCTCCATTTCTGCGACACAGACGCACACATTAACACACTTTTGCTCGCAAAGTATTATTAAGGAAAGAGAGATATACGAGTAACAAGAATGTTGTTGTTCGGAGGAGGCGCTTTAGCGGCGAAAAAGAGCGGGACATCATCAGCCCCTGCGTGTTCTTCTTCTGTGTGTTCTGCGGCGTCGTTAAAAACGATGATGAATTTGACGAACGGCCGAAAGACGAGTCACTTGTACTCGTCGTCTTCTTCTTCTTCTTCTTCTTCTTCGGCTTGGACAAAGACCAGAACGTCGTCGGTTTCCTCCTCCTCCTCATCCTCCTCCGCAATGCGGATGATGCTTTCCTCGAGAACGCGTGTGAGTGGTAATGGCGCGCACTTCCTCGCCATCGAGCGCACTAAGAGTAGTAGTGTTAGTAATAATAAGAATAAGAGACTGTTGGTTGTGAAAGAAATCGTCTGCGCGGACCCGAGAAGAGTGGCGCGAGTGCAACAACAAATGCGACGAGAGATTGGAAATATGTTCCAAAACGACGCGAAAATCAAAGGGATGTTGAACCCGGACGTGAAATTCGGGGTGGACGTGAACAGCACGACGTTAGCGACGGTGGCGGATTGCGAGGTATCGAACGACTTGCAAGTGGTAAAAGTCTACGTCTCGGTCCTCGGCGACGAGCGAGGGAAGAAAAACGCCATGAAAGGCTTGCAAAAGCTCGAAGGGTACGTGAGAGGTAAAATTGGCTCGAAGATCTCCCTGAGATTAACTCCGGAAGTCCGATTCGTGTTGGACGAAAGCTTCGAGCGAGGGCAAAAAGTAAACTCGATTTTAGACGTCTTGAGAGAGGAACGCGAAAGAGGATCTTCGTCGTCCTCAAACGCAACGAAAGAAGAGATGATGGCGATCGAAGATACCATCGCGGAGAGAGGAGACGACGAAGACGAGTGGTTAGAGGACGACGAGGACGAAGTTTTCGAGGAAGACGAGCAAGAGGTGGTGATTAAACCTTTGAGGAGGAAGAAAAATTGAGATTGAAAAGAAAGAGAGAGAAGAGCGCGCATACGTAACAAGACCAGACGGTGGTAGACGAAGAGAGAGAGAGAGAGAGAGAGAGTGTGTGTGTGAAAGAGAAAAACAAACACGCATTTATTTATTCTTACGCTCTAGCACAACGGTGTATTGCTTAAAACGACCAGTTTAACATGTACATATTTAAATTCACGCGTACGTTGTTGTCGAGTTTGGGACGTGCCTGCATTGTCCTCACGAAAACCTTCTTTCAAAGAATTTCAATTCATCATCAAAAAAATCACGATCTAGAGCACAGACTTAGGAAAAATAAAACTTCTGTCTTTGTAATGAAACAAGTACACCACAAATCATAATTCACACCTCAAGCGGGGCGTGTTTCGCGTTTTGAAAACATTTTCACGCGACATCATGGGGAAGAAGAAAGCGCCTTCGTCTCGGAGGAAGAAGAAAAAGAACGAGACGGAATCTACCGCGATGATGATGAGTGGTACGATGATTTCGTCTTGGATTAAAGGCCTCGCGTCGTCTTTTTTTTTTGGGAACAAGAAGAAGGAGGTTGTTGAAATTCCTCAACCGATGATCATCGGGGAAGCCGCCGCCGCTTCCGCGCCAGAAGTGCAAACGAAGAAAAAGAGAAGGAAGAAGACAGTCATCTCAACGCGTAAGAAAAAGTCCAAATACCCACCAATCCCAAAACCGAAGAGACGCGGTCGACCGAAGATGTTGGTGCGAAAATCGTACGGAGGAAGAGCGCCGAGGAAAATATATGCCGGGGTTGGCCGCCGAGAAATTTTGTATGGCGATGAAAGATATTGCATTCGGTGCTGCGAGCGACTGAAGGAGGACAACTTGTGGGGGAGCAGCGAAAGTGAATGCGAAGGTGAGGACTTTATAACTGATAAAGTTATTCCGTGGCTCGACCCGCACGTGTGTTTAGTTTGCAGAGAGAAAGGTGGGGACACGGACGAGGAGGATTGGCGCTGAATCTGTACGTGTGTAACTAACTGTGTATTTAAAACGTTTCAGAGCAACGATGAGCTTTACGACGCGTTTCGTTTTTACCCACGTGCCGGCCGCTACTTTACGCCCAACTTTTTTAGCTATGCGGCGCATACCTTCTGCACAATACCTTCTGCATACTTTCTTAAGTACATATGTATATATCTCGCCCCATTCTGCTCTCAATTCCCCTTCACGTACGTATTCAAATATTCCCCTCGTGTTGTATTACACTCCAGTCCTCAGAATTTACTAACATTTCTCCTTCGAGACAGTCACCAAACGATGCCTCCACCCCCTCATCCACCCCCTCCATCGAAGAAGAAGAGGAAATACAAGCGACCAAAGTCGTCGTACTTCTTCTGGCTGGGCGTTTTGTCCATTTTTTTCGGCGTCGAGTTGTTGCAGAATTTTGCGCGATATTTTATCGCGAAAAATCCATCCGCACTCCGAGCGACGGAGTATCACGAGATGATGACGTCGCTGACGCATCGCGATGACGATGATAATAAATATAACAACAACAGTAACAATGTCGACGACGAGAGCAGTCGAAAGAAGAAGGATATTTTGATATCTTCTTCCGATGATTTGACTTCTTCTTCAACAAATGCAGCACTTCTTCGACAACACGAAACGAGCAACAGAGGAAGCTCTACAGCCGCGATGAAGAACAACAACGCGTGTCGATGCGCGGACGACGACACAAAATCCATCCATTGTAACGTGAATTACCCCGAGGAGTCCGCGGTAGCCGCATCGTGTGTGTTTAGAAATCAAACGCGATCAGTCGTGTATGCGTACGTGAAGAACGCGCTCGCCGCGTCTTCGTCGCCGCGAGAGGAGGATTTTAGAGGCGTGACGAGGCGGCAAAGAGAAGCTCGTCTTCTTCGACGATTGAACAACGCCATAGATTATATCAGAGGGAATCACGAGAGCGAACAAAGTGTGAGAAGAAAGTTAGGTTTGACCGAGGAAGAGATGCGCGCGGCGAAGGACGTCGTTCGGATCGAGTTGGCGGGCGCCAAGGCTATTTTAGGAAAAATCCCGCAGCTCATCGTGCCGAGTAAATTCGGAGCGACGGATTTAAGCAAGGATATGTTTTACACGAAAATGAATTGGGCGAGAATTCGAGATAAATACGATGGTTTTTTTAACGAGGAGAGTTCGGATATGTTGCCTTTCAACGAGGAGGAGTTTACAAAGCTGAGAGTGTTTGAGACATGCGCGGTAGTTGGGAATTCAGGATCGCTTTTGAAATCGAGTTTAGGGGTAGAAATTGATTCGCACGATGCGGTCTTTCGTTTAAATAACGCTCCAGCAGGAAATGGCATGATGATGAATGGAGGAGAGAGCTTTGAGAACAGTAACGGTAGATTGATGCGGGACGTGGGCGGGAAAATAACGGTGCGCGTGTTAAACAAAAAATGGACCGAAAAGTGGAGTTTAGAGAGCGAGAGTAAAATCACTGAACGCTTGGAAGCCGATTTGGAAACCAACGAGAAAGTTCTATACATCGCTTCGCGGTGTAACGTGAAGGAGTTTACTAAGTTTTGCAAAAACACGGTCAAGAGGAGACCAAATTTCGTGAAGGCGTTGTTTTTGACTTCGCGAGCGAATTCGCACGCGGCGAAACTTTTGTCAATTTTTCGTCGGGGCATCTCCGAGATTCTTTCGCCAGTGGTAAATTACAAACCAAGCGACGCGTTCAAGTTCGATGGTGGTGATTCGAGTGATAGAAGTGGTGTTGGCTTCGATGCCACCTTGGATATTTTCAAAGGTGGTAACGCCCCTTCGACTGGATTTTTGACCGCATACATGGCGCTTCAATTCTGCGGTAACGGAAGAGAAGGAAGAGGAAGACGAGGGGCGGCGGTTTCGGTTTTCGGTTTTAGTGCAGATGAGTGTAAAGTGCACGGGTGCAAAACGAGTGGGGCGTACCACTACTTCCCTAAAGAACATGGCGAAGCGAACTACGAACCTCGAGCGCACCCGTCTCACGCGTTCGACTTGGAAGCGATGGTCTTGCGAGGCATGGAAGAGAGCGGCTACTTGGCGTATCATTAAATAGAATAGTAATATAGTACTAGGTAGTAAATTATAACAAAATGAGCAAGTACAAAGTAATATGAAGTTATATACAAGTTATTTATATACAGGCCGTGATCTTCAACTCACGGCGCAGCACTGCTTCTTTTCCTCCTCCTCCTTCTCCTTGGACGAAGAAAACGACGACGCCGAAGAGTCCGAAGAGAGAGTCGGATACGTTCTCTTTCGCTTCGTTCGAGCGTTCTCCTCTTCCTCTTCTTTTGATCTTTTGCTTCTTCTTTTCCTCCTCTTTTCAACGATCTGTAGTATCGACCGGATCTCTTCTCGCACTTCTTCTTCTTCTTTGACGTCGGGGTCGTCTCTTCGTTTCTTAACCAAAGTATTTCCTGATGACGATGCTGCTTTCACGTCGTCGCTTTCCAAAGTCAACAACAATTTTTTTCGTCTTTTTCTCTTCCTTTCCTCTCGAATGGCTTTTTCCACGGTCGCGTCGAAGCGACTGTAAATCAAATTTCTTTGCATCTTTCTTTGGTGTCTTCTTTCCACCGAGGAAGACGACGACGATTCACCACCACCACCGCCAAACGGTGACGCGTACGCCATTTCTAAGAGAAGCGTTTCCAAACGCGCTTGTTCGACCTCGTTCGCGACCGAAGCGACGCCATTTCTTTTCGACGAATGTGCGCATGGCGCCATTTGGATTGGATGTATCTGCGAGGGCAAAACTAAAAGATGCAAAAAGAATTTCTTAAGAAAGCGCGCGCGCGCGCGCTTTACGACTTTCGCGTCGTCGATACACGCGCAAAGACTCTCTCACGATGCGAATAACAAACCCTAAGAAGCGCAAGTTATTTTGCCTTGATTCGGGCCTTATCGTTTTATTCGTGCGGTCTCAAAATCGCGCGCTTTGTAGTATTAAATTGTGCGTCAAAAAGGTGTCATCAAAGGTCGTTTTTCTTCTGAGTTTGTAGGGGCGAACGCTTGCGTGGCAATGCGAGGAAACAAAGTAGAGAGAGGAAAAGATATTTTTGGGCAAACGAATGGACGTCCTTTTCGCTTTTTTGTTGTGGGGGACGAGCAAAAGTTTTTTCTTTCAGAAAATATTACAACAACCTCCCTAACGCGGAGTGACACTTACTCTTTAAAATGCTCACGGCTTCTCTGAAAATGACGTCTGGTTTCCTCGAGCCGACGGATTCGATGGTGAAGATGTAGTGATCTCGCTTTTTTAAGACAGCTATTTTGGAATCCCAACCGGATTCGCCGGAGAGCTCGCGAATGCGCTCTAAGCACAAGTCGCATCCTCGGATGGATTTGATTTTGACTTCGGCTTTCTCGCCGGAACCCTTGAGTTCAAAGCACTTGTGGTTTGGGATCGGGTCGCTGCACTCGCTCATGAATACTTTCGCGTCGGCGCCCACGATTGGTTTTTTGAAGTATACGGTCGGGACGAGACGGTACCAGCACGTGCCAACCGGGGAGAATTTCGCGTGGTCGGCACCGATGGATTTCATGCAGTGCGCTTCGAGCTCAATCTCTTGTCCGGGGACGAGTTTTGCGAGGAGAATGTCGTCGTGGACGGTTTTGATGCCCTCTTTCCCGAATTTCGTCTCCTGCGACGTGGAGAAGTTGCTAAACGTTTTGATTTTCTTTTTCTTCCTTTTTTTCTTTTCGTCGTCGTCGCTCATGTCGTCGTCGTCTTCATCATCATCATCATCATCATCATCATCATCATCATCATCATCCGCGCCTTCACCGCCTTGACTTTCGTCTTCCAACTCCGATCCTTTCGGTAACCACACTAAATCTCTCGAATATACTTTTTCGTGTAAAATCGAATCCGGCAGGATATTCCCGCTCGCGTCTCTCTCCTTTTGACACTTCACGTGCAGTTTAAACACGATCGTGTTCTTCTCGTTCAATAAATCTGTGTGCGTATCTTTATCGAAACTCTCAAATTCGTTCGTATCGGCTAAAATAGGCACTAAACCTAACCTATGCGCGAAAATTTCATCCGCAATCACGCTCGTGTTTTGTCGAAAGTATACCCTCTCGATCGCCATGGACGGCACTTCGGATATGATAATCCTCCTAAACGCGTTCGCGAACGCCGCAGATATCCCTTCCATTTCAAACTCCAGCGTGTGCGTCGATTCGTTATTCTCCGTGACTTTAATCGTAAAATTTTTCCGAAACTGTTCCAGCGAAAACGCATCTTCGTCTTCCTCCGTCGCCGCTGCGCCACCACTGTACGCGTTAAAGTACGCTCTCTCTTGCGTGTGTTTATTTTCAGCGAAACCAACGGAGACGAATTTCTTTTGCATCTCCAAGTGCGAGGCTATTTTCTCTTCCGCTTTCTCCGTCGTCGTACCTTTGGACGATGATGTTGGCGGATTCGTTTTCTTCTTCGCCGCTGGCATGATGGTAAATTCCGGCGGCGTCAAACGAACGAACGAACGAATGAATGAGCGAGACTCTTCTGCTCCTCTCCTCTAAAACGCCGCGGTATCCTTTCGCTCTCGATCAAAAAGTCACGCGCGCGAAATAAAAGAGCGGCGAGGTATTCTTCTTCTTCTTCTGCGATGACTTCTTTTCTCCTCCTCTCTCTCTCGAGTCTCTCTCTTTCTCTGCGTGTAAGTAAGCGTGCGTGATGGGTAAAAGCAGAGAAAAGAATGAAGAAATTTCTCACAAAACAAGCCACAGAAAATAATTATCTCACGCACACTAGTACTCTCTCTTGTTTTTGCGTAGTAGTCTTAAAGTAGTATTCGTTGAAATCAATGACGGGCAAAAACAGACGAAAGAATAAACATCCGAAACGAGCGGAAAACGTGAAAACGGTGGTCGTGGTGAGGAAGGGTGGTGACAGAGAAGAAGAGGGAGACGACGACGACGTGGAGCGATTGCGGAGGATGCTCACGTGCGTGCCGTGTGACGATGGTGTGGAACAGAATCATCAGATGAGGAAAGAAGAAACTACTATTCTTGCTAAAGGAGTGAAGAGAAAGAGAGGGCACGAGTGCGATGTGTGCGAGAAGATGTTTCTTAGTCCATCCAAATTGGCCATACACATGCGTATTCACACGAACGAGAAACCGTATGAATGTGATGTGTGCGAGAAGAGATTTAGTCGAGCTGATGTTTTG
>Ga0115556_1002009_pt1 | contig 13743 bp, 7 predicted proteins | sample COGITO_mtgs_1104_5_FD_87282 | JGI IMG/M metagenome (GOLD analysis project Ga0115556, IMG submission 87282) | Pelagic marine microbial communities from North Sea - COGITO_mtgs_110414 | ecosystem: Environmental > Aquatic > Marine > Epipelagic | place: Germany:Helgoland, sampling site Kabeltonne... | reverse complement strand
TGTTGTTGTTGTTGTTGTCGTGCAGCGGAACAGAAATTTCCACATACGCGGAAGACGTCTCTGGTTCTGGTCCTGGATCAACGTGCGCCTCGAAATCTGAAAGAAACGCTTCCTCGCTGTCGGCGTCGTCTTCTTCTTCGGCGTCGTACGTGCCGTTGTGGTGATGGTATCCATTTCCCCTCGAATGCATTTTGAATTGAGACAGAATTGAGAGGAAAAAAAGTGTGGTATCTCCTTCTTATAACTTTGAAGAAGCCTTACAAATAATAGAAAAAGAAAAATGTTCAGGCATATAGCAGTAAACGATCGTTAAATGCGCGTTGTTTGTATCGCTTCGGCGTCCAGAGCAGCTTGGACTGCATCTGATGACGTTGGGACTCAGAAGAAGAGGAGGAAAACTGCACTCATTTCTTTGCCTCTCCTTCGTCGTCCCTCGAGGAAAAGATGCATGGAATACGAACAGATACTACAGACGAAAGAAAGAGGAGAAAGGAATGCCTTCGCCTTGTCCATTGCCACCGTAGGTGCACACTTTGATGACGTGAGAGCATCACGACATCGTCGCAGGGGTGAACATGTAAAGGCTTTCGCGACGACGTCCATGACGACAGAGGACGGGGGGAAGAACGACGCGCAAAAGATAGCAACAACAACAACGAAAAAAAGATCGACATCAATCGCACAAATCATGAAAGCAGTCGTTCGTGCGTTCTTACTCTCGCTCGTTGTCGCAGCATTTGTCGTGTATGGCGCGAGAATATATTTTGGTAAACCAATCAATATACCCGGTTTTAGTTCTGGTTTTACGTCTGGCATTCTGCTTTTCTCGCAACGCGTCGCCATGGTTGCGTGTATGCGATTTATGTTTGGAAACGTGAAGAAGTTGACATCATTCATGCAGCATAAGAAAGAGATTGATAGCAGTGGTGTTAGTAGCAAGGATAGTAATGGTAGTAATCAACGTATTGGAATCGACGGGTACGTGAAAAGGTCCATCGCGCGAGCGGTGGGTAAATTTAAAGCAAATCCAAAGGGCGCGATGTTTATTCCGGTCGTCGCCGCGTTTGTCGGTTACATCACAAATTGGCTCGCGGTGAAAATGATCTTCTATCCCGTAGCATTTTGGGGACCAGCGTTCTGGCGAGCTTTGGAAGGGAATTTGTATGGATTCGACGTGTTGAGTCCTCTAGGAGCAATAGGGTGGCAAGGCATCGTGCCGGCAAAGGCGCCGCGAATGGCTTTTACCATGGTCACCATGGTCACGGAAAAGTTGATAGACGTGTCTCAGACGTTCTTACGTTTGAATCCAGAAGATATTTCAAATCTACTCTTCTCTAGAATTCCGGAAATTGCGCACGCCATAGCTAGTACGCTCACGCTGAACAAATTTCCGTGGGCGATGGATATGGCGAAGAATGCTGTTCCTACACTTCCTGGACCTTTGCTTTCAGAGTTGCACGAATCTGTAGTCTCTAAGTACCTCTCCGGGTTCGTCGTTCTCTTACAAGCGAACGTTGATCGAGTCATTGATTTGAAGGAGTTGGTAGTTACGGAGATGAGCGTCGATCGATCCGTTTTGTGCGAATTGTTCCAGCGATGCGGTCGCGCTGAATTGAAGTTCCTCACGGATTCCGGATTCTTTTTTGGATTTTTGCTCGGTCTCATTCAAATGGTCGTGTGGATGTTTTACGATAATCCCTGGACATTGACAATTGGTGGCACGATCGTTGGATACTTGACGAACTGGATAGCGTTGAAATTGATATTTGAGCCAATCGAACCTGTGTATTTTGGCGGCTTTAAACTGCAAGGTTTGTTCCTTCAAAGACAACACGAAGTTTCGGGTGAGTTTAGCGACCATCTCGCAGAGAACGTGCTGACGAGCGAGAAGATTTGGAACAACATTTTTACCGGCCGGAAACGTCCAGAATTTGACGATATGCTCGAAACGTACACGAAAGACTTCGTAACGAAAGAAGGCTTGGAGCGAGGGTTAGATTCATTAGGGGAATCCACAACGGATGTTCAAATTATTCAATCGGTAAGTGAGGAACTTTCGAAAGAGTTGCCAAAACACGTGGAAGTATTGCATGAGTACACGGATGAAACTCTCGCGTTGAAGGAGCTCATGCGTGAGCGCATGGAACTCATGACGCCCAAGGAGTTTGAAAGAGTTTTACATCCAATATTCGAGGAAGACGAGATGACGTTGATAATCTCCGGCGCAGTTCTCGGAGCTATAGCTGGTTTTTTGCAACAAATCTACACGGTAGCAATAGAATCGACGACGACGATGACGACGACCACGACGACTAGCTCAACAACTAACGATGAAAAAGAATAGAACGGTAATAGTTGACCCAAACAGAAAAAATAAGTTGTAATCTCTTTTGTATTTTTTGTCTACTTCAAAAAGATGATTTATGCGCCTTCTCTGGTGAAACCAAGTGTATCGAGGTGCGAAACCTTGTGCTATTATTGTCAAGATCATGTGCATGCATTGCGCGCACGCACATTCCCTCAATCTTGCCCTATCTAAGTACAACTTTATGCAAACGCAGAAATTAGCTTCCTCTTGTACGTCGCCATAAATTGCGCGATGAACGCCTCTATGTGAATGATTGCTTTCGAGCCGAGCTGAAGTTTATGTTCAAATTGAGCGGCCCAACGAATGACTTCGTGCTTCATCTCATCGTCTAATCGCTTCGATAAATAAAAGCAAAGCGTCTGGAAAATCAAAGTCGGCGGAATACAATTCACGAGAAGCTCGTAAATACGACCTCGGACTTGTAAAAGACGTTTCGGACTTTGCTCGGCTAAAATTTCAGCCGCGATTTGGGCGATGTACAACTCCCAATCCGTCGTTTGCACGGACTGCGTTTCTTTGAATGGATAATTAGCAACTCTACACGCCTCCAGTGCCAGAATAGCCCGACGCAAATCGCGTTTCGCAAAGACGGCGACTTTTGAACAGAGCTGTGGAGGGAGCGTCAATTTCTCCTTGGCAGCGATGTCGTATAAAACCTTTTCAATATCTTCCGCTCGAGGAGCTGCAACGCGGACGGGTAAACATCTACTGCGCACCGCCTCTAATACTCTATTTACTGAGTCTGCAATTAAAATTAATCTACACGCCGATGAGTATTTCTCCATGGTTCTTCTCAAGCCGTGTTGCGCCTCTTTTGAAAGTTTATCGCATTCGGTGAGTACGAGTATTTTGTATCCTGCGTTTCCTTGCGCATCGATCGGTCGAGAGCGCGCCATTTCTTTAATAACCTCTTGCACGACGTATCTATCTTTATATCCTGCATCCGATGGATTGATTTCAATGTGATAATTTGAGCTTTGCGTCATTAAATCGACTTCAATTTTTCTCGTAGACGTCGCGTCGATTTTCCACGTTTTCTGTTCGACTTTTGTCTTGTGAGCGCCTGGGCCAAAGATTGTGCTCAAGAGCGCGAGGACGAGCGATTTCTTCCCAGAACCCGACGGACCGTAAAACAACACTGCAAAAAAGAGAGAAAAGAGGAGTAAATCGTGAGTGTGGCGAAAAAAGAGCAATTTCAACGCGGATAGACGTAAAGAAGAGTGCGACTTTTAAAAAAGAAACGCGCTCTCAGAGAGAAAGAGAAAGAGAAAGAGAAAGAGAGAATTTTGAAAAGCACGCAAAAGAAAAAGAGAGTTTGAAAATTTCCTAGCAAAAGGGAAGAAAAGGACGCACAGTGTGGACAGTCTCCATCCTTGACGAGTTCTTTCAAGTGATTTGCGACGCTCGCGTTGACGTGCTCGCACTGATTCAGTTCGATTGGACGATATTTATCAACCCAAAGGGACATGATGTAAGATGAGATGAGATTTTGGGAGGTGTTTTTTGTGATGATGGAAAAACATAAAAGAAGAAGAAGAGAGAGAGAAGAAAAGTTTGCATGCAAGGCGAAAAGCCGAAAAAGTCGGAAAAAGAGAAACACACACACAAAGATATTTCCCCCGTGCATAATCTCTTTATTATACCAAGCGCGTTGATCTACCTTTGGGAAGGATAGAATTTAGTGTAAAATTAATATCGTTATTCATGAACATGATTGCAATGCGCATGAGTCCTGTGCCGGTCAAGGCGATGATCTCTTCACGTTCTTCTTCCTCTTCCAAGACGAAGAAGATGACGATGAAAAATTCTTCCTCCATCGCGATGAAGAAAAGAGGCAATAACGTTATTCCATCGGCAACGGCTTCCGATTGGGATACGTTCTCCGTTTTCTTACGAAAGCAGTGCGAAGCCGCCGCGAAGGAAGGCACCGATTCTAAAAAATGGGACGACGTCCGCGCCATCAACTCTGATGCAAAGTCCGTGTACTATCAAAAGTTCCCATCCGCCTCGGCAACGAGTTCTTCGAGTACAGAAGCTGGCTCTGCGATGGACTCGGGCATGGATGAGTTTTGCGACGGTAACGAAGACGCCGCAGAGTGCAAGGTTTTCGATTAACTAGATCATGTGGTCGTTGTTATGGAATGATTTACTTTGCCGCTATTTATATAATATATCTTTCAACGACATTATCACGCGGGCGGCGGCGGCGTAAAAACTAGTTTCGTTTTTGTGCGATGGTGCCTCTGCCTTCCCAACATCTTTTTCTTTTTCTTCCCGAAACTTCTTCTCACAATCAATCGCATCATCTTTGCCTACTAAACCTGGAAACAGGGAACTCGGGAGAAGTTGAAGGCGAATATGCCGCCAACTGCGAGTAAGAAGGCGTCTAGGAAACAGAACAAACTCGTCCGTCTCGCCTTGATCTTCGTCGCAGTAGTTATCGCGTTTTACAAATTCGATCAGGTTCACTCAAACTATTCGCTCTCTTCGCACCAGTATAACAACAATCACGACTACGAAAGAGATACCCTCGAGGATGGTGGTAGCAGCATAGAAACGAGCAGCAGTAGTAGTAGTGATAATAATAATGCAGCGTCCTTGTCTGCTGGAACAGAGGATATATACGACGAGTTTGGGGAGAAAAAAGCAACCGCGCGAGAGGAAGTAGAGGACGACGACGAGGTCCTTTCTTCTTCTGTCTCTTCTTCTGCTCAGCTTTCGTCGAAAGCAGCTCACGGTGGACGGCGCTCGAAGAAAGGTGGAAGTAGAAATGGTGGTGGTGGTAGTAGTGGTAGTAGTAGTAGTAGTAGTAGTAGTGGAGTCGTGGAAAACGATCACGTGTCGCTCTTATCTCGCCTGAGAGGTAACAAAGCCGGGGCGGCGAGGAAGGACGGCGCGTACTCGGCGGGAACGAACTACGGGTCAGCTTCGCTCGGTGATTCCGCGCAAAGGAAAGCGGCTTTGGACCGCATTCACAACACGAGACTCCGCAATGTCGCAGAGTTTGATAAATACGTAGAAAGTTTGGAACAGAAAGGAGTTTTACAAGCGTTCGGGTTCACTGGTTCGGATGAAACGCACATGATGCCTTCAAACGACCACGATTTTGCCGTGGACGACGGCTCGTGCGCCGGCGATAACTGGTGCGGACGACACGGTGTTTGCGTGCAATCGAAATGTTTGTGCGTGACACTTTGGGAAGGCGAACGATGCGAGAAACCAAAACACATGCCAAGTGGCATGCACGCTATTTTTAAAGGACATCACATAGTTAATAGAGAGCGATTGAGAGAAATAGATGACATGGTTTTGCGATACCAGACAAACCCAAAAGCTTCCGGAGGTACGCACGCGTTCGCTTTACCGGTGAGCAAAGATTTGGTGCGTTTTGCTCCAGCCAAAGATCCATTCCGTGGACGCGTGTATAAGCGATGCTCGGTGATAGGAAACGCGGGGATGTTGAAAAAGTACAAATTTGGACCGACGATAGACTCGACAGATTTAGTCATTCGCTTCAATCTGGCTCCGACGGAAGGGTACAAAAAAATAGTCGGGACGAAAACGACCCTACGCTTTGTGAACACTATCCATGCCGGGTATCACGAAGATAACGAAGTCGATGTCATGCAAATGCAATCTCAAGTAGGCGTTCAACTCTACATCAAGTTCCGAAAAGAGGCGCCGAAACAACCACTCGTCGCGTTTGATCCTCAATTCTCAGAGTTTGTTTCTTCCAACGTCGCAACCTTACCGACAGGAGGGTACTTTGCCATTTGGTTTGCCTTGTGCAACTGCGTGAAAGTGGACGTGTATGGTTTTCACTTCAGACCTGGATATGGCGTTTCGCATCACTATTTTAACGCGGAAAAACCAAGAAAAGGGAAGGTGGCCATCCACGATTACGATTTGGAGTACGCGCAAATCAAAAAGCTCGCCAAAAAAGGATTTTTAACGCTAGCTGAACCTTGCGTGAGTGGATGTCCAGAACACACTGGTATTAAGCCAGCAAACCTGGCACCCGGTGGATCGTGCTCGTGCAAAGCAAATAATCCTTTGCCAGTGGCGTTGCCCGGATTTTGCAGGCCTCCTGGAACGTGGAGTTGCTTCTTAAAATGCAACGGCGGTGAATCGGAATGTCCTGGCGGTTTACACGTATACGTCAAGGATTCAGCTAAATTAGATAAAGTAGGCATTCCCGTTGAAGCGGTTGACAATGGCGACGCTGGTGATTGTCCGGCATCAATGAGAGATGAGGCTTATAGCGAGTTACGCAAGTGTGCGGTGATGAGCGACGTGCCCAGTGAATTTTTATCGAAGCATTATTTAGTTTAGTAAAGAAGAAGAAGAAGAAGAAGGTTGAATGAGCACAAAATAATAATAATGCGCGCATAATGGTACGAGTAAGTACATACATACTGCAGTAGTACATATATAAATAGTTTTATTAATACCCGGTACCAGTACCTTTTTATCTTTGCTCTCTTCTTTTTCTAAGTGTGCTAATAATATTACATGCCGAAAATCGTACTCAACGCATCTGGCGCGTGTTTGATATGGTCCCGCGCGTTTGAACCATACCCAGCGTTTGGATTCAAGACGGCGATATATACGCGAGTGTACGCTTCGATCAAACGATTCGAGAACCGGTTCTGGATATCCAATCGCACTCGAGGTGATTGAACTTCTTGAAAATCCGGGGCGCCATCCTTGGCACTTTCTACTAAACCTTGCAACGCTTTAGAGATGATATCTAAAGTCAAGCTCGGATCGTGAGACATCACGCCAGACGAACGTTCTTGATACAAAGAAACTCGTTCGAGCACGTCGAGAAGACCACACGCATTTAAGATTGATTCCGCGTAATTATCGGCGACATCTGTGGCCGTGTTTGAAATGCGTCTCGTCAAGTCTTGCGTCTTCGCTTGCGCTAGCGGATACTGCTTTAACGGAGTGTGCAAAGCTCCAAGGCAATTTAAAACGTAGGCATCTGCGGCCCATGGCACAGTCTTGGAGCCACCGATGATGGTCGAATTTACCTCGATCAACTTGTTCGCTCCCAACTCGCACGCTTCAATGACTGGATCAATGATGGCATCTAATACTTTCACGATGATTTTATCCGCTCCAGCATTCCCGTGCTCGTTGATTCCGCTCTGTTCTCTGCCCGATAAGCCGCCGCTCGATGGAACGTCCGATGAAGCAGCTTTCAAAATAGAAATCGCCACCTCCAAGCGTTCTTGTACAATTGGAGGCGCATGTAATCCTGTTTGCGGTACTGGTGGGTTGCGAGTAATTGCAGCACCCTTGACTATTGCGTCATCGTTAAAGGACGTTTGCGCGGCTTTCGCGCACACCTTGACAGCTTCGACCAAACCTTTCTCGGCTTCGGAGGGAGATGCCGTCGTCAACGAAAGCAATTGTTCTAAAACTCCAGAGTAAAAGTGTAAAACTCCCGTAATTTTGTACGTTTCTAACGCATCCGGTGTTCCAGCTAAAGCTTGCTCCACGCGAACTCTTAACGGGCGCGATAAACCATCCATTATCTTAACCATCGTATCCTTCGCGATTCCCTCCATGTTGTCATATAGCTCGCCGCTTGTATCTGCGCTTTCCTTCACACTTCCAGAGTTTGCGTCATCTCTCGTGCTAGATGTATTGTTCGCATCTTTCTCGTCCTCTTCGTCGGAGAGCAGCGATGCATCTGTACTTAAAAACAAAGCGTTGCATACGTCGCGTTCGTTCGCCACGGCTTGATGAATCCATCCAAGCATATCAGAAATATATCTAACCGGATCGTGCGCGCGTGCTTCGATCGGAGCTTTTCCAGATTGGCCTCCTCGAGTCAGTGCTGCAATAAAGTGACGAAACAACGCATTGTGTCGTGTTCTTGCAATCTCTTCTACGCAATATTGATGCAACGTTGGTCTGGAACGTAAAACGCGCAGTGCTTTCGCGACTTGCTCTAGCCGCTCTTCTGCGTCCGCGGAAAAGCTACTGGTATTATCAAACTCGTTCTCAGCCGCGATACGCACTTCACTTTGAACCCATCGACAAAGCTTTTCGTGCGCTTGGTCCATGTGACCGGACATAACATCCATGAGCTCTAAGCCCGAACGTTGATGTTGCGTTCGAAGCAAGTGGGCACAATTCTTATGGATTTGTTTTACTCGTCTGAGTGCTTTATAAAATAGAGGTGTTATGACGCGGGAAGACGACGCGGACACACCACCGACGATCTCAGTCGTTTCATCGATATCTTCCTTGAGTGCGTTCAGTTCCGATTCTTTCAGCTGATAATCTCTCAAAAACGTGTCGATAACTTTGCTTCTCGACTGAATTCGTGCGAGATCATTCTTTGCGCTCTCCGTTTCGCGCAGTAAAGCCACAGTGGACTGCGATTTCTTCTCCAACGCTTCTTCGATAGAATCGACACACTGCGTCAATGCGTCTAACTTGTCGTCTACGGCTTTGAGCGTGCCTTGCGTAGATTCAGACGCGTGAATGAACTCGTTATTGATGTCCAAACCTCGCCGTTCGATGGCGAACCGTAAACCTCTGCGCGCGCTCTGATCGTTTTCGATGTAGAATTCAGACAAAGCTTTCAAACACGCCACAGTTTCGCGTCCATCTAATCGCGTGTCCAGTACCTTTTTCACCTTCCGCGCGAGTCCAGGTGCGAGCGTCGTTGACGACATATTCAAATCTCTGTTTTGGAAAAACGCTGTCGTAGTTTTGCAGAGAAGTCTCGTGATGGCACAGTCTGAAGTTTGAGAATTAGCAAATTTTTTGATTTTTGAAAAAACAAACTCCGCAAAGAGAAAGAACAACACTCTTGTTTCTCCTCTCTGGAGTCTACATGGATACTACTAATACTACTAATAATACAATGAGTATCGCGAACGCATAGCTAAAGAATATGAACGACTGAAAATGTCTTCAAAGATTTTGGAAGGTGGTATCCCCCGGCGCGATCTAGAGAAACAACAACAATCTCAAAATTGCGAAGGCAAAAAGCTCTATTACACAACTTCGTTGCGTTTCATTTTCGGAGAAAATTCGGGAAGGAAAAGGGATCGATCTAAGCACCCCTTGCGCGGTTCGCTTCGATTTAGCGATGGAAAATCGTGCGTGTGTACGCCGTTTTGTTTCCTGGACGAGAGAGGGGAAGAGATTCCGATCATCTTCGAGAACGCGTTCGAAGTCGTTCGCGCTTTTTGTTCTAAAAATCAAACGCAAGAAAACGACGACGGAGCGAGGGGAAGGATGGGTGCACATATTTTGGAAAATGTCGTCATACGCACGTGGCGAATGTGCGCAACCACTACACAAGAGAATAGGAGCGGACGATGTAACAAGCGAAAACAGAGCGACGAACACAGTGACAGTATTTCTCATCGAAAAAATAACGAAGAGAAAGAAGGAGAAAAAGAAGAAAGAATTGGTTCCAGGCATCACCTAGAAGCGCTCTCATTTGAAATCGTACAGCCATCTAGCGAGATGGAAAGCGATTCTGCGCTTTTGGAGAGCGAGACTCAAAATATAAGCAATGCAAACGGTGGAGTAGATGAAGATTCGCAGGTTATACTCATGAAGGCGGAAAAAAGTGATGATAAGAGAAAAGAAGTATCATCATCGACAACGCCGTCGTTCCCATTACTTACGACAACACAAAATGGGAGCGTTCGGCTCGCGTCTATGGAAGAGCTTCGTGCGAATGGGCGATTGGATGTCGTCGACGATGCCGTGAGAGTGCCAAAAAAGGCGTCACATCGCCTTTCTATCGGTATTGTTGATGATATGGAAAGTGGAGGTATCGACGTGAATCACGCGTGCTTCTTGAAAATGACGACACCAATTATTCGCATACCGGAGGAGAAGCCCATGTTCTTCGCTCTTTTCCTTTCCGCCCAAAGTAATTCCAAAAAAAAGCAGGAGGATTCGAAGGATAAGATGTATGGAGAGCAATGGATTATGTTTCAGGGCGAACGAATGATGGCTTTTCACCCGCTTCTCGCGTGTACATCGAGCTCTCAGTCTTGCGAAGATGGTAAGGAAGAACGAAATGATGGTTGTGGCGACGAAAAGATGCGCTCGTTGAACACACACTCGGTGACCAACCTTCGATCGGTAAATTTGTACCCAGACGATCCAACGCGCGATAATCTCCGCGTGCTCTTTGCCACGGAAGGTACATCGATTGGTTTCAACAGAGTGACTCGATCAAGCGGTCGTGACGAACGTAGTGTAGATGGTGGAAGCAATCGAAGCAACAAAACCGATACTGAGGTTTGTTTGGATGTAGCGAGTGTATCGTGCGCGTGCGAATCGTGCAAAGACGGATACACTGTGCATTCACACACAGGTATAGTAACTTCCGTAGATTTAGAGGATAATTTCGCGTTCGAGCTTGATAATGATTTAGTTGTCATGGTTTCGCAGCATTTGTTAAGTGTAGATGTCGTGAACCCTGCGCTCCTCTATCCAGGTCTCCAGATTGGCGCGCGAGTGCAAATTACGCATGGTCATCCAATATACGCAAGAGTATGCGCTGCTGACGGAGATGCTCGAATTGAAGATTGGGAAGATGAAGAAGATTTGCTGAGTGAAGATAAGAAGTTAATCGCAGTTGGCGCGTGTGCGCGGACGTTTGTAAAGGTAGTCAGCCTCTCTCCTTTCCTCGCCGCGGAGGAGGACGAAATGCTCGAAATGAAACATTTATTAAACGTGTGCGCGGATGTAAAACCAACGATTCGATCATCATTAAACGGGATGCGCGCGTTGACTTTCAAAAAGAATGTTCGAGTTTCTTCATCTCGCAGAGACACTTTGCGAAGTTTGTGCGATTCTCTAGGATTTGGTCTCGCATTTGAAACTTTGAACGCGTTCGACGCGCTCTGGAAGCGTCTGCCCTCGATGAAAAGTGGGACGTCGAGCGAGACACAAGTGCGAGACGTGCTTACAGTAGCTCGCGAGCCCGATCAAATGTGTTTGACATACTTGAGTGGTATCGTGCCTGGTACCACAAACGCCAAAGAAGACTACGAACAGATTACGAACGCTGCGAGAAAAATGCCGCTATTATTCGCCATCCTGGCGCTCGACGAATACCGTCGCCATCACGTCCACAGTGTGTGCGCAAGCACTTCGCGCGCTTTTTCACCCATTCATCCAATCAATAAATTGAAGTCAGGGAGTTGTAATCCAGTTCGATTGGCGTACGATGAATGTTTGTTCGCACCAAGGAAACTGGGTGGATTCCGAGAATTTGAAAGTCACGTAGAATTCCCGTCACTCTTGGATATAGCCACGGAAGCTCAAACAATGTTATCGCGCGTGACTGTCGCGCGAGAGACATTGTCACCGCTCATTTTCCGTGAAGGCGCGCATAGAAAAATGAGTAATGTTGGAGTAAACGAGGGAAAGATGAGGGACGTTCACGTTGTTCATGGATACGATGCTCGGCTTCCGAGGGGCCACGTTTTGCGCATCTCGGCGGCGCGTGCGTTTTGCATTGAGAAGGCGAAGAGAGAAAAGGCGTCTCTTCTCATCGCACACTTAGAGCGCACACGAGATTCACGGTTCAATCGGGATCGGTTCACACTGAATGACGCGTCAGGAAGTGTACCTATCGAGTTTGAGTTTGAAGATGTAGGTCTGGACGACGTGGCGGCATATTTCGGGGAGTTGGAAAGGAAGATTGAAGAGTCGCCAACGACGTATCTGGTCGCATTGACGGCTTGGAGAACATTATGTGAAGGCATCGAAAGGGACAACACTGGATGCGACGATGATGCGTTCGCGCACAGTAGAACGCGTATCTGCGCGCGATTAAATGATGTAATTTTCTTGGACGAGCGGATTTTTGCGCATTCGCAGAATAATATTTGCGCGTCCCAAGAAAGATGCATTTCTGACCAAAATGCAATGTCCATTAAGCAAGCGTTGTTTTGGAGTGCAAAAACACCATCACACTATGGATCTGGGGCTCTTTGCGAACCCACGCCTACCGATATTGACGTCCGTGGAGTTGTCGTAGTCGAACAGCGCGTCACCGGGGACGCCGGCGCTGCTTCCGCTACATTTGGGAACCACCGCAGAAGAAAGCAGCGCGAACTGCAACTCATTTTGCAAGATTGCGACGATGAGCGTAACGTGATTAAAATATACTGCAGAAATGCGTTTGCTGGCGGCAACTCTGGATTTGGGTTCGGGGTAGGGGCCACCGTTATCATCAAACGCGTTAATAGATACGTGTCTCCGCGAAGCATGAAAGTTACGTATCGTCTGACAGATCGGTCGCGGATTACGGTGGTTGAACCTTGGTTTGCTTCGAAGCATAAAAGAACGATGATGGAGCACCACCGAGAAGATTGTAGCGATGATATCAGCTGGTATGCGGCTGTAAATGCAGATGCAGATGTAGTTGTTGCAAGTCCACCGCAAGCTGTGAGCTCCTACGCTTCTGAATGTTCCAACGCGTTGACAAAATTACCCAGAGACACGCGATGTTCGTTACGAAGCTTATCATGGAACAGTTCCGCGAATCCCGAAGAAGAGGATTCTCGATCTCAGTTTTTATTCGTGCGCGACGACCGATTGATCTCGATCAGAGCTCGGATATCTGGTGTAACGATGCTTCAATCGAGCTTGACGTGTCCTTCGTGCGACGTGACGGCGTGTTTGCTTTCGAAACCCTCGTCACTATATATCACCACAGATAATACTGATCTGTGCAAAGCTACGGAGACTTGTTTTAAGCAAAAGGCGTCACCAGTCTTCCAACTTGAACTCAATGTTACAATAGACGATGGAACCGGCGTTGCCGATTGCTGGATTTCAAACTCGGCGGCGACTGGCTTACTTCCAGAGAAAATGTATCGCGATATCGTCACACTCACACGTAAACACGGGAAAGTGGTCGCAAGAACGTCTACGAGTACGGCGGATGAACGTGAGAATTACGGAGCTTTGGATTTCGGTTACAGCGCGATAGGGTATCAAGGGTACACGTTGAGTAAGGTTGACGCGAGACCAATCGTGGAAGCTATCAAGTACGTCAACGCTACTCCACACATGCTGTTTGAATGCGCACGAAATTATAAAGTTCATTCACATCCACAATACGGCGATACATTTTGCGCATATGACCGCCCTTCGATATTCGCGAGGAACATGAAATGCGGTGGGTTTCCGATGCGCACGGTATGTGCGCCTGGCGGTCGTTTGCGGGCCGTGCGAGTTACGATCGTCGATACCAAGCTCGAACTTTGTGAAAGGTTGCGTCGCTTTCGTTGTAAAGAGGCAAATGCGTGAAGGAAGACCAACGATACGTTTTTAGAATACATCATAGTGCATTTAGTTAAGCAATAGATCTA
>Ga0115556_1002005_pt1 | contig 13750 bp, 7 predicted proteins | sample COGITO_mtgs_1104_5_FD_87282 | JGI IMG/M metagenome (GOLD analysis project Ga0115556, IMG submission 87282) | Pelagic marine microbial communities from North Sea - COGITO_mtgs_110414 | ecosystem: Environmental > Aquatic > Marine > Epipelagic | place: Germany:Helgoland, sampling site Kabeltonne... | reverse complement strand
GGGGGTGATTAATGATGAATGACAGGATTATTTGTAAAAAAACATTCCAGATATCATCAGCGCTGCAGACAAACAAAACCGTGCCATATCAGAATAACGTTAGCGCAGTCATAGCTGCGACAAGTTTTTAACTGTCAACGGCGATAAAACGCTTCCAGTCAATGTTAGATAATAATGTAACTATAACCACACACCCCCCTGTTAGATAGCGATCGTTTCCCGCGGACAAAACCCAAAAAATTAATTTCGTTATCTTAAATATATTTATGTAATACATCTTACTTCTATAAGAATATTAAAGTAACAATTGTAATAATTTGAATACTTAAAGTTTCCAAAAAATTGTAATATAAATATAATAAATTAATTCATAAAATATTTTAATTTTATAACAAAATATCTAGATAAAATTTTATTAATTTTTTTTATTTACTAAATAATATTAAATTTTTTTGAATATATAAATAATATACAAATGTATATTTTGAATGTATTTTAGTGATTAAAAAGATAATAACCGAGATTTAGAACTGGAAAAAATTATCTATCAAAAGAAAGGGTAATTTCCCCCTCTTTATTATTATCTATTATCTAACAGGGGGGTGTGTGGTTATTGTTACATTATTATCTAATATTGACTTAGGTAAGCCAAGTTAACAACATGTCTAAATCACAATTTTGTCCGCTCTATTGCCATGGCGGCGTAGAAGCTCCTCATAGATGGCAACCTCAATTTTCCCCTCCTGCCAAACACTTCGACCTTCTGAAGAACAGGTCGTCGCAAATGGCAACTGATCTACTGAATAAAAATCACGGAAGATGTATTTCGGCAAAATCCAAGCAATAGCTTATTTCAATTTCATTATGCTAGAAATAGCGACATTTAGCGACATTTATGCTACAATATATATAGAAGCAAGCCTCGGATCATCACGAGGCATTCATTCATTCATTCATTCAGTCGGGGCAGGCACAGCACAGTTTCAATGATGGGCATTTCCCAGCTTGTTTTCGGAAAAACCTGTGAAGAAGGGCTCTCTCCCGTCACGCTTGTACAGCAATGCATCGCAATCTGCCACAGCATTGTCCCAATCATCGGCACTTTTACCAGGACCATCTGTGGCATCCCCACTTTTACTGCCGTAGTCCTTGTCATCGTCACCGTTATCGTTATCCTTCTTGCCGTCACCCACGACGACGTCTCTGCAACTTTCTTCTTCTACTTCATCTCTGGCGGCACTGATTATGTCATCGAGAGTCCCCTTTTTCCTGGAATCACTCTTATTGCTCCCGCCACCAGCACCCACACTCATTAATTTGCGAGTAAAACTTTCACTTGAGGGGCTCAGGAGAGTCGGTGCCCTGAGTTTTCCACTCCCTCCCCACTTGGTCATTCTTCCGACGGTATTGACTTGATCCTGACCCTGATGACTCCTCCTTGTTGTCCTACGTTTCCAACCGGCCCCAGCCCCCTTAAGATTCTCCACCCTGGTCTTCCTGAGTTTTTCGAGCATGGCATCTCTCTTGGCCTTGACCTCGTCTGCCAGACGACCGCTACTCTCCCTGCCACTGCTTCTGGCACTATCTTCTAAGTCAGGCAAGTGCTCCGACTCATCGTCCTCCTGCTCCTTTATGATGACGTTAATCAACTCCCCTCTCAATCCGGGTAGAGCGGGTCTGCTAGGCCTCCTCCATCCCTTGCTAGTCCCTAATTTCTTGTACTGTTCCTCCTTTTCGAAATCAACTCCGACTTCATCCTCGGAGGTAACTCTCACGCTGACCCGTCGAATTTTCCCGGCTTGTACGTAATTGCGCATGGAGTTTATTCTGTGTGCCTCAAGACGATACAGGTGGCTATAATTTTCTGCTAAGACCGTCATCTCGTGGTCGTCAGGAATCTGTTTTTCGTCCAATTCAAAGTACCGAATCATGATCCGGATCTGTCCGACCTTCTCGCCCTTTCCATTTGTCAAGTCATAAGTGTTTGTCCCCATGTTTACATCCGGCTTATTCATAGAACTTTGTCTTTTGACCCTCGGGGTCGAGCTCCTCTCCGCGCCAGAAGATTTCATTTTTGAGATTCCCCCTTCATTTCCATTGCTTTGAGTACTTTCTGCACCAGAAGAAGAGGTAGTACCACCATCACCACCACCGCCGCCGCCGCCGCCGCCGCCGCCGCCGCCGCCGCCGCCGATTCCAATGGCGGAGTGTTTTTCCGAATCGGCCTTAGCTTTTTTCTCGCTGGCTTCAGATCCGTCTTTCTCAAGTTTAATATCCTTGAGCAATATCTCAACACTTCCGTAATCTCCGTGGGCTTCGTTCTTCTTGTAACCCTTGACGCTGACGACGACCTTCTCTTCTCCCTCCAGCACCTTCAAGAATTTTCTCTCCCACCACCTCTTTGTCTTCTTGACTCTGCTTCTACTCGCCTTCCTCCCGCATTTGACCAAGCAGTATGGGTCACCAGAACTCCCCGATAGTTTGCTGCAGTCACCGAAAGTAATCTCTAGCCCTCTCTTCATTTTACCAGACTCGTGCTTGGTCATCAAGTGCCCCACAACTTGACCACTCGGGATTATTTCTTCGCTGCCCTTATCATCGACACTCTTCAATTTCCCTCTCTGTAACACGTAGATATCGGTACACTCTTTGCCAATTTCGCTGAGGTTCTCACCGGGAATTGCAACATAAGGTTTCATGCTGTTGACGAGGGTCACTACACTGCCATTGTCGAGATCCGAGACGAAGTTACAGTTCCGGATCGAATCGTAGCAGAAGTAGTGCAAGATCTCGTGCTTCAGTGTTGTCGAGAGATTCATGAATATGTCGTTCTCGTCGAGGTTCTTCAAATCTCCGTCAGCATAATTATAAAAGTCCAGGATCCTCTCCTTGAGAGCCTCTGGCGAGTGGCTAGAGGTCATGTACTGGGTACAGCACCTGATCCGCCTATTGTTGGTTCCGGCTTGCTGATCCTTGTTGCTAATTAATGAGGTGAGCACGGCCGTAATTCCGGCGTCGCAAATGACCGCCCCGATGGCCATGACCATCATGGCAAAGACCCTCTCCCCTACGGTGTTACACGGAACGCTCCCGAAGCCGACCGTCGTGATGGTGTAGAGACTCCAGTAGAAACTCCTCAAATATTTCAGCATTTGACCCTCGCCCGTCAAGGATTCGATCACCACCCAGCTTTGATCATCATCAGTGCCATTTCCACTAACCCCAATTGCAAAGTAAACGCAGGCAAACCAATGGCACAGCATGATCGCCAACATGAACATCTGAACGATACGGAGCATTGCGGTCGAGATTACCACTTTGAAATATTCCGCTAGGCAGACAACAATGTTATCGATGTACTGCGTCAGGCGAACGACGCGGAGACAACTTAAGAGACGCAAGAACCCAATGATTCTCATGTCAGAGGTCGCCAAGGCAGCAAAGTGGCTGTCGTTGGGGTTTTGTTGAATTGTTAGTGGTGGTGGCGTGTTGGAAGAGTCGCTCGCGCTCGCGCTCGCTCGATCGTTCGATCGTTCGTTCGTTCGTTCCGGTGCTAAGAATGAATGCTCGGACCATCTGACTCAGACTGCCTCGAACACGAACACTAACCCGCCTTCACTAACTTAAACGAAAAACATCACATCTCGCTCGCAAAATCTAGGAGAAAGATACAATCAAATAATCCATCAATCATCGCTTTACCCTCGCTTCACACACGCACCTTAACGGCAAACAAGTGACCAAGTCGACGAGGAAATAATTTTGCTTGTATATGATCTCGAACTCGACCCGGTCTGTGATGAGGAAGCCGTCCCTCATAATAGCGAAGTTCTTCATATTTGCTCTAATGTCGCAATAGAAAAATGCATCGAACAACAAATCCAGCAGAAGATATCCGATCCTCGCCTCGTTCGCCCCGAAGCTGGCAATCCTCAGGGGAACCAAGCACAAATTATAGACGGTAATGGCAAGAGCCAAACCCAACCAAATCCGTCTGAACTTGCTGTCCGGCAAAATTATTCCTCTGGCCAGCACATTCTCTTCCTGCACATCCATCATCTTGGCCATCTTGCTGCTTTTGAGGTTCATCTGCAGCTTTTCGACCTGCTCCTTGAACTTATTCAGTACAGAGTGGTTCTCATCGAGATAGGCTGAGAAGTTGTCAGTCATCTGGGCATCGTGGAGAGTGACCCAAAAATCCTCGAATGCCAACACGAATATCTCGGACGTTTTCGAGGCCCTGGCGTCGCAAATATGCTGCTCTCGGCGAAAGAAACCACTATCTCCCAGCGTGCAGTCACGGACGGTCTTGAACTTGACCAAACTGGCCGTCAACAAATCGACCTCTCCGCTGTAAATGATGAATAGCTCGTTAGCCTTCTCCCCAGTGCGAAAAACAGTGTTTCCCGTAACGTAAATTTCGAGTGCGAGCTTCTCCACTAGACTCTGGACGAAATCGCTTCCGCAATCTTTTATGAAAAAAGTCTCCGGCAAAATATGACCCATGAGCTCCAGCAGCAATTCACTACGGAGCGCCCGGGGCATGTACCCGAGCAGGTCACTGCCTTTGATACCCTTCTGCGTCCTCCAGCAACTGGTATAGTAACGAAGGATCTTCTCCCTGAGCTCGGGAGGGAAGCCGAACATTCCCATATAGCTCTTCACTGTATCAACTCGGCGTTTATACAGACTGCTCGTCACGTCCAACTGACTGACAATGTCCTCAAGATTCGCAATGACCATCGTGTAAATTCCCGTTCCCAAAATTAGCACAAAGATCGAGAACATAACTTCACGGTCATTCTCAGCGTGGATGTCCCCGTATCCGACAGTCGTGAGCGTCGCCATGGCCCAGTACAAACTGTCAGTATAAAGCTCTCCCGTGTCAGAGAGCGTGCTGTTGTAGTAATTAGCATTGTCAGCTAAGAATTGATCAAGCTCGGTCGTATTTCCCCCGAACTTGTACTCCAGCCGTTGCTCCCGCTGGGTCAGCAGCCAGTTGCTCGAGTATTCACCGCTGTAATTATTTGCGATGATGTAGAAAGCACCCCCAAGCCAGTGGGCGGAGATCAAAATGGCGGCCATAAGCTTGCTCACTCTAAGAAAATTCTTGGGGACGTGGATTCCCATCTTGAGGATGTCGTTCTCTACTTTGCTCATGATGGACGGTATTTCCAGAAACCGGAAGCACTTTCCAAGGCGCAACAGGCTCCAAACCTGCAGCTGGTTGGCCTTCTCCGACTCGAGGCTCAAGAAGAGCGCTATGAGATCGATCGGTATGATTGACAGCACGTGTGTCTTCCACCAGCTGGTTTGGAAGTAGTGGTGGCTGATTTCTTTTTGATTCATGATGAGGTGCCCGTCATCAAAGTACCCGAGGAACCGGGACCTGATCGCGACGTCCATGAAAAAGACAACATCACCAAGATAGTCAAAGGCGATGGTTGCGTCCAACTTGAAATTGCCCCCAAATGCGATCCGGAAGGGCGTAATTATCACATTGTACATGACAAAGATAAAAACGACAACATACCAAATCTTAATGAAAGCTTTCTCGGGGTTCACAAAGAAGGAGTTGGTTTGCGCAATCATCTCGTGGTGCAACAACACTGTCTGAGTATCAAGTATAGTAAGCGACTTCCGCCGTGAATTTTCGGCCTCGTGCGTAAAAGCTATGAGCTCTTTTTTCACAAATGGGAAGTCTTCCACCAAACGGTTAAAAGAGCTCCGGGCCAGAAACCATAGCTCGCAGTCTGTCCCAGCTTTCGCCAAGAAGGGATTCTTCGTCCAGTATTCGAGCAGACAGGTTTCTGCGAACGAATCGTCGCTGCTGAGACGAGTAGTTAAGACAACGGTCCCATTATTGTTTTTCAGAAGTTCCACTACACCACCCTTGATGAAAAACATGCCATCAACAGGAGCATCTTCCGTCATAATCATAAACTGAGTGCTGAAGAAACGCTGTTCCAAAGACAGCATTACCTGCCGAATAAAACCGCTCTCGCAATTCTTGAAAAAATCGCAGTTCAGCACCATTGGAGAGGTAATGTGCACCATCAGATCACTCCGAAGCTGCCGAGGGAGTGTCTTGGACAGCAGCAAATCCTCGTTGATCCCTTCTTGATCTCTTTCCACGTGATCAAAATATTCTTGAATCTTTTCCACAAACGTGTACGAGACGTTATGGCCCTCCAGAAACCACTTGAGACAGTTGAGCTTATGCTCAATGTTGTCCTCGCTAACTTCCACATCGTGAACAAACGAGGTCACGTTGGCAATGATACCAGCACAAAACGTCGCTCCGAACATACCAGTAAAGAGTGCGTACAACGTTTGGTTCTGCGTGTAGGGATGAAGATCGCCATAGCCCACCGTTGTAAAAGTCGTGAAAGCCCAGTAAGTGCTGAAGATGAAGTTCTCCGTGGCAGGCTCCTCCACGTTCCTGGCAATATTCCACCCCACACTACTCCACAATATCAAAATGATTGTCGTGATAATCATCACAACAATATTCACTTGCGTCTCGGTCATGGTAATCTGCATGGCGTCTTCAAGGTGCTTTTGAAGCCTCTTTACAGATCTGATGAGCTGCGTAATGCGCAATATTTTCGGGATCCGGAGGAGGCTGCTGTAGCCGGCCGCACCGAACACGTCGTACGGAAGCGATATAAGCAGATCAATTTTGAAATCGGGCCTGGCTGTGTAGTGTTTCCAGATTCGCTCTCTGTCCACAACCACCTCGCTCCGGTCGCTGTTATAGTCCGTGTAGGCAAAGAACCGTAGCTTGCCCACGATATCAGCGATGTATACGGCGTCAAACAGGAAGTCCAAAAGGATTGTATTGTCCCAAGTGTTTCTCATATCAAGGTCACCGGAGGTGGTGCCCCCATCGAAGCCCCCGCCCGTCAAGTTCCAGCACAAACGAACAGGAATAACCAGGCAGTAGTAGAACGTCACGATCAGTTTGACGATGTCCCAATAAACGTGGAACTTGCTGTTGGGATAAATCATCAACCCATGCACTATGACCTCCGTTTTCTGCATCATGTCCTTGAGCTTGTTGCTCTTTTTGCTGCTTGTGACGTTGCTTATCATTGCCGAAAGCTTGCTCATTTTCTCAAGGTTCGTTTTGATTGTCTCCAAGGCACCGGGATCGTCGCTGCCGCGGAAGTTTCCCCCCAATTCGCGGAACTTCAAGAAGGAAAAATCGGGGTTGTCGCACACCTTCTCAAACTCAAGAAAGGTGAGCACCAGTACCTCCGTAAAGTCAGGGGTTCGAACACCGACCTGATTGATAGTATCAAAGAGGAGCTGGTAGTCCCCAATATAGTCTCCTGGGGTCAAGGAGGAGACGGCTGATTCAGTCCCCTTAATGTATACGTCCGCCCTGCCCGACTTCACAATCATTAAGTCACGCTGCTTCTCAAACTGGAACAGCAGGTAGGATCCCGGCGTATACGCCCGGAGAACTAGTGCATTAGCGATGCACGTCAAAAAATACTCAGATCGGATGTTGGAGTGGAAGAAGGGGATTTTGTTGATTAAGTTTACCTTCGAGGAGGTGGTTTTTTGTTTGTTGTTGGTTTGTTGAGGTGTTTGTTGTGTTGTTAGCAAGTTGTCGTTAGTTGTTTGCGGTATGAAAGTGAAGAAGTAGCGGGCTAATCTCACCTCCAACGACGATAACTCCGTCCGCAGCCCTATAGGGAGATCATGGAACAAATCTTCGTCGAGCATTCCGTACTGCTTCCTCCACATATAGTGATAAAACAAGTTAACTCTCTCTCTGAGGAACTCCGGAACGCTCCGCATGGCCATCCATTTGGCTAGCTCGTCCATTTCGTGGCGGTGTCTCATACTAACTACATCCATATTGGCCAGCACACTTGTCATATTAGCGATAACTAGGCCGTACCCAAACACTCCAAAAAGCATAAAGACGCACGCAACCACCATTTCATTCATGTTCCTCCCACTTGGCACCACGTCATCACCGTAGCCGATGGTGAACAACGTTTGCATCATAAAGTAAACGGAGCGGACGAAAAACAACCCTCGAGGACAATCAGAAATCTCACTCACTATCATCCCATCAGAGCTAACCCAAGTTGAACCATCCAGATCACTAGAAATAGCGTCGCAGATTCCATCCTCATTTGTACCAACATCAACAATATAATAACTAGCAGAGCTTACGCTGAAATATATACAACCGAGGATGGATGTGAAGAGGAATGTGAAGAAAAGTATGACCTTCATGCGAAAGATGCTGTCGTTGACAGGGTGAGCCCGGGCCAAGTACTATTCATTTTTACAAAGCAAGAACCGAAAGGAGAAATTCGAAGAAGATAAGTTAGCACGAGAAGGCGTTTGCGTGCGCTCAATAGATGCCTTCCGAATACTTGCATTTCGACTTCCCCTACCACTCACTCACCTCCTTATAATCCGCAAACATCGGCAGAAAGTGCAGCACTCGGATCATACGTGGGAGCTTGATGTAGGCACTCTCGAGGCCAAAGAATAGGTTGAGCACTGGCAAGGACGCAATAACATTGATCTTAAAACTCCAACTCTTGGAGTATCGGTGCCATATCAATGACAGATCAGTGATAGCAGATCCAGTGTCAGGCTCGATGTAGGGCATGAAGAAGCGGAGGACAGTGTCGAAGCAGAATATGAAGTCGAATATATAGTCAAAGGTTGTCAACACGGGTATATCGTTCGTAACAATCGCTATCCGCAACGGAGTGACTATAGCATTGTAAAAGATCACCAGAAATATGAAGAGATCCCATGAAAGGCAAAAATAACTGTAGGGCATCAGCCAATCCTTGGCCACGTGGCCATTGACAACGATCCCCTGAAACCACCATTTGTTGGGGATCGACGACGAGGAAGTGTCAGGGTGAATTTTTCGGGAAGGGGAAGGCATCCTGGTCTGGGGTCGCCAACACGAGCTGGACTTCACAGTAGAATGGATGGGGAAACAAAACCAAGCTTTGAGAGCAAAAAAAAAAGTCGGGCTGCAATGTGGTGGTTTAGCAACTTGACAGGAATGCTAAGTGCACGCAAAAGGGCCGTTTATAGTTAATATCTTCATTGAAAGAGTGTCAAAAAGTTGGAGTTCCACGGCGGTCCGTCGTCACGAGGAGAGGGGAGTTGTCCAAAGTTGTTGTGCAAAATAAAGGACGAAAATTCCTAATTTTTGTATAAGAAATGCCTACTGAAACGATGACACCAGGGCGGCGTCGCCTTCCGTCAACGTATGCACGGGATCCTCGATCAATTATGGATCTAACCTCCAAGAATAAAATTATAAAGGCTGAGCGTAGAAGAATGGCAAAGAAAAAGTTTGACAAGGAAGAAGGCAGGAATTTGGTCCTTTTAAAACGCTGGGAGAAGGACTTGGAGAAGATGAAAATCGAGGGCGGGGATAATAGCACGAACGAATGGCTCAGTCAGGCGGACCAGGAGGATTGGATGAAAGAAGCCAGGAGTTGTAAGGAGGAGGCAGAGGAGTTTTTAGATCCTGCAAATAAGACAGTGCTGAGCGTTGAGCGAGACGCCACAATGACAAAGGTGGAAGGGGAGGATGACGAATTCGCGAGAAACGCGGCGATTGACTTGAACACAACAAAGGAAGTCGAGGAGGGTTATGTTGAGTCCGATCCTCGTTTTGTCAGTAGTGACAGACTTGGCAATGTGACCTTGTTCAAGGCGACAACTGAGACATACAGGAAACTCATGTCCCACCAACTTCCAGAACAAACGTCGCCATCCTCTGAGACAAAACTCCCACAGCTGTACAATATGTCATGGCCAGTAATTGCCAATGAGTTTGAGCAAGAGAAATTCATCGACGAGAATGCCCTGCTCAAGAGGAAGATTCTGCATGCTCGGGGAAAGCTACCGGCGCACATGATTGACGGCGATAACTATGAAACACCGTATGCGCTTGGACAGACGCCAAAATACGCTCGGAGCGGGGGAAAAATAGAGCCTTCATTTTATAACATCGACAGGAACGAGAATCCTTTTAGGCTTCCGAATAGCACCTTCAATTTCTGGCAGAAAAACGCGAAACTGGCACCTGTCAGCAGCGACATAGGATTGAATGTAACGAGTTTTAGTTTGCCAGAATTCAACAATCCGAACGACAACGATTTTGAATTGGAAAATAGTACAAAGCCGGGAAATGAAATCAGCATCGGGAACTGTGAGGAGGGCGACGAGATGGGATTGGAAGGAGAGATGGTACTCGATGAGCTCATCAACAGGTCCTTAGGGAAGGGCTTATACCACGACGAGACTGCTAGCCTGATTGCCGCGCCTTTGAGAATGGAGAGTGTCGTGGAGCAGCGGCAGCCGATGGGCTTCGCGGAAGAGAAACCAAAGTTGAGGATACTGGAAGTTACTGATGCCTTGCAGTGGCAGGGAGAACAGAGTCCAAGAAGTCGTCTGCATAACTTCAAAATGTTTCCCTACGTTTCGGATGCCCACGAAGCGGCCTTCATCATTCAGAGGTTTTGGGGCCGGCACACGAGGAAAAGGCTCAAGGCAGCTCTGAAGTTCCAGGCGCACTTCAGGAAGATGAGAACCCGCCGGGAATTTATAGCATTCGTCCAAGAGGTGCGGCGGGCGAAGAAGGCCATAGGAGAGGGGTTAGGAGAATACTTAAAGTACACGAGGGCCAAAAAAGATGCTGTTCTGTGCGTTGATTATCTCACGGACGAGGTGACGGAGGATATGCTACAAGGAATTATTGACGAGATGCAGCTGAAGGAAAAGTGTCGCATCGCCTTCGTCACGTTGCTGTGCAGGTACAGATGGAAGCGGAGAATCTCAAAGAGAAGGAGAAGGGAAGCACAGTTGAGGGAGTACATGAGTGTTCGTTGTCAAAGGGGGGCGAGGTTCTACTTAGTGAAGAGAATGATGGTGAGGTGGTTGAGAAGCCACAAAGTGATCAAAAGGAGTTTCAGAGCCTATTTTTATAGGAAGAACAAGAAACATTTGAGGAGAATCATGGGCGCTTGGAGAAATTACTGGCTCAGATATCATGTCAAGTTAATTCAGAGAATTTGGAGGGGTATAATGGGCAGAGCGTTGACAGAGAGAGTGAAGCTCAAGTTGACAGCGGTGGAGGGAATCAGAGCGGCTAAAGAGGGACAGTGCGTCGCGCAAATGCTCGAGATAGTGGATAAAGAGATGGAGAAGCATCTCAAGACCAAAGAGGGAAAGAAAGAGGTACGAGGGAGGGGAAAGGAGTGCAAACTGAGATTTAATCACAACATGAAAAAACTGTCGTCTCAGGGTGGATTGGACGACTTCTCAGTGCTATTTTTGAGCTGGGCAAGCATGTACGAGGTTGCTATTGACGAGAGCGACCGGGTAAAGAGCGAAACAGACGGATTTATCGATATAAAAAGCCTTGACTTGCTACTTAGGGACATCAGCGTTGAGAGATATGTCAATCTGTACCCCCCAAAAAAGGGTGACGATGGGAAGGGAACAGTTGAGAAGGGGGAGGAAGAGGAAATGATACCAGAAAAAGAGGCCAATTTCTACGTTATGAGACCGAAAGAAATTGCAGAGTTCAATGTTCACGGAACTGGACATGTGAAAAGCGAACATGTGTTGAAATGGATAAAAATTTCAAAGTTGACCGACTGGGCGGCCGAGGGGGGTGGGGACGTGAATATCAGGGATGACATTATATTTGGCGCTGGAAAGGATCAGGATGCAGGAGAAGAGGGGGTCGGCGAGGTGGAAAAGGGGGAGAAGAAAAAGGTGAAGATTATTACGAGTATGAAGAGGGCAATTAAAAGCAAAACGATCAGATTGAAAACAACTGTTGCACACAAATTGTCTGGCGAAGCATACTTCAGAGCGGGAATGGCAAACTTAATACAGAGCGAGAAAAAGAGGCACTGGGAGGAGTTGATTGCTGCGTTCGGAGGGGGGGGGGAGGGGGGCAAACCCAGGGTGGAGTGCGAGGGGTGCTTGAGGGCTTTTCCGTTTTGGACCAAGGAAGCACAGGAGCATGTCTTGAAGGGAGGCTGTGTCAAGAGGCCGAAAGAAAAAGGTTTGCGATTAGTAGATGTGAACTAAAACGAACGAACAACAATTATCGCATTTTAGGTAGAAAAGTAGTAGTTTTGAGCTAGATATAGTAATTTTTGGGTACATGTTTACTTTTCCCCCGCCCCCTTGGCAACATTCTGTAGAAACCTATCCCCACGAAGAAACCTCTCCCCACGAAGAAATCTCCCCTCACCCCGGTTGATAGCCTCAAGCTCGACATTCGTCATCCGATACAGCTGCATTCGGGAAGTGAAGGTTATTGAGGAGTCGTATAATTTGACGGTGGTCGTGAAGGCGAAGTTGATCACGTCAGGATCGTCTGTCACGCACCCTCGCCCCTCAATCGCGACCGGGATGTCGGGGTCGAAGAGCCAAGTGACGGTGAAACAGAGTGCGGCATCGGAGGAGGAAACCGTGAACGCACCGTTGACAGGGTCGCTTGATGCCTCACCATTCGGAGAAGCTCCAAAAGCACGTCCGGCGAACGCGCACGTCGTGCCGGCGAAGTTGGAGAGATCCAAGGCGTGTTCGTAAGGAATTGAGAAACCATCAACTGTTCCGTTGTTGAGCACCGAAAGGTAGCTGTTCACTGGAGAGCGAGTGCTCCAACCCCCTGAGATGTCAGGGCATTCGTCGAAGGAGGGAGGGGCGGGGGGCGACTTGCCCTTGCCTTTCCCCTTCGGTTCACCGGACGCCATGGACGTAAGCGCCACAATCAACAGCAGCAGCGGAAGGCAGAGGAGCAGTGTTGAAGGAAGACGACGCTGCACGAATGGAGTTGTTGATTTGGGTGGTGGAAGGCTGGATGGTGTAGGGTGGCTGCCGAATGGTGAAATAAATAATTAATTTAAGAAATATGAAATTGAAATCATCCAAATAATAAAGTTGGCTACCCCTCCCCCCCACGGTTCCATCGCCCCTCGCCATTCGCAGGGCAAAGCGCATCGGAACCTCTGGCCGTTGACTTGTCATCTCCAACTTACGATGACATCTCGTCGTCGTCTTCCCCCCTCAAGTCCGCGCTCACGAGCCTGGCGAACGCCTTCGCGCTGACGGACAGAATGTCGGCCGACGCCGAGCTCTCGGATGTCGAGATCGTGCCGGACCCGAGGAGCGAAAAGAAGAAGAACGAAAAATCGGGAAAGTCAGACTACTCGATTGACAATCACTTTCCGTACCCGAGGACGAACAATCTAGACGAGTACTTAAAAACCTTGCCGACGCGATTCCAGACACAGAAGAGGTCCACCTCATCTTCCCCCTCCCCGCTTTCCAGTGTAAAGCGTTCGAACTCCGGTCGTAGCGGCACTCCTTCCGTCCAGGTGATCCCCCCAGCTGGTTCCCCCTTAACGGTGGTCTACCAGAACAGGCTGGTGCCGTCGATATGCACCAAGTACGTGACGGACATACCCTACGCCGTGGTGGCGTACGACGGGTACACGTCGGAGCTTTACGATGAGGTTAAACCACTGGAGACATTAAGGTAAGGATGTTGTTGTTGTTGTCGTGTGTGTGTGTGGGGAGGGGGGGGGGGGGGGGGGGGGGGGGGGGGGGGTGGGGGGGGGGGGGGTAACGTGCTTTGTAGTAGCCTAAGTGGTGTGTATGTTTGTGTTTGTGTTTGTGTTTGTGTTTGTGTTTGTGTTTGTGTTGTGTTTGTGTTTGTGTTTGTGTT
>Ga0115556_1002001_pt1 | contig 13792 bp, 12 predicted proteins | sample COGITO_mtgs_1104_5_FD_87282 | JGI IMG/M metagenome (GOLD analysis project Ga0115556, IMG submission 87282) | Pelagic marine microbial communities from North Sea - COGITO_mtgs_110414 | ecosystem: Environmental > Aquatic > Marine > Epipelagic | place: Germany:Helgoland, sampling site Kabeltonne... | reverse complement strand
TCCTCATCGGTCCCATTTCGGTGGCCGAGGAATTTTAGTGACCGCACCCTGACAAACTCGTTGAAGACGAGGTGAATTAGTAGCTGTTCGTCGGCATCTGATTTCAAAGGCAGCAAATCATCACCGATGAAAAGGTTCTCGTGGGCGCTATTTGGATTCTCATTGAGGCAGTAGCATTTCGTCTTGTCTAGAAGCGTTGGGGTCAGGCAATGTACCGTAGTTGTGTCCAAGGCGGGTTTCGCCTGTGCCTCGGCTCCGGCACCACCACCCATCATCATAGTCGGGACGAGGGACCGGGGGAGTCTTCAAAATTCAAAAGCAAGACAAGTGAGTATGCAGTCAATTTAGGCACGTCTACTAGTGTTCGCAGGTCGTATAGCGATGAATTGATGTGCTAATGGCGATAAAATAAAAGGGGCGATAAAATTTAGGCTTCGAGTGAGTCATGGTGATTTCTATCTGCCCCACCCACACCGCTATCCCACAGCACAACCCCCTTCCCACCAATTTCACATAAAATGTCTCCCATCCCAACGAATATCAAAGAAATCTTCGCCAAGCTGGAGTCGGCGGATTCAATCGCTCTTCGCTCCTATATTTCTGGCCTACGCTCGGAGATCAAGGAGTTGGAAAAGGCTGCTGCTGCCCCCGGAGATGGTCACTATCATGATGGAGAGTACTGCACTGCTGATCACTCTCACGATCATGCTCACGATAGGTGGGTTATATGCTGTATTTGCTGTTTCTTGTGGGTTTATTGACCACTCTTTTGATTGGCAAAATAAGAACAGATTTTGTTTGCTCTTGCTGTTTTTTGCTCCCGTTGTCGTCGCTGTTCTCTACCTTGGCGGTCCGATTTCGCCCGGCTGATGATCGTCTAAATGTTGGGTTTTTTTTTATTTTTCGCGAATGCTTAACTAACGCAACTCACTTTTGTAGCGGTCATGACCACTCACATGAACACGAGCATGAGCATGCCCACGAACACGAACACAAACATGAACACGCCCATGGGCACGAGAACGAACACGATCATAAGCACGAACACGAACACGAACACGAACACGAACACGGGCACGGGCACGAACACGGGCACGGGCACGAACACTCCCACGACCATAAAGAAGATGATAAAATGGATGAAGAAGTACCGGCTTGGAAGAAAAATGCCATGGATGCGGATCCTAATGCCGCTCCTTTCGGGATGGCAAGTTGGAATAGTGGAGAAGCTAGTGTTGATGCAACGAAGAACTGAAAGTAATGTTTTACCCATCCCCCCGTGCGTTAATTTTTTTAGTTTGCTTAGGCCAATATGGTGAATCTCGTCCTCAATTCCCACTTCCCTCCACAAACAAATTGCTACTTCCCTACTAATCTACCAATTTACTGCTACCCGTAATTATTCTGCAGAGGATGCTAACGAAAACAGCAAGAACAGCAGTAATAACAAACCACCTCCTTTTCCAGCCGATATTTCTTTCCTGCTTGCTTTCCGCACCCCCACACACATCTTCTTTTTTTCCCCGCAGCATTCTCTCCCCTAGCTCCTTCTTCTTTCTCTTGTACTGAATCTTCCGATCCTTCAGTAACAGCAGTGCCCTCCTAGCCGCGATGTTTCCATCGTCCACTTTCAATACCTCGCCAAGTGCTATTTTCGCCTCGTCGTAGTCGCCCATTTCAATGCAACACATTGATGCCCTTATGGTAGCCTTGCTGTTCTTGGGTTCTATTTTTAGTACCTCCACGCAGGCGTCCTTGGCAAGCGAGTAGTTCTTTCTCTTGAATTGCGTTAGCGCTATGTTGTTGGTCGTAGAAATCAACACCTCTTGTAATTTCACGGCATTAACGTCGTGTTGATCGCCCTCAAAGGATGAAAGAAAGTTGTTCGCTTTCTCGGCACATCCACCATAGAGTTTCAGTGCACGAGTGTACTCCCCATTCGCAAACTCAACGTTTCCCAATGTTTTTTTCGTATTACACGAAGCAAGGGTGTGTTTAATACTTTGCAGTTCCGATGACTTTTTGATTAGCTTTGGAATTATTCGAAATTCTATCCCCAGCGGCGGCGGCGCTCCCTCATAACAACCTCCCATGCGACTGTATTTTGTAGTGCTGCGTACCGTAAGCACCGAGGGTGGGGGTTTCAAATAACGGAGAGAAAGCTCGAATGCGGGTGGGACTTCTGAGTCGCCGATGGTGAGCGCCAAATTGCTGTGGGTGAACGCGGATAATTTTATTGCTGAAGCTGGAGCATCTGATAAAATAAAATCTTCGCTGCCACTACTGCCTTCAATGGCATAGCCAGTAACATCGCAATACACAAGATCGCCAACTTCTCCCTCTCCATAGTCTCCTTCCACGCAATCTTTATTATCTCCCTCGTCTTCCTTTAGCCCAACGTCTTCATTATCACGGCATCCTATAACCTCTTCTGAGAGTATAGAGAACCAAGACCTCATTTCTGGCAATTAAAACTTTTGGATTTTGATCGAAATTGTCACTAAGCGATTTGTTGGTATCTGCTGTTTTTCTGGACACGAAATCTAACCAAGTTGAAGAAGAGTGTGTTGGGGACCACCAAAGTGCTGTAGAATAATTAAGTTCTCTTAGAGCACTGCCCAAAGCCGAGAGTGAAGACTGATAGACTGATCAAAAACTGAAGTCATCAATCAAGATCATTCTGAAATCAATCAATAATCAGAACATCAGAAGGTAACTATGAAGCTTCTATTCCCCATCGTGCTCGCCTATCTTGCTAGCTGCCTCATCGGCACCGGAGCTGAGCCCTCCACCACTACCGACGTCCTCGAACGTAGGATGAACGAGTTGGAAGCTCAGCTCACGGAGCTTGCCCTCGCTGACAACGTGGTCGGAGCCTCCTTTCGTGGCTTGAAGACGGGCAAGGGCAAGGGCAGCAAGGGCAAGTCCTGCTACGACAGCGACGGGGAACTCGACTTGAAATGGCTTGGCGAGTATGGCAACTTGTATAACAAGGGGTTCGTCGTGGTTAACCAGACAAATGGCGAACCTATCGGTATCCCATTTTACCCAATCGGGCCAGTCCTTGTTGCACAGTCTGTCTCAATCGGGCCAGGTCCCCCGGGAACGAACTCGTATGAGACCACTTACGGCAACCCCCTAGATCCGGCGCACAAGCCTATCATGCAACAATTCGACGGCCTGCTCACGGGGTGAGTTCTGCTCGCTGTACGGTGACACGTACGCATCCTCCCGCTAACTTTCCTCTTACTCTCTTGACTCGTCGCATTGTCGCTCACACACATCCGTTCCTCTTTGTCCGCAGCGTCGACGACGAGGACCCTGGGACTTGGGTTTACAAGCCACTCGCGATTGGCCCTGCTTGTGAAGTCCTGCGCGTCCTTGTGCACTATCAAGAGAACGGCTACTCATGCAAAGCTGCGGACAGGGAAGGAAGTGGAGACAGGTGCAGAAGTGCCCTTTTCACTTTCACGATGGACAGGGTTGGTTATTTTTAACCCCTGGTCAGGATTTCGAAAACCTCGAAAGCACAGTAAGGACAGTAAGCACAGTAAGGACAGTAAGGACAGTAAGCATAGTAAGGACAGTAAGCACAGTAAGGACAGTAAGCACTTGGGAAAAAGAAGCATCCGGTTTTGCTCAAAAAAAAGATTTCTATCTTCACTGCTGTGTCATCTGCTGCCGCTGAGCGTCCGCTGCTTCTATTGCAAATGCTTTACTTTAATGCTATATTATCATCATCTTTATCATTCATATATACTAACCCTCTACTTCTTCAATAACCGCTTCTGGTTGAGAGCCGTGTACACTCCGTTCGGATTCTTATACTTCGCTAAAAGTTCGAGTAAACTGTTCGACAACATCAAACCATGGTAACCCATTCGGAAAATGTTAGGCGGCTCAACGGAGATAGAACTCTAATTAATGAGAGAGGGAAAAATCGAAAGTCCAACAGGTTAATAAAAGTTAAAAGAAAATCGAGAGTGATGATGCAGCCTTCCAACACTAACACTACACTCACTCCTTCCTAGCAAAAAAGTGTCACAGCCATCTTTACATACAATTATACTTGGCACCGGCCGCTCTAACGGTTTCGTTATAACATATCGTGCATGTATTCTCTCCGCTCCTTCTCTTCGTCATAAGGCGCTTCCTCCTCTTCCTCCTCTTCTCCCTCTGTCTCTTCTTCAGCTGCATAAGGGTTCTCCTTCTTGTACCGACTTGCGATCACCTGCAAATCCCGGATGACTTCCTCTCCGGGGCCGCCGTACCTGTAGTCCTCTTCGCCCTGTCCGAGGACCCTATCCTGTTGTGACTTGGCTGAGCCTGGATCGATTATCACCCCGAAGTTGCCCACAACTCTTTCTAATGACTCGTCATAAACGTCCCTCTCGCTGGATAGGTAGTCAACAGTACCGTTGCAATCGATGAGCCTTTGAAGAAGCTTCGGTAGAACATCCTCTATTTCATTTTTCTCCGCTTCTAGCTGCTCAATGCTGGAAATTGTTTTCTCTCTTGATGCTTTCAAATGAACAAGTCGTTCACGTATGGAAATGATGGGGCTGGGCTGGAACTTGGGTGCTAGCTGTGACATGGTCGGTGAAGGGTTACAGAGGATTAGGACAGGAGGTGAAAGCCGCGGTTACACAAGAGCTTGGAGAAGTCAGACGTTTATGAAAGTAGGGAGCCCTTCAGAACCTTCAAATGGGGGGGAATTAGGGAGAACCTTGGCTATTCAAAGCAACTACTGTCGGAAAATGCCCCTAGTACGCCTAAGGGAGACTTAATATTTACGGAATAGTCTGATTTAGTTGTCTGGAAACTTCAGTACCACACCCCCCATCCACCTCCACCTGCTTTTTTCGTTCTTTGTTCTTTGATTTCGGATTGATCAACTAACTTCGCAACTAACTCCCCGCATCTCTACTGCCTCAGAATAACAAGAAAAAAATACTTAATTCTTTCCAACGAGAGGTGCCAACACTGCCAAACAGCACTATACCATTTTCGTATCCCAAAATGAGCTCAAAATACTCCAGACCGTTTAGCATTCCCCCGGAGTTGGCCCCAGTGCTCACCAACCTGACCAGGTCAATCCTCCGTACCTCTTCCTATTCTTCCCAGCTAAAGACTGAAGCGGACATTTGCGCTTTCAGTTACTCCCATTTTATGGAAGAACTCGCTAAATTGGAGGAATCGTCATCCCCTGATGCTGGGGAGGGGGGTACTCTGTCAACGGAAGAGCTGGTCGGTAAGGTTGAAGTTCTCTTCGCCAATGCGGATGTAGACGGAAACGGCGTTCTCGACCGGAAAGAATTCAAGGATGTGTTCAACTCGTTGAAAGAAGAGCTTGGTCTGTCCAATAAAATTATCAAGCAGCTCATGTCAGAAGCTGACGAGGATGACGATGGCCTTATCTCTTACAGAGAGTTTCTTCCCCTTGCTGTCGACGTTCTGAGCACACTTGAGGCTAAGGATATGTACGAGGGCGATGTTGCAGCAGCTGCTAGTTTTGCTGTGGATGATGCCAAGGATGTAAGTGGTTGAACAGTCGGTGCTTTTATTTTATTGTGTTCTTGTTCAACTCCCGTGGCTGGCTGGCTGGCTGGCTGGCTGCATAACGACGTAACGACATCATCAATTTTAATATCACTCACTCACACTCGCGCTTCTTGTAGTTTCTGCTTCACGGTATGCCAAGGGAGCAGCTGGAGATGATGCTGAAGGGGGCATTCACTAAGGCTGACAAAGACAACTCCGGTTATCTTGATCGCAAGGAGTTCAAGACGTGTTTGAAGAGTAGTGGACTGGGGTTCACAAAGAAGGAGATCAACGTGATGATGAGCGAGGTGGACCTAGACGGCGATGGCAAAATCACCTATGATGAGTTTGTCCCAATCTGCTTCGAGATGCTCTCAGAAATGATGGCTGACAAGATGAGAGGATCTCAGTCCCAGACGGAAGAAGAATTAAAAAATTATGTTCTCGATTGCTTGGATGAGGAGGTGAAGCTTTCCACCAACGAGGAAGGAAGTACCTCTGTGCCAGAAGGTCATGTTAACAAAAAAACTGCCTCCAACGCCCTAATTTCCGCGGATTTAGGCCTATCCCGCATTCAGCTGGCAGGAATTATGTCTGCTGCAACCGCAGATAAAAAAGGAAACGTGTCAGTTGAGAAGCTCGCTTCTGCAGCTGCCGCCGTCCTTGTCAACTTGAACAATATCGAGATGCAGCGTAGAATGGCTGACGATCTTGCCGCCCGTAATCAATCCGAGGAACAGTACTTGATTCTCGGGATGGATCAAGAAACTATGAGGGCTACCTTGGACGCTTCCTTTCGTGAAGCTGATGTCGAGGGCACAGGTCTTCTCACGGAGGATGTGATTTCGGATATTGTCTGTGAGAAATTGGGCGATATTGATCAGCAGATGTATTACGCGATCATGTCCCTTGCTATCCCTGATGATGAGTACAATGTTTGGTACGATGACGTAGCGGAGTGGGCTTTCGCGAGTTTGGAAGGTTTGGCGATGGAATACCCACCGCGGTACTAAAAGGGGCAGAAAATATACTGTCCGAGATTTAGTTTGAATAAATAGCACGTTTATTTTTGATTTTTTGACCGCTTGACCGCTTTGATTTTTTGACCGTAAGAAAATATGAAACCAACTTCTTTTTCACAAGAGAGAAGGGAATTTTAAAAATTATTGCCCCCCTCCTCCTTGACAGTAGGTGTAATCCTGCTGTTTAAGACCCTCTTTCTCTCTCTCCTTTTGTTCCCCTAATTCCCCCCCCTCCTTCTTTGAAACCTCCTCCACCGAGCAAAAAGAAACATTCAATATTAGGTTCTCTATCAAGTCCTCCCACCCAGATGTCGGTGCTCCTCCGAGAGATGGTGCAATATTCTCGCTTAGAAGATCAGCGAAAGCAAGCCACCATTGCGACCGCGACCACTTCCAAAAACAAGGTCCAATTCACTGCTCACTCTCTCTTTAAAAGCTACGTAGAGGACATTGCACTTGCGAGGCCATCCTACATCTCGACGATTTCGATAAATGCCTACTACAATGAGTTTGACTATTCTAGTAGTTCACGGCGAGATGAGAAATCTTTGGTTGAAACTGCCCATTTGCGAAAGTACCATCCGAACAAAATTGACGGTGATGGTTCTCTTGACAAAATCTTCAAATTTTACAGCAAGCTTCAGAAGCCTGGCGTTCAGAAGATGAAGCGTGCTCTTGTCTTCGATGAAATGAGAGAGGCGAACACGACGTTGTCTTACTTTGAGTTGCTGGTTATGTTTCAGGTGAGTGAGTGAGGGAGGGAGGGAGGGAGGGAGGGAGGGAGTGAGTGAATGTTTTGTGAGCTTACACCGACGTCGCGAACTTGCACTCACGCACACACATTTGTCGTCACTAAATTCCAATCCAAGAACTTTGAGATGATTCCAAATTTAGTGAGCAAGAATGAGTACCTAGCGATCTGGAAATCTTGCAAGGCGAGAAGGGGTCGGCGCAGCCATGATTACCTAGAGACTGACAACATCAATGAGCTCGACTTTTTGGGGTTTTTAGAAGTTTTGGTGTGTGCGGCCTTGGTCGCCTTTAGTAAGCCGGGGATGTGTGAGGATCAAGACATTCTTTCCGCCCCCATATGTGTTGAACGCCTCGTCAAATTTTTGAACCTCACCGACACGAGGCATACTGCAAACATCATCAACACTAAGGGCACAGAAACGCTGGCCAAATTGAATAATCGCAGCAAGGGCGAGGTAGATGTTAATCGAGGAAAAGAGCTGATGGCGGAGCGCGACGTGTCCAGGGCAGCTAGTTTAATCCTCAATGCACCGAGCAAAATAAAAATTGATAATGATAATGGCGTGAGAAATGACAAAAGCACCTACATAGTAGATGACACAAGAGCTGTTTGGGAGCGTGCGAGAATGCAATCGAGTGTTCCCTCGACAGAGAATAACAACAACTTCAATGCGAGCCAGAGCTTTGCATCCTTTGGCAACGGCACCTTTGGCACAGCTAAGAGCACCCACTCGGTGGCCACCAGCAACAGTACTTACTGGGGTACGGGTTCCTCCCTCTTTCCCTCGACTTCTACCGCTGCAAAAGCGCAGAATGCGGTAAACGATGCGTTGTCTCTCTACTCCGATGACTTGTTAGATATGCTTTGGGGCTTTAAGTACAGCGAAAAGGGAAGCACGAGCTGGAAGGAGTTCTCGGGACCTTATTGCGATTTTGGTACCCTCCGTTGTGGTATTAAGTCAAAGGTTTATAGGGGCCTCCTAAAAATCACGAATAATAGCAAGGACCCAATCCTTATTTCCCCTTGCGTCGACGGGGTAAGCGAGGAAACTCTCGGGCTGCAGTTTTGCGTGAAACCTCTCCCCCCAGGGCTGACGCTCTACGTCAAGTTGTATTTGCAACCTGGTACTTTAGCTTCCGATGCGGAAGTTGCATGCGGTGTCCGGCTAGAAATATCTAACTTGCCCCGAAAGCAGGGAAACAACGAACGAACAACGATAAACAGCATTCGAAATTCAAACCCGGAGGAGGGTCTGGTGGATGAAGTTGTCGTACACGTTCCTATTTACTTCAAGTTGAATTCTAGCAATGGCGCCGCCGATTGCGTCGGGAATTACAAGATGGGAGTCACTTTGACTGAGAATGAAGTGGTGAAGCGTGCGGGATTCAAGATTAGAAAGAAGTCAGAGAAGAGGAAAAAAGAAAAGGATATCAATGCCGTAGTTGCGAATCAGATGAAGTTAGGGAGGTGAGTTTAGTGATAATGACGATGAGCGCCGCGTAGGTCATTTCAATTCCGCCCCATTTCCTGAAGCTCAAATCCCAAACGACGCTCGCTCGATATGCAGAGGTGCGACGGCAAAGTCACAGAGCCGCATGTATCTTGGCTCTTCCCATCTCACTCAAAGTTTGTACGGATTTTACGGAGCGAATAAGTGATTTCCTCGCCCCGTCGTCGAGCGTCGAGAGAGTCGAGAGTCGAGAGCCGAGAGTCGAGAGTCGAGAGATGAGATTGGTATCAAAAAGTGATTTACTTAATGTGGCAATTTGTGAATTTTTAGCAAGGAAACATGAACTCCGTTTTTTTCATCGCCGCCCACTGTCTCTCGGCGGCGATATATGCATGCTATATGGATATTATGTAGTACACACAGTTTACCATTCAAGTTCAAAAATTTTGCAGTTGAGTACGTACGAACGACGTCATGGGGGCAACAATTGGTCCTGCCCAAGACGGTGTGCCCAATCCCCGAAAGCCTCTTTGCCCTCTCTCGTGTCCCTCCACTTCCCGAACAACCCCCCCAGCAGAGTATCCATTTCTTCTTCCTTGACCTTGTCCTTCAAAACGAACCCGGTGCGACCCTCGAGGACGGGGCTACCACCCACCCACACTTGGTAGCTCTTCCCTGAGTCACCTACAAATGCGAGCTCTGCCATGTAAGGCCGAGCGCAGCCGTTCGGACACCCAGTCATACGGATCATGATTTCCTGCGACCGAATTTATTTTTTTTGGTGCACCCGACCCGAGTTTGTGTTGTTGGGTTAATGTAATGTCCTAAAAGTCGCTGCGCTGTTTGCGCTGCCATTTGCTGCTCGCTAATGCCCTTACCTCGTCAGGAAGCTCAGCTTTCACTAGCAAGCCCCTTATCTTCTCGATGTATTCGGGGAACCTTCGCTCTGCCTCCGTGACCGCAAGACCACAAAGCGGCAAGGCGGGGCACGCCATACCGAGACGCTGAAGACTATCGATCTCCTCCAGTTTTAAGACGCCGTGCTGGTGCAATATTTCTTCAATGTCGTCTTTCCATTCTGGCTTGATGTCCTTTAAGATCAGCGACTGTGTGGGCGACATAACTATGTCGAGGTCGTATTTGTCCACGAGCTTTCTCATTACAGTCTTGAGCTGAGGCCCATCTTCGAAGTCCTTGACGCGCCCGCAGTCTACATGGAGACCATAAAATAGTTTGCCGTCGCCCTGTTCCCACCATCCCATCCAATCGCTGTATTTCCAGGCGCTCACGTCTCTCCATTCCTCGACTTCCTCGCCGAAATAACTCTCAACGAGCCTCTTGAAGTTGTCGATACCAAGAGTGTGAACGAGGTATTTCATTCTCGCGTTGGCTCGGACATCGCGGTTGCCGTGGTCACGCTGGGCAGCAAGGATGGACTTCAAAAGCTCGGGGGCCTTGGAGAAGGGCACATAGCCCATGTGGTCCGCTACGCGGGCGAATGTCTCCTCTTTCCTGTGAGTGCGGCCCATGCCCCCCCCGACCATTACATTGAAACCGATTGGGTTCCCATTGCCGTCGCTGACAACTACCAATCCAATGTCGTTCGTGTACAGATCGAGGCTGTTGTCACCCGGGACAGTGATGCCAACTTTGAACTTACGGGGGAGGTAGCGGTCCCCATAAAGTGGCTCCACATGGTCGTCCAAAACAATTCCAGTGCCCCTGTCATGTCTCATCATCTTGTCAACGTCAATCCCTTCTGCCTCGACCTCCCTAGCCCAACTCTCAACCGTAGCTGCTTTTTCGCCATCGAGCCAAACGGTACTAAACGCACCTGTCATGGGACGAAAGAGTTGAGCAATTATCTTGCCCCACTTCCTGGCAGCTACGTAGCTCGGAGAGACGAACGGTGCGGGGGTTACCATGACATTCCTTGACACGTCACCGCAGGCACCGACAGTTGACGATCCAATGTCGAGCAGTGACGACACAACCGTCTTCAGGGTAGCCTTGCGGACTCCGTGCAGCTGGAAGCACTGTCTCGTGGTCGCCCGAAGATCCCCCTGGCCGTACTTCGCACTGAGGTCGTCCAACAGGCGGTAAACCTCGCTCTTGAGCTCACCGCAAGGTTGCTTTAGCCTGAGCATGAACTGATAATCCTTCACTCCCTTGAGCTCCCTGTTGGTTTGCTGGTAGCTGCTCAAGTTGTGTGGGTGGTGGGGTGGGTGTATATTGTGAATATTTTATTTCAAATTGGAATTCAATCTTGTGTTAGACCAGTGTTGTTTCTTTTCATCCTCATCCAGTCATTGACTGGAATCCAAAACCCCTCGAAAGCCGAGACCCATGCATAATGCGCGCACAAAACTCACCTCCCATGGTACTTCAAAATCTGCATCGCATTTGGAGTCACACTCAGCGTCTCCTCCGTCCTTATCTCTGAGTCAAGAGGCTGTGTCAAATAACCAGATTCAGTTTTCAGCGTCTCGAGCTTGCTCAACTTTGCGCCCGTCCCGGTTTCAGTCGCACTACTACAGAGAGGCCAGCAGGCCTTGCGGGGAGACTGGTGGAGGACTCCATTGGAGAGGAAACTTTTTGCAGATGGAGCGATGCCCAATCCACCACTTAGTTGAAAAGTTTTTGCGCCAGTCAATGCTGATAGAAGGATCAAAATCCGCATTGCGTCGCCCGAGGAGAATAATTTTAATGTTTTTTCGCTTTTACAGGCACTTATCGTGAAAATGGTGGTTTCCACGTCTTCACGTCTGAGAAAAGTTGACGCCCGCTTACTACTACCCCTGTGGTCCCCCTTTTCCCAATATATCGCCAAGCTATTCTGTTCACCCAAGAAAGCACATCTTGTGGATGCGATTGACGGCGTTCTCCTCAAAGTTCACCCCCACATCAGCTGTTGCTCTGATGTTGTCAGCGATGGTCCTTCTGTTCAGTGCCTCCAGGGCTTTTAATCCGAGCCAGACGGTGCGTCGAGTTTCTCGTCAAGGTCGTGCCGTCTCTTCGACGCGCGCGCGTGCACTATATTCCTCGTCGGCTAAGAATGAGAAGAATCCATGGAGCGACAGTATTACCCTCCCCAAGACGACCTTTGACCTGAGGGCAAATGCAATCAAGACGGATAAAGTCTTTCACGCGAAGTGGCAGAATACGGACTTCAGAAGCGTGCTGGAAGGTAGAGAAAAGACATGGACCCTTCACGATGGGCCTCCCTATGCTAATGGTCCCCTCCACATTGGGCATGCAATGAACAAGATTTTGAAAGACTTTATCAACAGGAACAAGCTGCTTCAGGGGTACAATGTGCGGTACATACCAGGTTGGGACTGTCACGGTCTGCCGATCGAACTGAAAGTTTTGCAAGAGGTCGAGAAGGAGAACAAGAAGAATAAAAACAAAGAGAGACTCTCCAGCACTGAATTAAGATTGAAGGCAAGGGAATTTGCAGATCGGGCCATTCAAACGCAGAAAGAGGGATTTGTCCGATACGGAATATTTGGTGATTTCGATTCGGTTTACTATCGTACGATGGACACGGATTTCGAAGTGGAGCAGCTCAATGTCTTTAAGGCTATGTGGAAAAAGGGGAGTATTTATCGCGGTGAGAAGCCAGTGAATTGGAGCCCTAGCAGCCGTACTGCCTTGGCTGAGGCTGAATTGGAGTATCCTGAGGGCGGACATAACTCGCGCAGTGTTTATGTAGGCTTCGTTGTTGACAGCATTAGTGGTGAAAGCCCACTTGCTTCGTTTTTGCGGGAGAAAATTGGCTCTCTGAGACTCGCGATTTGGACGACGACGCCATGGACACTGCCTGCGAATCTTGCGGTTGCAGTCAATGCTGATATTATTTATGCGCTTGTCAGCATCGAAGGTCACCCCGGTGATTGCTTGTACGTCGTGGCGTCAGACCTGGTAGAGAGCTTGGCGGAGAAGATTGGAGCCTCAGGAACGACAACCTTGAAAACGTTTTCGGGCCGTGATCTCGTTGACTCTGGCATAAGCTACGAGCACCCAACCCGGACTTCTTTCGTATGCAACTTGCTAGAGGGGGGCGATTACATCACGACCGACTCTGGGACCGGTCTAGTGCACACAGCTCCCGGTCACGGAGCTGAGGATTACCTCCTTGGACAGAAACAGGATCCCCCCTTGCCTCCCTTTTCTCCAGTGGATGACGCGGGGAAATTCAACGAGCTGGCGGAGCCAAAGGAGCTGGTTGGCTTGCCTGTTTTGACGACGGGATCTCAGGCCGTGATAGACCTCATCGGAGGCGGTGACTCTCCTCTACTGCTAAAGGAGGAGAATTACAACCACAAGTACCCCTATGACTGGCGGACCAAAAAGCCGACCATCTTTCGGAGTACACCTCAGTGGTTCTGCGGAATTGAGGGGTTCCGGGGAGAGGCACTCAGCTCGATCGAGGAAGTCAAGTGGATTCCAGAGATGGGGGAGAGGAGGATGAGAAGCTTTGTGGAGAGCAGGGGCGATTGGTGCATTTCACGACAGCGATCGTGGGGCGTCCCCATTCCTGTTTTTTACGACACGAGCGACTCCACAAAGGTTTTGCTGGATGAAGAGGTTATCGATCACGTGATTGGCATCGTCGCCTCTCATCCTCGGGGTACTGATGCCTGGTTTGAGCTTGATGAGGTTGATCTTCTCCCTGAAAAGTATAAGCAGGAGGCGAAGGACGGAAAGTGGAGGAAGGGAACTGACACTATGGATGTTTGGTTCGATTCCGGAACGAGTTGGAGCGGCGTCCTGGGGGGTAAGAGCGACAATGAGGTCAAGGCCGACATGTACCTGGAGGGCAGCGACCAGCACCGTGGCTGGTTCCAATCTTCCCTCTTGACCTCGGTCGCCAGCCGAGGAATCCCTCCTTACAAGACTGTACTCACGCACGGCTTTGTTTTGGACGAAAAAGGATTTAAGATGAGCAAGAGTCTGGGAAATGTCGTCGATCCCATGAGTGTCATTGAGGGTGGTAACGACAAGAAGAAGGACCCCGCCTAC
>Ga0115556_1001998_pt1 | contig 13797 bp, 7 predicted proteins | sample COGITO_mtgs_1104_5_FD_87282 | JGI IMG/M metagenome (GOLD analysis project Ga0115556, IMG submission 87282) | Pelagic marine microbial communities from North Sea - COGITO_mtgs_110414 | ecosystem: Environmental > Aquatic > Marine > Epipelagic | place: Germany:Helgoland, sampling site Kabeltonne... | reverse complement strand
TCCGTGACGTCCGGTGAAGTCGCAAAAGCGAACGCGAAGTGGGTAGATAAAGAAGAAGAAGGAAAAGGTGAGAATTTGCTTGGGAAACGACCCCCAATAGCAGCAGCAGGAACAGCAGGAGCAGCGGTAGCGGAAGACTTTGACGACGACTCTGTCGTAGTTCGCGCGAACAACGCGAAGACGACGATGATTTTCCTCCACGGATTCGGGGACACCGCGCCGCAGTGGGAAGCGTTCGCGAGGACGCTCGTGCGCGGGATGGAAGAGTACGTGGATGTGGTTTTACCGTCCGCGCCGAAGAGGTATTACGCGACGAACGCAACCGAGGAAGAGGACGAGGAAGAGACATCGTCATCCGGTGGTAACGGTAAAAAGACGCAAGGCAGTGGAGGCGAATTATTCAGCGGCCGAGCGTGGTTTGCGCCGAGGTTGCTACCGAGTCGAACGGATTACGAGAGCATATTAGCGGAATATGAAGACTTGTTGGACGAGAACCAAGCGGAGTTGGAGAAACGGTCGTTCTCGTGCGACGGGATGAGAGACTCGTTCGAAAGATTGAAACGGTTAGTCGAGAACGAATACCCGCGGGAGGTTATTTTGAGCGGGTTTTCGCAAGGTGCGGCGATGGCAGTATCGTTGATGTGTTCTGGGGATCAAAAGCCGAAAAATTTAGTCGGATGCTTGAGCTTTAGAGGGTACTTGCCGAGGAAACCAGACGAGATGAAGGTGGGAAACGAGACGACGTCGAGGACGAGCGAGGAGAGTGACGATACGACTGGCGTGAACAACAAGAATGTTTTGCTCATGCTCGCGGGCGAATCAGATCCGTTAGTCCCAGTTCGATGGACAAAAGAGGCGAAAGTAAAAGCAGAGTCGCTCGGATTGGACGTCCAGGCGTTTTTCAGCGAAGGGTACGGGCACAACGTGACCAGCGATGATATATACAGAGCGCGTTCGTGGTTACGTTCGAGAGTTGTTTTATAGTTAGACAGCGCCAGCGGCAACATTTTGTATTTTTATTCAATGTACCACCACGCATATGCATCACATGAACTTTGGTTTCTTCCTTTTCAACTTGTTTCTAATGGCTTCTAAGTCTACCCCGCTATCTGTGTTGTTACCCTTCGTTTCTTCGTCTTCAATCTTTCTGCTATTTGTTGTTGTCTTATTCGTCTCGAGGTCGTGGTATAATCGGTCAATCTTGTCTAATCCATCTTCATTCGCCGATGGTGGCAAACGCGCGCCCGGAAAACGCAACGCTCTCGGGCCTTCACCGCCGTACACATCGGAGAAATCCTCCTCCTCGGCTTGTTTTGCTGCCGCTGCGGCGGCTCCGGTGCCGTAATGAATTCCAGTCACCGTCACAAACCCACCCGCTAAGTCCTCGTTCCCTTCCGCTATCAACTCCTCGACTCGTCTCTCCACTTCCCTCTTCAAAATCGAGTTCCGTAACTTCTGGTCGCTAAATACGCGCGTCAATTCTTTGATATCTTCTGTGCACCTTTCACACGCGTCTCCTAAGCTCTCATCAACCTCTTTCGTCTTCATCAATCGCATCTGCACCATCTTGCTCTCCAACAACACCGCGTTCCCGCTCGTCGCCGGATGCCCTCTCCATTCGCACTTCCCCGTCAAATCATCCACGGGTGCTTTCGGAAGCTTAAAAATCGTAAAGAACATCTTCTTTTTGCATTGTTCGAGCATTCTCTCGACTTCTTCTCGCGTAAACGGTTCGATGTGTTTCGTCAACTGCTTCTCGATCTTTCCGTGTTGGTGTCGTTCTCCGACCCCTACTCCCCCGCTTTGCTTCTCCAACAGACGCTCCCGTAACTTTCGTTGTCCATCAGAAGTGCTCACGTTCTCCGTCCTCGCTTTCATCGCGAGCTTGGCTTGTTCGATGGCTTCTTTCGCGCTCGTGGTTTTAAGCTTTTCAGGCTCTCGTTTCTTCACGTTCTCCTCCTCCTCTGATGATAAACTCTTCCTCGCCCGCTCGAGCCGCTCGGCGTCCACATCCATCGCCCCGATATCCTCGCACAAACCTCGCAAGTCTCGCTCGTATTTCAACGCGTCCAAAGAGTCGATGCCGAATTCAACCAGGTTTTGAAATAAGTGCGATAAATTATGCGAGCTCAGGAAGGTTTGGAGTGCGTCTCGTTCGTTCGTCATCTTATTCACAGAGACGAGAGAGACGACGAAAGTATGAAGCGAATTCTTCATTTTCCAATTCCAATTGCAACCCGCAGAATACGAGAATCAAGTCTCTCTCCCTTTCTGCTTTTATAACCCGCAAAAGGAAGATCCCTCTCTCTGTGTGCTCTGTTACACGCGCAGAGACAGACAGGTGCTTTACTCGATCATCCGCGCGTCATTTAGGCGCGAAAGAGATCATTCACAAAAGGAGGTTTAGATACACATTTCCCCTAAAAGTAGGGAAACGGAATCGTACGAACCGCGCGCTTACGCGAGAGCATGAGCGCGTCTTCTCCTCCTCCTGGCAGTGATAACGATGATACGAAAGTAGAGGGTTCGTCGTTTTTTCTCGAGGACGGCGATGATGATGCGGACCAATCGATGCAGAAGCAGACGCGTGAGGTACGGTGACCTTTTCCCTTAAAGTTTTACCCCTTAGTTTTACCACCAACAGGATCCAGACTTGGCGCTCGCGAGAGTGTTGCAAGAACAAGAGCGAGCGTATTTCGCGTTACAATTCAACACGGAGAATACGAATAACAACAACAACACGAATAATAATAGTATGGAGGATGGGAATACGAATTCAAAGAGCAGCACGCGAGCGGTCTCGCCGTCGTCGAGAGACGAGGGGTCGCCGCTCGGGACGAATACGTTTCGGAGAGGGAGACGAGGACGAGGGGGGCGCGAGAGAACGGGAGTAGAAGAAACAGAGGAAGAGGAAACGAGGACGAGCGAAGAGGAAGAAGAAGAGGAGGAGGAAGAAGAAATGGACCCTTCGGAAGCGTTGGCGAGGAAGCTCATGGAGGAGGAGGAGAGATTGCACAGGGAGAGGATGTTGGCGTACGCCGGGGTTTCTCTGAATACCGCCGAAACGACGCAAGATCACGTGATGGTTGAAGGCGAAGATATTCCGCCAGAAGACGACGATGTGGCGGATCCGGATGATATGACGTATGAAGAGTTGTTGCAGCTAGGTGAGTGCGTCGGGAGACAAGCGACGGGCATGTCCGGGTCGCAGATTAAGCAGTTTTGCACGCTGAAGGAGTTCACTCGGTCTGGCGCGAGCGGCGCGAAGAGGAAGGGAGGTGACGAGGAGGAAGAGGAAGATTGTTGTTCGGTGTGTCGATGTGAATTCGAGGAAGGCGAGATGATGTTAGAGCTGAAGTGTAAACACGGATTTCACGAGGAGTGTTTGCGGCCGTGGTTGAAGGAGTATAAAACGTGCCCGCTCTGTAAGACGGATTGCATGTAAAATTTGAGAGAAGCGAGAGAGTTGAGTTCCGAGAACGCACCATCATTTATTTAGCATTACATCTATTGTGTTTCAATCAATCAAAGCTCGATACAGAAATGTTCGACGCGCCTTTCGGGTCCCAGACCATGGCCGTTAATCCTGGTTTCACTTCCGCTTTTTTCTGCGGTAAGACGCCGTCAATACGTACGATTTCGAAATCTCTCTTCTTGAGTTCGTCCAAGGCGTCGGCGAGCACGCGGGCGCTTTTGCCAACCATTTGCGCACGAACTTTCAATCCTTTCTCGTTTTCCAAAGTGACGAAAAGCATTTCGAACGTTCTATTCGTTTTGGGATTTGTTTTACTCGTCACGCCAGTTTTCGGTTCGCGAGAGCACAGTTTACCGACTATCGTAAAAGGGTTCGCATCGTCAACACGCGAAGCGATGGTGGCAAAATCGGCTCGAGTCGAAGAGTATAGGACGTTTCGATCGCAGCGTTCGAACCACGGAACACTATCCTTCAGATCGACTTTCTCTTCGATAATCTCGATTGGTTCCGCTTTGATTTTCTTGTTGTACGGATCGACGTTCTCTGCGTTGTCGTCGTCGCCTTGATGATGAAATGGTCGCTTCCTTTCTTCATCAACATCCTCTTCTTTTTCGTCGTCATTTTGTTTAATCATGCCTTCAATAGCGTACCGTAATTCATGCAAAGGACCGTCCATGTGTCTCTTGTTGAGCGCGTCGCCGTATTTAAACGCCCCTTCGATCACTGGAACCACTTTCGAGGCGATTTCCATCGCGCAAAACTTTGAAATTTTCGAAAATCGAGTGAGGAAACTCATGGCGCAGATCCACGGGTACGGGACGCGCTCTTCTTCGAGACCGTTTTCTTTCAACACGTGCACGTGATCGGGTGGTTTGCGAAACGATCTGGACGCCTCTTCTAATACGCGATAGGAATGCGCGTGATTGCATGAAATCGACTCGAGCATTTTTTGTCGAATGTCCATCGCGTGCGCCTTGGTCATCGGCGTTGCCACGACGTCCCGCGCTCGGCTTTGCGAAAAGTCTTTGCATCCCCCCAAACATGCCGCGATCTCCCCGGCGCACGCTTTCATGCACGCTTTAGTGAAACATTTCACCCAAACTGGGGCGTTCTGGTAGTCACTTTTCGTTTTGAAGTGTAGCGGTGCCTTTTTATTTTCAAACAACAAAATCAGCGCGTTGAGACACATGGAACGAATTTTCGCATCCGCGACGGCAATCGGCGGCGGCGCGGCGCCTCGACCAATTGCACAGACCGGCGGTAAAATCGCCTCGAGAAAATTCACACACATTTGCCCTAGTAACGACGAATCTTCGCTCGCCGCGAAGAGGAAATTGGTGTCGTCGAATTGATCCTCTGAATTCGACGAGCGTTCCATAGCAGTTTCAAACGCCAACACCCAATTCTCGCACGCGATGTTTGCAGACGGAACTGTTGCTAAATTTCGCGCAGATCCCACGCAATTTCCTAAGACACCTAATAACACAGCTGAACGCATGCATTCTCTACTCTTCCGAATGTCGACGTTGTTGTCGACGATGTACGAGGCGTCGTACAGAGAAGCAAAGAAGCCGCGCGAAAATTTTCGACCCGTCGCTTTCTTCGCGTGTTTCCGTTCGACACACGCGTAACAGAGCTGTTTTAACAGGCTACAGCACGCGATGTTGTCCAAAGAGAAGAAGATGGCTAGGGATTTCGCACTGTTGATTAAGCCTTCGAGAATGGTATCAACTTGTAACGCATCTGATTCCTCGAATAAGATGGACGTGAACGTATCGAGCGCCATTCGCAACGCTTGGACGCGCGGCTCCACGCCGAAGAGTTTCAAGTCGGTGTTTCTCGAGTAAGCGGCAGCCATGACAGCTTTAAAGCCAATTCGAAACGATCTAGATTTATTCGCACTTGCACGTCCCGAACATTCTTGCACGCGTTTGTCGAATACTTCTTGTAAAGCGTTGATGGCAGCCACCGTGGCGACCGGATTGCCGCCAACTTCGCAACATCGAACTAAGGATTCAATAACCCACGAACTTCGCTTAAGAACACCCGCAGTATTTCGAGCGTCCATGGCTTCGCTCTTCAGCATCGTCGACGACGAAAAGGCATCAAACAATCGCGGGTGTCTCGCGCACGCTCGCGCCAATCTCGCTCGCGCTCGGTGTAATCCGTTGGCCCGCAGGAGCGCGTTTTGCTGACGTCGTTCACCCTTCTCGGAAGCGGCAACGTCCATGGCACACAACGCCCACAACTTCAACAACGGTGCACCGATACCTCCGCGTAAAACCGGAGTTGAATCGACCAGTCTCGCGTATAAACGAAACGCTTTCGCGCGTTTTCTTGGATTGGCTAGTTTCCAGAAATCTTTCGGCGCGAACGGGTGCGAAATCGCGAGCTCGGCTTTACCCCACGGCCACACGCCGGATTTGACGAGTAAATTGAGCGTTCTGGCCGCCGTTTCCGTAGCCGCGCGATTTACCGCGGACGAATAGCCACCGCTCTTGTCGTGCATGGTTTCAATATTTTCGTAATCGTCTTCGTTCTCTCGCAACAAATCAGCAATATGAGGCCAGCAAAATCTCGCCGACGCATCGGCGACGACTTTGTTCTCCTCTGAACGACTTTCAAGCCAATCGCGCTCGCCTCGCGAGACACACACAGAGATCAATCCTAAAGCACACTTGCGAATTTTCGGTCGAAAAGGAAGCTTTGGCGAGACAAACATACCGATGGTATTTGAAAGCATCTTGGAGCGCAAGAACGCGCCGTGCGAGGGCGTAAACGCTAACCCTTTGGCAACGACGCGTAACACGGATAGCGCGGCTAGCAGAAGAATGTGCGTAGACTCAGTCGTTTCGATGAGTATTGTCGCCGTCGCCACGGCGATGTCTGTCGCGCGCTTTTGTAAGTGAATGGTTTCGTCCGCAACGGGCGGCGGCGGTTGCGTGGCAACGGCTGGATCGTCGTCGTTTTCCTGCGACGAATCCGACAAACCGACAATGACAGATTCGTTTCGACGCGCCCTTTCCACTTCATATTCCTTCATGATTCGCAAATTTGCATCGTCTATGCGCTTTTGACACCCTTCGCTTACTGCTGGCGCAATCAAATCGCTATCTTCCATTAACGACGGATTGAGCAGTTTACGGCTCGCTATCCAGTTTTCGCGCTCTTTCGCCAACGCGAACTCGTTGCTACACAAAGAAACGAGACGCAAGCAACTCTCCAAAGCGTAATTCGCGCGCTCTCTCATGAATTCTCTCGTTGTCTTTTCGCATCGGACGGCATTCCCATCGCCGTCGGTGATAACTTCCCCGTCGTCGAATGTACCACCGTTTTCCTCCTCCTCGTTCACTTTGAAAACGTCTAAATCTTTGCCCGACCAGTAACGCTCGATCAATCTCAAAGACGCGCGTAAGCACGTCGCGCGTTGTGACACGTCAAACACTCGAAATTTCACATCATCGTTGATCAAATCGGTAATTTTCTTACGAACGCGTAACGAGGACAGTTTCTTGTGCTTTAAATACGGCGCGTATTTATTCGCGCGAAGACACAAGGCGTAAAACGCGCGCAATTCGGACTCCTCGCTCGCGAATAATAAAGCTTCCGCGCGCTCTAAGGAATCGAAAATCTTCTCGTTGAACAACTCAAACGACGCGTCTTCGATGTTCCGTTTTTGAAACGTTTCATTTGAAGGCGAGGTTAACTCGATAAACTCGCGTAAAATCTGTACGACTTCGCCGGAAGTTGAGGCGGCGGCGGCGGTCAAAACGCGCCGTTCCTCTTCCATTTCTTGCGCGTCCGCTCTCTCGGCCTGTGTTTCGTCTTGGCGGTGCATTTCAGATGCCGCAGCTTCGGCTGATAACACTTCTTCAGTCGGAATATCTTCTGTGCTGCTTGGGAAAATAGTTGTAGTGGTCGTTGTCGTCGTGCTCGCCGGAGGTTGTTGCGGCATCGCGGGAGGCTGCAAAACAGTCGCGGCAGATTCATCCACAGATGCCGGGTGTGTTTGCCCAGGTCGATTTATATTGACTCCACCCGGACCTACACTTCTCAACAACGCACCACCACCGGTAGCACCATTGATGTGCCTCGCGCGAGCGACCGATTGAATCGCTCGACGACGTTTTCTTCGCTCGCGCCTTCGGCGAAAGAACTCCATCTCTTCGCTCGTCTCGTCGTTCAAGTGTACGTCTTGCGTCTGACGCGGTGGCCTGAGTTCTCCGCCAATACTGTTGGTATCTACGTGATTCGGAACCGAGGTACTCGTGACGGTTTTTTTCACGCGTTCTCCGGCTTCACCGTCGTTCATAATAATAACATCGTCGTCGTCCTCGTCTGTTCCACGAATGTGGGCACCCTCTCTTGCTCCTCCTCTTCCCTCTCCTTCTCTTCCCACTCTGTTTTTCAAATCCAGCTCGTGCTTTTCTCGTCGTTCTCTTTGTTGCTGCGCTAACATTTCGTCGTCAAATTCACCGTCGGAGGAATCGAGCTCGGATTCGTCGTCCGAGGACGCGGCGAATAAGAACGCGCCGCTGTTCCTGTCGGCGAACCGTTTGAACATGGTGGTAATGGTTGCCAACTTTTTCGGTTTGGCGTTTTGTTCTTCTTGATGCTGCTGCTGTTCGCCAAAAGTTGCACCATCTCCGACACGTATCGCGTCCTCTTCGTCCATATCGACATCACGTTCCCCACCTTCTTCCTCTCGTATTACAGGCGCATTGGCAGTATTCGAAGTCCTCTTGGTGCTCGCGCGCTTACGCGACGCTTTCCTTTGTCCGTCGCCAACCTCCTCATCGTCACCACCATTCAACATACCTCCATCTTCATCGTCATCCTCTTCCTCATTCACGGCACCAAACGCCATGCGGACTTTCATCTCAATCTCTCGTCGAAGCGTTGCCGCTTCGCGTTCGCGTTCCATCTCTTCCTTGTTTTTACCGCTCGCTCGTTCGCCGCCGCGCGTCGAATTCTTCCCAGTCGTCGTAAACTTTGCGTTACCACAATTCACCGTCCCTTTCGGTTGTCTTCTTTTCACATACGCCGCCGGCAAATCTAACATCGGTGGTGCATCTTTCCCAGTTACCAACGCCGTGGTGATCAAATAATGCGCCACTGATTGCCATCCGTATTGCTCCGCCTCTCTCGTCAACTGTTGCGTCGGAAACAAATGCCGCTTATGTCTCAAACAATTCGCCCCGGAACAGTTACAAATATCTCTGCACACTGGACATCTCCACTCGTCGTCCGCGATCGCTTCTTCGATGTTCTCACCCATGCGCATTTCCAAACACCATCCACACCACGACCCTCTTCCTCTCCCGCCTTCCGGCGCTTTCGCCCACGTCGCGCACTGACACGTCGTCTTCGCGTCGCTCGATTTCTGTCGACAAAAATGGCACGAAGTGCACTCGTTGCACGTCACTCCAGCCGGGTGAATGTCTTTACACCACACTTTGTTCGCTCGTTGGTCGCGATTCCACGCGCGCGCTCTGCCGTATAAACGGTCGAAGTGTTCTTTCGTGTAATACTCTCGATTTTCGCCTTGTTCAAATCGCAATTTCTCCAACTCCGGGCCGATGTTTCCACAGTTCACCCCTCGCACTTGTTGCGTGGCGTCTACGTGCGGTGGTAAAACTGGAGGACACGCGATGATGGTGTTGTTCTTTCTCGTCGCTTTCCCTAAATCGCCTCTCCCTCGCATCGCGTTCATCTTTTGCCATTTCCGCACGTCTCTTCTCACTCGTTGTTGTTGTCGGTTGCCTTCGTTTTTCAAAATGCTTCGAAATCTCTCTTGGTCTTCCTCTTGGTCTTCCTCTTGGTCGTCGTCTCCGGAATAATCGTCGTCCGAGGTCAGCGCATCCTCCTCAAATACCTCGTCTTCATCCTTCGTATTGTTAAAGTTGTTCTCGCGAGAAGAAGCGTTGAAAGCCTTCGACTCCATCTCAAGAAAGAATAAGAATAAGAATAAGTGCTTTTGCGCGTTTGCGTCAAATCGTCGACGAAAAGTGAAGAAAGAGCTGTCCTTCGAAATTTTCAAAATTTCTCTCAAAGCGTGGTATTTAGGGTCTTATTTAAACCCTAAACCATTAGTCTTCTCTTTTCTTTTGTTTCATTATTTTCTCCATTGGATAAAAGAGCGCAGAGGGGTTTCAGGGACGACACGTTATATACTTTGTTTTATATGACGACTCTTTCGATGACGAGAGGGTTTTTGACGACCGCCGGTGGTGGTGGTGGTGGTTATGGTGGTGCGGGTGGTTCTTCTTCTTTTTCTTTTTCTTCTTCTTCTTCTCGTTGTTGTTGTTGTTGTTCTGCGGGAAGAATGGAGGCATCGACTTCGCAATCATCGTTTTCGATGATGAGTGTGATGAAGAAGAAGCGGTGTAGTAGGAGTAGCTTTAACGAGAATAATAATAGAAGAAGGGAGGAGAATTTTGTGGTGAGAGCAGCGTCAGAGGCGAATACTAATAATAACGACGCGTCCTCGAACGTGTCCTCGTCGAGACCAATCGTCGTCATCGATAACTACGATTCGTTCACGTACAACCTGGTGCAATATTTAGGCGATTGCGGGATAAAAAACCCGCTGGTGTTTAAAAACGACGAGAAAACCGTAGAGGAGATTCGCGCGATGAACCCGAGAGGGATATTAGTCTCCCCTGGCCCTGGGAGACCGGAAGATTCGGGAATTTCTTTGGAAGTGTGCGAAAAGTTAGGCCCCGAGTTTGGCGTCTTTGGCGTCTGCATGGGCCACCAGTGCATCGGTCAAGTGTTCGGAGGCACCATCACGAGAGCGCCGTTAGGGTTGATGCACGGGAAAAGTTCCCCGGTGTTTCATAAAACCGACGTGGACACCGTTCTATCCGGTTTGAGTTCCCCGTTCGAAGCCGCGCGGTACCACTCGTTGGTCATCAGCAACGACGACTTCCCGCACGACGCGCTCGAATCCGTCGCTTGGACCGAAGACGAGGTGTGCATGGCGGTGAAACACAAAAAGTACCCGAAGATTCAAGGCGTCCAGTTTCACCCGGAGAGCATCATCACCGACAACGGGTTGCTCATCATCAAGAATTGGGTGAAGTTAATCAACGAAGTTTGAAATATATAATACTATATTTACGCTTTTCCTTACTTCTTCACTTTTTTCCCCTTCTGAAACAACAACAAATGAGTTTAGCGTGCGCATACTCCTCCGCTTTTAGAAGACTCCTTTCGGCGTCCGCGAGACCGTCCACATCCTCTCGCATTCGGCGGCGAACTTTTTCTGTATCCTCGTCGTCTGAATCATCAAAAGTCAACCACGAAGGTGCGGTGAAAGTCTCGCACATCCTCGTCGACGCCACCGAACCCGGGAAAGCGTTGCTTTCGGAATTCCAAACTTTACTCGACGGAGAAGCGGAGACGTTCGAAGGTTTAGCGACGATGCACTCGAAATGCCCGTCCTCTTCGAGAGGTGGGAATTTGGGGTACATCACGAGAGGACAAACGGTTGCGGAATTCGAACGCGTGGCGTTTTCGACGCCGATAAACGAGGTGGCGTTTGCCACCACTCCGTTTGGGCATCACTTGATTAAGGTACTGGACGCGAAAGAATCCGGCCAGGCGGTGCCGCAAATGCAATCGATTCGAGTGGACGAGGTGAAGCAGTACGTCGACAGTGAGAGTTTCTCGGAGGTTAATCTCATCGATTGCAGAGAGGAGCACGAGTTTGCAATTGCCAAAGTGGACGGGTTCAAACTGTATCCGCTATCGCGAGCGGAGAAGTGGCAGATGACGATTGAAATGGACGTCGATCCGGAAAAGAAGACGATTGTTATGTGTCACGGGGGGATTCGTTCGGCGAAAGTGTGTCAAATGTTGCTTTCGCTTGGCTTTGAGGACGTTCATAACGTCGTCGGTGGGATCGACGCGTACAGTTCGATTGATAAGTCGGTGCCGAGATATTAACAATTTGTACAGTAGGTCGTAGTTTTAAGTAGAAATAATTATCATCCAATAAATATATATGCATCTGTTTTACACTGGTCTTATCTTACCCTCTAACGCAAACCTGACGTAATCTTCCTCGCTGCATTCCGGCGCGTGTGGCAACAACTTTTCGTGCCACATTTCGAAACAAAACGCGTAGCGCCCGTCGCCCGTTTTCGCGAAGAATTGAATCGGTTGACCGTTCAAATGTCGCTCGAGTTTGAGCGTCAGCACTTTTCCGACGTCAAAGCTATACGTATCTAAATGTAAATAACTTTGCATGTTATCGAAGGTGTATATTAACCCGGGTTCGTAGTAATATTTTTTGGCCGTCGCCGGATTGGCGAGTTCTTTTACGCGCCTCGACCCTCTCGCTTGCATATTCAAGTGTTTCACGCCTTGGAAAAATCCATCGTTCCCTTCGACTATGTCGCAATGTTCGGGAATCATAAAATCTAAAATGTTCGGCACCGTTTCTTTCGTATCTACGCTCATTTGCGAAACTAATCCGCCGAGCAAGGCTAAGTAATATGGCTCGTTCGCAGTCACGTCGCAGGCTAATCCTGGAGTGATCACCTTGAACAACTCTTGACCGGTGTACACGATCGTTCTCGGAGGAATATTTTCAAAAGGACGCTTAAACTCACCACCCGTAACGACTTGGTCCATCCGTATCCGCTCTTTAAATTCGCCTTGCACGACAACCTGAAACGCGATGTTGTTGCATATTTGACCGCGCTCGATGTAAAACTGCTCTGGCGTCTCCCCTTCCATGCCGAGAAATCTGCACACGACTTTACCTTTGAAAATATCCGTTTCGAATTCTAACGCCGTTTCCGTGTTGACAGGACACGTGTCCGTTAACTCGTTCCATTCGGCGTACGCTTCTTCTCCCTCCTCCTCGTTCTCTTCTTTCTCGTCCTCCTCCTTCGTATCCTTCTTCTTCTTCAATCTACTCCACGAGTTGTTTACGCACCTCTGACTCGGTTCTCTCGCGCTGGACCGAATAAACACCGGCCCGTGCGGCCACAATCCGCATTCCGGCAGAGGTCGAAACTGCGGGTCGTTCTTCTCCTTTTGCTTCTCGCGCATCTCTCGCCACGCCGCTCTCGCTTCGCGTTCCAAGCGCGCTCTCTCTCTCGTCTCGTACTCTTCCTTACCGAGCACGTGTTCGTCATCGCTCGAAGATTCCGTTTCATCCTCCTTATTGTTGTTCGCGTTTACTATTCGTCTCTTCTTCTTCATCATTTTATTCCGTCGTCGTCGTCCTCGCTCGAACGTCGCCTTCGCCTTATAATACGCTTCAGCCGCTTTCCTCCGTAACCGTTCGTCGTCGATTTCCGTCGGCGTCATCAACCTTCCCCCGACGGCGAGAAAGCACAGCGGCATGGTAAAAAACATCGCGCTCACGTCAAACGCGAACGCCAGGGAAATCGCCGCGGATGTGCAGATCAACGCGCCGACGATGACGTGGAAACTCGACCAGATGGAATGCATCGCTCGAGGGAACGTGTCGAACACGACGAGGCGGATTGATTTGAGCGAGAATGCGAAGTAAACGTACGAGCGCAATTCCGAGCACAGCTTCATGGATTCCTCCAAAATCGCGTTGGATATGGAATAAGAGTCGCGGTCGTCGTCGTCTGCACGTCTCGACTTCTTCGCGTTCGTCGTCATGGCATGTTTATCGCGTGGTTTTGAAGTGGCGATTTGCCTTCACTTTTTTCCCAAGAGAGAGACCGTTAGAGAAGGAGAGAGAGAAAGATGCGGACGACGACGGCGAGGACGACACCACTCCCGCAAAAAGAAAGCGCACGACGGAAGAGGAGGCACAGACGACGAAGGAACGTTTTGAATCCCGCAGGGGCTTGCGAAAATACGTTCCAAACGTCGTCTTTCGTTGTTGATTTCGATTTCCCACCATTCGTAGGTGTTGCTTTAGATACGAAAGAACGCGTTGCACGCATGCTCGAAGCGACGATTTCGAGCGCATATTTAGCCGACGAAGTGGACAAAGAAGAAGACAAAGAACGTTTACGAGGAATGGTGGAGAAAAAAGAAGACGGGACGCCGGTAACCGCGGCGGATTTTGCGATTCAAACGTTGATGGAAAACGTGTTAGGGGGTGATGGTGAAGAGGTTGTTGGCGAGGAGCGGCGCCCGGTCGAAGGCGATGCGTCGTTTGATCGAGTGAAGGAGTTAGTCGAGAAATTTACTCCGCGCGGGAATACGGTATCGCTCGAAAAGAAGAGGTGTGGTCCTGGCAGGAACTACTTCGTGTTAGATCCAATCGACGGGACGAAGGCGTTTGCGGCGAAACCGACGATACGATCGAGAGCGTACGCGTTTAC
>Ga0115556_1001995_pt1 | contig 13805 bp, 3 predicted proteins | sample COGITO_mtgs_1104_5_FD_87282 | JGI IMG/M metagenome (GOLD analysis project Ga0115556, IMG submission 87282) | Pelagic marine microbial communities from North Sea - COGITO_mtgs_110414 | ecosystem: Environmental > Aquatic > Marine > Epipelagic | place: Germany:Helgoland, sampling site Kabeltonne... | reverse complement strand
GGTCAACACTCGCGGAGGTCGCCGTCAAGGTGGCGGCGGTAGTTGTATCGGTGAGCTCGACCGATCCGCTGACTCCACCGAGCGAAACGAAGGTGGTTGTGCCGTCACCGAAGCTGAGTGCTGCGTCGGTGACCGTGATGACAACTTCGACTGCGCTACCGGTTCCCGTTTGGACAACATCGAAGTCGCCAGAAAGGGTCTGGCCGAGCACCGTGATCGTCACATCGTCGGCGCTCGCCGTGATTGTTTTGGTGGCGGCGTTGAACGAGGCGGCGAAGGTGCCTGACGCTGCATTGCCGTCTTGGGCGTCGAAGGCGAGTTCGCCCGAGATGCTGCCAGAGGTTCCGGCGGTATCGATCAACAGGCTGCCACTGCCATTGGCGAGTGAGACCACCGTGTTATCGGCTGCGTCGACAAATGCGATCAGGACCTGTTCGGCGTTCACAGCGATGTCGCCGGCTGCATTCTTTTCGTAGCGGAAGATACCCGAGACCGTCTGGCCATGAATGTCGAGTGCGACAGGGCTGTCGGCGGTGCCGAGTTGGACTTCGATGAACGGCCCGTTTGGAGCGTCGAGGGTTTCGGCACCGATTGTCTCGTTGACCGCGGCGCCGGTGTTGAAGACGATGCGTCCCGGCAATGAAGCCAAGGTGTCGCCACCGGCGGTGACGACAACCGTGCCTTCGAAGGAACCGGCACTGCCGTCTGTGCTTAGCAGGGCGGCACCTGAACCGGTTCCCGTCAGTGCGACGGTGCCAGCTGCACCAGTGATCGTTGCCGTGAGGCCTGTGACCGACATCTCAACGGCGGCGGCGCCCGATGCGGTGGTGGTGCGTTCGAAGGTGAATGTTCCGGAAAGGACCTGACCTGCCACGGTGACGTTGATGACCCCAGGGCTCGTGACCGTGCCACCTTCGGCGACCGTGACGGTTCCGATCGTGACGGCAGCACCGGTGTTGTTGAAGCTCACTGTGACTGGGTCAGCGCCGCTGACACTTATGCCAGCGACGCCGGTGATGGACAGGTTGCCGGTGGCCCTGACCGCAAAAGTGCCATCGGCGTTACGGACGCCGTCGATGGTTGCGTCGGTAATGAAGAGCCCGCTGGCGGCGGGATTGGGAGTGACACCGTCGGCCATCGTGGCGCTGCCGGCGCCAACAAAGATCAGGATGTTGGTGCCGCTAATCGTCTGTGCTCCCCCACCAATGGTGAGGCCGACATCGCCGACGATGGTAAGGAAGCCGCCGACCTCGTTGAGGTCGAGGCTTACGTCAGCAGAAGCGAAGAACTCGAACGCTCGTGGCGGGACAATGAGCTCGAATGTTGTTCCGCCAACAACGATCAATTTGTTTATGTCGGTGGCGGTCGTGTTCACCTTGAGGCCGAATGTTGCACCGATGCTGACGCCATCACCCTCGACAGATGCGATACCAACAACTTGACCGGCAACACCATCGGTGGTGAAGACGAATGCGCCGCTACCACCTTGGAGGCCCTGATCACCGAAGGTGACGAAGAGATTGTTTACGCCGAGTTTGGTGACAGTGCCTTCTTGTTCGAAGGAGAAGTCGCCACCGAGGGCGATGTTGTTGACTGCTGTTGCGGGATCGTCGTTGGGAGCGCTCTCGAGCGTAGCGCTGGCATCGAGAACCTCGATGCGGACAAATGGCCCGACCGGTACGGCAACAGTGGTGCCGCCAGCGGTAAACGATTGTGCTGCGTCGGTGGTGTTCAGCGCTATGCGGGCAGCGCCGGTGATGCTGAGATCATCGTTGTTGAGTTCCAAGGAGCCGGTAGCGAAACCAGCAACGCCATCAGCCGACACGATGAAGCTGCCCGATGCGCCTGAGACCCCAACAAGTTCGACCTGGGGATCTGCGGCTGGATCCACGTACATGGAGAGTGCGGCGTTGGCGACCGTCAGCTGCAGTGAACCGTTGCGCTTTTCGATCGCGAAGTCGCCGGTGACATCGAGACCATCGACCGTGAGTGTGGCGTCGGTCGCAGCGAGACGGAAGTGTGATTCAGCCGAGACTGTGTCGATTTCGAGAGCGAAGACGCCATCGAAGGTAGCGCCATTGATATTGGTGGTCAGCTCGACGGCGAGCTGGGCGGTCACCCCGTCGGGTGAAATCGTGATCTGTGATTCGGCCGCATCGCCAACTGCGCCTGGAATGGTGACAATCTCGGCCGATACGTCACCGGTCGTATCGGTGAATTCGATTGTTGATCCGGTCAATCCGGCTACACGGAGGGATCCGTCTGGCAACTGTTCTAACGAAAGGGTGCTACTAGTAATCGTCTGGCCAAGGACTGTGATCGACCCGTCTGCTGTGAACACGAAACCAAACGGATCTGCACTGATCGTGACCGCATCGGTTGGTGAACCAAGCTTGTCTGGACCAGCACCGAGATCGTTCGCACGATCGTCGGGTGGTCCCAGAAGTGGGTACCGAGCCTCGGTGAGTTTGGTCGGATCGGCAAGGCCGATCGTGTTGCTTGCGTCGAGGATGCCGATCGAGTCGAGGTCAAAGCCGTCGTAGACCGAATTGCCTGAGTCGTTCAGGACGATGTCGGGTTCGTCGCTGATGGCTTCGGTCGTGGTCGTGTCGTTACCGGCGAGGCGGATGAAACGGATGTTGTCGGCGACGGACGAAACGTCGAAGCCAAATCGACGAAGTGGGCGTCCGAAGTCAGGGTTGACGCCATCGGTGCCATCGATGACAACACCATCGATGATTTGGAACTCATCGAGTTCGCCACCGAGGCCATCGGAGCGAAGCGCACCTTGGGAGACGATGCTGGCGCCGGTATCGCCTGGGAGCGGTGCCGGGTCTGCAAGATCAGCGGTAAGGGTGGTCCAGGCTTCTCCGTCGGAGCTAACTTCGACTACGAGCTGTGCCTTACCCGGAGTCAGCTGGACTTCGCCCCACAGTGAACTTGGGCCACCGGCCGGATCTGCATCCGCCGCGTCGGTGCTGTGTTCGGAGAGTGCGACGTACGCCTTGCCGTCGGTTGCGAGAACTCGATCGCCTGCCCCATAGGAACCGTTGAAGTTCCATTCGGCGTAAGGATCTTCGCCTGCTCGCGGGACGACAACTTCCCAGACAGGGCTTGCTCCAGGATTTGCCGGATCATTCTCCGTGGTGGTTTGATGGGTCGTGAGCGCCCGGTAGGACACATCGTCGGAGCCGAGGACACGTGTTCCTTGGCGGTAGGTCCGAGCCTCGGCCCAGGTCGAATGCACTTCGTCGAAGCGTTGGTAGACGATGAAGTCGATGCCCGCAGCATTGGTGATGATTTCGGCAGGGCGGGTGTCGAGCTTGAACGAGAACGCGCCATCGACCGACACGTCAGGAAGCGAGGATGTGACGGTTCCGTCGAGGTTGCCGTAGGCGTAGACGCCGAATCCATCGGTCTTGCCCAACGTGAGCGACGTGTTAGCGATCGCGAGCGTGAGTGACGCAGCATCACTTTCGCCAAAGGCGAGTGTCGCATCGCTGACACCGATGGTGACTTCGCGATCGGTGCCGACGGTGAAGTCCAGGTCGCTGGTAAGTGTCTGACCAAACAGGTTCAGAGCGACGTTGTCGCCCTTGAGGTGTGCGCCGACTGCCACGTTGTCAAGTGTGACTGTCTGTTCACCAATGGTTGCGATACGAGTTACTGCTGCAGCGGTGGTGTTGAATTCGAGGTCGAATTCCCCATCGAGCGAAACGTCGATGTTTGATGGCGTAATGGAAGCCGTGGTTGAGAGTGAGCCAGCCACGCCGTCGGGTCGGAGCACAACCAGGCCAGACGTATCACTGAGTGTGATGAGGTCTTCGCCGCCTTGTTGAACGGTTGCGGCCACGTTGGTCGCAGCGATAAGGACTGCATCATCTGCTGCGGCAACGGTGTACCCGCCCGTGACGGAAACACCACCAGCGGTCAGTGTGAGGTCAGGAAGTGTGAGCGCGAGACCACGTCCGGCCGCCGCCGCGATCTCATTGCCGAGAGCGTCACGGCCACTCTTTGCGAGGTTCTCGGAGTTGAAGGAGAAAGCGACATTCTCGTTTACACCAAGAGGCGCAATCGTGAGATCAGCAGAACCAGAGCCGAAGACGGCATCGGTTCGAATGACCGCTTCAAACTGTCCATTATCGAGTGATGCAACGGTGGCTCCGTCGTCGTTCAGATTGCCAGTTACGTCGGACGCCGTAAGTTGAACGCCTCCGTCGAGGTCAGCAACTGTAAAGGTGCCCTTGAGGGTTTGGCCAAGTAGCGCTACGTCGCCAGCGACCGAAACAGTGTCGATAGCGACACCGCCAACGTCGAGGACTTTCTTGCCCGAGATCAGTGCATACACATCATCGTCGGCGATACCAGGGTTGATGTCGAGTCCGCCAGGGAGCTCGGCAACTTCGATGTCGTAGGTGCCACCAACGATGTCGAGCACGGGGCGGAAGTAGGTGCCGTCGCCGTAGTCGAGACCCACAAACGTGGTGAAGTCGGACGCTGGCGTGATCGAGTTGAAGGTAATGAATGTGTAACGGTCGCCAACAACTGGCGTGGTACCGCCCCATTCGATTTGAAGTTTGCCACCAAGGTGGGCGTTGCCAGAAACACGGATCTGGTCGTGACCGTCAGGGTCTTCGCCAGCGCCAGCGTTGCCGTCGATCTCGATGATTGTCATCGAACCAACGGCGAGATCGAGATTCACTATGTCTTCGAAACCTGGTGAGTTGCCTGGGCTCAGCACACCACCATCACCAATAACGACATTGCCAGTCGGAAGGTCGATGAGCCGGTCGATACCCGAGTAGTTGATAACGCCAGTGGGGCGGTCGATGTGACCAGCGCCGTCGCCGGTCATGGTGTTCGTCACGCCGGTGGACGTCACGTCGATGACGATCTCGTCTACGCCCGCAGCACCGCCCTCGATAAGACCACTGATCGCTCCGGTCGAGGTGACCTCGAATGTATCGGTGGCCACACTTGTGCCGGTGAGGTTCTCGAATCCAGAGAACTTGACGCCCTGCACCGTGCCGCTGCCCAGGCCAGTGATTGACCAGGTGCGGTCTTCGTCTGGCCCTACCAGTGTGTCCGTGCCGAAACTGTCCGCTACCAGATTCTCGACAGAAACGAAATCAATAGCTCCACCGACCCATGAGACCGACGCAAGCGTCCACGAAGTTGCCGCACCCAAGATTTCGACCGTGTCGTCGCCGACAGTCGCATCGAAGTTGACGGGCACGCCGATGTCGGCGTTCAAACTGAGGTTGATGATCACATGGTCGTCGTGACCGCTTCCGTAAATCGTGATCTCGGAGATGGAGGAGAGCTGACGGGATTGTCCAGCCATCGTGAGTACACCATCGGCGGATACATCGAGCGATACCTCCCCGCCGGTGAGGGAGATCTCGAACGGCGTGCGAGTGGTATCCCCTGTCGTCGTGTCGTCGGTCGTCGTACCACCAGCGGTGTCCTCGATAGTCGTGTCATCACCGTCAACACTGATCAGGTCAACAACGAAGACTAGGTCAGAGTTGGGGCCGATAACCGAACCAACCGATTGCGAGCCATACGCCTTTATCGCTGGGATTTGAAGCAGTCGGCGACCGCCAACGCGCATTCCCAAAAGGCCTTCATCCCAACCAGCAATGACAGCACTCTGCCCGATTATAAAGTCGAACGGCTGCGCCCCTCGACCCCACGAGCTATCAAACTCCGTTCCGTCAGAACCAAGGACTCCCACATATTGGACCGACAGAGACGAACCAGCGACAGCAGCCACTCCGCGACCTTCCGCCAAATCGGTGACCGTCAGCACAGAGAACGCCCCCAGCCAACCACTGTTAATAGACGGGCCGGAACTTGAACCGCTATCACCCACAGTCACATCAACCTGAGGACTCTCGACGCCATCGCTCAAATCACTTGAGGCGTTGTCGACATCGATATCGGAGCCATCTTCACCGGTGACGACAAGTTCAGGGTCGACCTCTACGACGGGTTCACCGGATCCCGAGTCGTTGGCTTGTTCGGCATTGATGCCGCTGTTCAAGGCTTCGTTGAGTTTGCGGAGCGCTTCTTCTTCGGCGGTTTCGGTGCTTGCCTTGTCTGCGTCGTAGGAGCACGGGTCGCCAGAGTTGTAGAACTCGTCGCTGTTCGTCGCTGTGTCACCATCCCAATCACCCATCGGATCGGCGTTGACCAGATCAACCGAGTAGACGGGGCACGGTCCGGCTGCAACGGGGATCGCTGCAGTCGAGAGGTCGCCAGTCGAGGCATCGGCGACACATGGGTCGGCCTGGTTGTAGAACTCATCGACGTTTGAGACTTGGTCGCGGTCCCAGTCACCGGTCGGGTCTTCGAGCACGAGGGAGAGCGAGTACGCCGGGCAGGGACCTCCAGCGGTGGCAAGCAACTCGACGTCTTCGGACGCATCGACGTCGAACTGACACGGGTCACCATTGTTGAAGAACTCGTCGACGTTGGTCGCACGGTCTCGGTCCCAGTCACCGGTCGGGTCTTCGAGCACCTGCTCAATCGAGTATGCCGGGCACGGGCCCTCGACGGTAACGGTGTCAGTTGTTGCGAGAGACGGCGTTGCATCTTCATCGAACTCGCACGGGTCTTCGTTGCTGTTGAACTCGTCGAGATTCGACGCCCGGTCATTGTCCCAATCGCCGGTCGGATCGGCGTACACGTCGTTGACGGTGTAGGCCGGGCAGGAGGGCACAATCGGTGCGGCGTCTGCGGCTTGTTCGACATCAGATTCTTGGGCTTCAGAATCAGCCGGCAGGGCATCGGATTCTTGAGCTGCAACGGATGCTCGATCGAAGCCGGAAACGGCGTCTTGAAACGGTGCCGTTTCTAGCGCACTAAAGGTGCACGGATCGAGCTCGTTGTAGAGCTCCCGAACGTTCGAAATTTCGTCGCCATCCCAGTCCTCAAACGGAGCATCCAGAACCTGCTCAACCGAGTAGCTGGGACACGGCTTAGTGACTGGCGCAGATTCGGCTTCGGCCGGGCCACTGGTTCCCTGCGACAGCGGGGGAACGTTCGCCACAGACGGGATGTCAGCAGTCGTGACGAGGGGTGCGCCTGGACTCGAGACTGAGCTGATTACTTCGGCAGCGGTCTCAGCGCATCGGTCGAGGTCGATGAGGCGGGTAAGCAACCATTGACATTCGGCCTGATCGCCAAGGTCGACGGCAACATCGGATTGTGAGTCGGAAGCTGACGCAGGCACAACGGGAAGCACCGCCGCCAACAACAATGCAGCAAGCATCAAAACGAAGACTCTTTTGGTGCCACCCATTCGCCCAAAATGATACCAAGTGGACAAGAGGTATTAAACGTAAAAAGGCAATAGCCGATCGGGCGAAGTAGCCAAACCAAAATGGGTTTGGCTACTTGGCCCCATTTTGAGAAGGGTGTGGATATTCGCGGAGCTAGCTATTGAGACGCCTCCGGCTCAAATTGACGGGTAAACCAATAAAACGACCCTTTTGAAAAAACTTAGCCAAACCCGATACGCCCGGTGAGTCCAGAATGTTTTTCTTGCGTGACGCAAAAGAAAAATGTTACCCAGCGACTGCTTCGCATCGATTGCGACCAACAATTGGTGCGCCTTGTTCTAAAACACCGATGCCGGGGACACCAATAGGGCAGGAATTGTCATCGAGGGTTGGGGTCGCCGTGCCTTGAATCAGAAAAGCCACATCGCCGACTTGCTCGACCACATTCTGCGTCAGTTCTGGATCTGCTTCATCACTGATCTGAAAACCGATCGAGTGGCCGGCTGTGCGGTTTCCTGTCGCCGTGCCGGTTCCCGTATCTCGATAGAGGAAACCAACACCATTGGCAGCGCCACCATCGACGACATTGTCGACCAGCTCAGGGTTGGCACTGTCACCAACTTGGACCCCGATAACGAATCCAAATATCTGGTTTCGCATCGCAGCTCCTGAGGTCGCATCCGCGAACAAAATGCCCACGGTGGAATCGCCAAAATCTGAGCCGTCGGTGGCCTGTTCTTGCGAGGTGTTTTCACCCTCAGAATCACCCCCAGAATCGACCTCAGAATCACCCCCAGAATCGACCTCAGAAGTGTTCTCGGCGGGGCCAATATCGGCGCTGGCTAGGTCCGCCATCAGGACATTGTCAGTGACCTCTGGAGTGGACGAATCGACGATTTGAATGCCGACTGCGAGCGGGTTCAAAATGGTGTTGCCAACTATCCGGCCTGTGGCCTCATCACGCGAAACGATGGCCGCAGCCGTAGCGTTCGAGATCTCGTTTCCTTCAATAGATGGAGCTGCCGAATCACCAACCTGAATGGCAACCGTCTGACCGTTTAGTACGTTGTCGACCAAGCTGCTCGAGGCGTTCTCGATGATCGAAACCGCCGTCTCGCCACCAGTGATTGTGTTGCCTTCCAACAAACCTTTGGCCTCGCCAGCGGAACCAATACCGAGCCCGGCATCGACAATCGTGTTCGACCGAATGACCACATTGCCGTCCGAACGGATGACGATGCCAGCCGCTGCTGGCCGCAGAATGTCATTGCCTTCGATCAATGGCGAGGCGTGATCCTCGAGCTGCACAGCGATCTGGGGATCAACGAACATGCTGTTTAAAAGTTGCCCTGCACCCATCTCACGGTAAGAGACACTGACCTCCGCGTTCTCGACTGACAACCCTTTGATTTCCGGTTTGGCTTCCCCCTCGACCAGCACTCCGACCGTTTGTTCACCAGTCATCACCGTGTCGATAAACGACCCACCCGACTGCTCGCGGTGCACAATACCGACGCTGCCGGTGTCGACCAGAACGTTGGCTAAAGCGGTCGGCATGGCCGAACCTGCAACCTGTATTCCGACTTCCGTGGCAGTGATAGTTGATGCCGTGATGGTCGGCGTCGCCGAGTCGATCATCGAGATACCAACCGTCTGATCGCTGATCTCATTGTTGTCGAGTCGAGGAGCTGCTTCACCTTGAATTGCAATACCGACCTCGCCGTTCTGGCGGACTTCGTTGTTGTCGATCTGCGCGGTTGTCGTGCCAAGTAGGACTATGCCCACAGCGGTATTTTCAGCAACGACATTCTCGGTCACCCGGGGATTGGATTCCTCGCTCAGCTGAATGCCGAATTCATTTCGGACCACGGAATTTGACTGGGCGAGACCGCCCGCTTCGCCGACAAAACACAGACCACATGCGCCGTTTTCCGCAATGTTGTTTCCAATGATTGTGGGGGTCAGACCTCCCGCAACGGTGATGCCTCCAATGGCATTACCGGTGACTCCTGAGTTCACAATCCGGCTTGCCCCAACAGGTGCAACTTCGGCGGGACGGTCTCCCGTTGTGCCGTCTTCGTTTACCACCCCGTCACTCAACAAGATGCCGTTGCCCCCACCGGTGTCCTCGTCACCTCGGCCCCCGCTGACCATCACATCTTCAATGTCAATGGGGGCGCCGAACGCCAGAATGACCGAGGAACTGGACTCTCCGACGTGTTGCACCGTGAGGTCACGCAAGGTCAACTTTCCTTCACCAAACACTGCGATAGCGGCATCAGCCGCCGTCGATTGGATGATCGTGCTCGCAACATCATCACCCACGATCGTGAGGTCGCGTTGGATCAGCAGGCTCGTATCAAACGCATAGGTTCCCGCTGTCAATGTGATTGACGAGCCATTGTCAAGTAGTCCCAAGATGGCATCAAAGTCGTCGTCAGGCCCCGCAAGCACGTCGCTGCGCTCGCGTGTTCCCCCAAACCGAATCGTCGATACCAGATACGAACTGAGGAGGCTTTGATTGTCTAGTTGAGCGAGTTCTTCGTCTACCAAAGCCTGCAATCCATCGAGATCACACAGTGTTGAATTCTGGTTGGCGATCTCGGCGATGATCTGCGCCACGTCGTTCTGGAACCCGGCAAGCCCTTTGATTTTCTCTTGGGCGAGGAAGTCCTGGGGGCTGATATCGCCAAGACTGCCAACGAAGGTTTCGAGGCGGGCGGTCACCTGCTGAGCACCTGACCGACACGCTTCTTCGACGGTTGATGGAGGGGCTTCGCCCAACGGCTGCGATGTGGCTGCTCCGGCAAGCCCCCCGCCACTGTTGTTTGCGGCAGCGACACCATCACTCCCGCTGCATCCCGCGGCCAGCAAGAGAAAAAGTACTAACCCGAAAAACTTGCCCGTCCCCATGATGCCCACTCCAGCAGCCTAATGGCGATACCAACCTCGCCTGGGCGTCTGCTCAGGTTGTCGTGCACCACCCTCATCACTACATGTTCACTCGTTCGATGACCCAACGTTGATCGACCCGGGGTCCACAGGGCGAGCCAGCAGAATGAGCAACGCAGCGGCAATAGTGGCGATGCCGGTGACAACAAACGGGGTGCGATAAGAGCCGGTGGAGTCTTCGGCCCAGCCGACCAGGAACGGACCGAATCCGCTTCCGACTTGGGTCATCAGGGTCATCACACCAAGGACAGATCCAAGTGAGACGAAGCCAAAGATCTCGGCAGTAAGAAGCGTTTGCAACATGTAAATATTGCCGATCGTGAACCCGACGATGAGCACAAATACATACGTCGCTACCTGATTCCCGATCAGGGTGGCACCCAACACTGCACAACCTTGGACGACGATGACCAGGAACGTCAGGATCCGTTTGTCCATGCCGTCGGCGAATCGACCGACAATCAACCGAGCCACAATCGATCCGAATGCAGTCGTACTTAGCGCCAACGCTGCGGCGTTTCGTGACCCCAGGCGGTCCTCGAGAAAGGCGATCTGATGCAGTAAAAAGCCGGTCTGTGCCAGCAAAACGATCACGAAACCAATCGACAACGCCCAGAACGATCGGGTCCGCATGGCCTGGCCTCGGGTCCACGATCGCAGTTGCACGTCGTCGCTGAGCGCGTCGTTCGTGATCGTTTCGTCGGGTGCGCCGGCATCGGCTTCGAGGCCCACCGACGCGGGATCCCCAACGAGTACAAACAGCGAAACCGGCAAGGCGACCACCAGCACGATGGCAGCCAGGATCGGCGCAGCCAGGTCAACCCCTCCCCGACCAACCAGCCAGGTACCGACGGGGGCCAGCACCATGCCGCCCAGGCTGATACCGGTGAAGGTGATGCTCATCGCCCACGCTCGACGGGTCACGAACCATCGCGACATAAGTGCATTGATGGCAATGGCACCCGAGAGGCCGAAAGCCACCGCCTGGCCGGTATAGGCCAGGTAGAGATGCCACGGTTCGGTGATCAACATGAGCGACGCCACCGATAGCGACATGAGCACGATGCCGGCAGTGATATACCGCAACGGCCCGACCCGATCGACCGCTGGCCCGATCACAAACCCGGAAAGACCACCAACAATGAAGAACATGCCGGTGGCGCCCGACACGGTGGCGTTTGACCAACCGTTTTCTTCCTGCAACGGCCGCAGAAACACCGCCAAGCCGTAGTACCCAACGCCGATCGTGACGAACATCAAGACTGCGGCGCCAGCCACGATCCACCATGCGTAGTGGACCCGCTCGGGAAGCAGCCGCATCGCTACCGGCCGTCGTTCATTCCAGATTGCCGGTGCTGCCATAACTGACAACGTAGACGCACCATGCAATCCATCACGAAAGCAAATAAGGAGCCTGGTGTACGAAATACGTACATAGGGCTCCTAAGAAGCATCTGCTGTGGTTTCTAGACTGGCGTGCGCGATCGGTAGCGTCGGGGGCATGGCTTACATTGAAGGACGACTCGTTCACGACGCGGATGCGCACATCATGGAGACGTCGCAGTGGCTGTATGACTACGCCGATCCTGCGATTCGTGAGCTGATCGCACCCGCGGCCGATGCCAACGAGCTTCACTTACTCGGCACCAGCAGCACCGACGACGCAAGCATGGACGATGCATTGACCCAGGCGAGTGAACAACATGGCTCCGACGAATATCGGGCTGCCGAAGCGGCCGAGATCATGATGCGGAAGAACTTCGACGCCACCGGTTCGTTCATCAAGGAAGATCGCCCTCGGGCTATCGACATGATCGGTGTTGCCAGCCAGCTTGTGTTCAACACGTTCCAAAGCGGCCGGTTGCATCGGTGGGAACACGGCGGGAATCTCGATCTGGCCTACGGCGCTGCTCGAGCCCACAACCGAGGCATGATCGACTTCTGCGAGGTCGACGAGCGTATGTTGCCGACCTGTTATGTGCCACTCGCCGACTTCGATCGGGCCAAAGCTATGACCCAGGAATGTTTGGACATGGGCGCCGCCGCATTGCTCGTCGCCTCGGGTTGTCCTGCCGACCACTCCCCAAGCCATCACGGCCTGGATCCGGTGTGGGCACTGGCTGAAGAGGCTGGCGTGCCGATCGTCTTCCATGTCGGCGGCACCGGCGAGATCATCGATCCGGCGTACTTCAACAACGGCCTGCCGATCCCGCCCGACTTCCACGGCGGCGACGAGAACTTCCGATCCGTCGACTACATGGGTATCCCTCGAGCTCCACAACAAACACTGGCCACCATGATCTTCGATGGTGTCCTCGAACGATTCAGCGACCTCAAACTTGGCGTCATCGAACTGGGTGCCATCTGGCTACCGAGTTGGATGAAGCAGCTGGAGTCGGCCTTCGATGCGTTCAGCCGTCACGAGGAACGGCTCCAAAACCTGTCGATGCGCCCCAGCGAGTACGTGCAACGCCAGATCCGGGCTACGCCGTACCCGACCGAAGACGTTGGCTGGATCATCGACAACATTGGATCCGACATCTGCATGTTCTCGACCGACTACCCCCATGTCGAAGGTGGCCGACGCCCGGTCGAACGATTCGAACGCAGCCTGGGCGATGCGTCCGAAGCTATTCGACATCAGTTCTATGCCGCCAACTTCGAGAGCCTCATGGGCGCTGCTCTTCCGGCATCACTCGCTGCCGCATAACCGGGTCACCGACCAACTCGTCACTACGTACCTATCTGCCAGTTACCTATCGGCCAGGTCTTGGAGCGCGTGCGCCCTCAGTTCGATCTTGCGGATCTTGCCCGATGGTGTCATCGGCAGTTCGTCAACGAAAAGCACAGCCCGTGGAATCTTGTAGCTGGCGATACGACCCCGTAGTGGTTCGATCAGGCCGGCTTCAGTCACCGACTCGTCGGACGCATCCGCGCTTCTCACCACATACGCCACTGGCACCTCGCCCAGGCGCTCATCGGGGTAGGCCACGACCGCTACTTCGGCCACACCATCGACGTCGAGCAGGTAACCCTCGACCTCGGCTGGAGACATGTTCTCGCCACCGACCTTGAGCATGTCCTTGTATCGCCCCATAAACACCACATGGCCGTCGGGTCGCATACATGCCATGTCGCCGGTGTCTAACCAGCCGTCGATAATCGCCTCGTCGGTTGCCTCGGGGTTCGCCCAATAACCAGCAGTCACCGTGAAGTTACGGATGAAAAACTGACCTGGCGAGCCGTCAGTAATGACCACGCCGGTTTCCGGGTCACGGATCTCGATCTCGACGCCGTCCATGGGATAACCCGAGGCTTCGGTGCGCTGTTCCAACGTGTGGCTCGGATGAGATACACAGATGAATGACCAACACTCACTCATACCGAAGCCGCTGATCGTTGGACAGATGTCCTGGCTGCGGCGAGCAATCGGCACCGTGGATTCCATGCCTGCAGGCAGGCTTCCAATACGCAGCGAACTCAGGTCACGAGGTTGTGCTGCCTGGGCCGCCAACTGATCATTCCAGTGACTGTCGAAACCATGCAGGACGGTGCCGCCAAAAGTCT
>Ga0115556_1001990_pt1 | contig 13832 bp, 11 predicted proteins | sample COGITO_mtgs_1104_5_FD_87282 | JGI IMG/M metagenome (GOLD analysis project Ga0115556, IMG submission 87282) | Pelagic marine microbial communities from North Sea - COGITO_mtgs_110414 | ecosystem: Environmental > Aquatic > Marine > Epipelagic | place: Germany:Helgoland, sampling site Kabeltonne... | reverse complement strand
AGTGGAAGTGGAAGTGGAAGTGGAAGTGGAAGTGGAAGTGGAAGTGGAAGTGGAAGTGGAAGTGGAAGTGGAAGTGGAGGTGATGAGGTTCATGAAGGTGATGATTGTGAGGAAGTGGAGCAGGGCCGAAACACTTCCTTGACGACAAAAAGATATCGAAAGTTGACAGAACTTCGCGCAGCCACTGAGGTAGATCGAGATAGCGAGATTGGCCTTCCTACGTCTGTAAAGCTCAAGTCGAGAACATACTATAATGAAGACAAAGCCCGGTACGAGGGTGTTCCTGACGGGGACGAATGGAAGGTGATCAACACTTGCTTTGGAGTGCCTCTGCCTGCCTACCACAAGAACAAGGATAACATTCCTTCGATCCTCGTCTTCCTAAAGAGATATCTTTTTGAGAATGACGGGAAAAATGTAGTGGGAATCTTTCGTCTTGCTCCTGACAAAGACGATTGCAATTGGGCCAAGAAACAGCTCAACGATGGCGAGTTTGAAAAGTGTGAGGACGTGAATATTATCGCCAATCTGATAAAGGTTTGGTTTCGCGATTTGCCGGTTTCCCTCCTCGATCCTATCGAGGAGAAGAATATCTGCATGATTGCTGAGCAGAAACCAGGCGAGTCAGGCATGAAATTGTTTGAAGAACTGTGTTTCACTGACGAAAAGGACAGCATCAACAAGAGGTGAGTGTTTGCGTATTTCTCCAATTGGTCTCTGAGAAAAGCCTTGACAAATGCACTGACCGCAAAATTTTGCACCGGCCGCTCTCTGTAGTATTTTCATTTGGCTCCTGGATCTCTGCTGCGAAATTTGCAACAACGAGAAGGTGAACAAAATGACGACAAAAAACATCTCGATATGCATCAGTCCGAACCTTTATAGCATTAGCTCTGATAATCCCATGGCGGCGCTCACGCTCAGCCAGAAAGTTGCAGACTTCATGTTCGTCGTCTTGACTTCAAGGTTGATGATGTCCAAATCGAACAAATGAGTAAACTGAAAAAAACTGTGTAAAATGAAAAAGTGTGTGTACTTGGCCTGCGAAATTTTCTTTTCATTTGTGTGTCCATATTTATGCATCGGGTACAGTAGCGTAGACCTCTTCTGTACACTCATCGCACCTTACCGTGGAGTCACCGAATTCCCTGCCGTCAAGATCTCTGGCAGCATTTCCAGCACTGCCATTATCACCGTACTCAAGATAAACACACAGTGCATGCGGCCCCTTCCGAGGAATCTTAACCTTGATGAGATTGCCGAATTTTTTGCATTCGCCCCTTATGTCCTCCAAGAGATCGTTGTACTCTTCGTCATCTTCGTCAAGGTCTTCCTGTGTGACCATGTTCATCAATTTCAATATCCTTCCCTGAAACTGCTGCTGCGTAGGTTGAGGCTGGGCCCCGCCCATGGCTGTGGCGAGCAAATCGTCAACCGATGTTCCTACGCCGACAGCCCCGCCGACTATACTGGGTGCCGGAGCAGAGGCATTGAAGGCGTTGCTGAGCAGGTCATCGACATTTACCGAGGTTGTACCGGCTGCAGGTAACATCGCCGCCGCACCCGCGTCGTTTCCCATCCTCGTCGCCTGACTCTCGTTCCGAGGGTTTGCGACCCTGCAGGTGAGCGGCTTCTCGCCCAGCATCATTCCATTCAGCCCCTTACAAGCCAGGGCAGTGTTTTCAGGGTCCGCATACTCGCAAAAAGCGTAACCCTTGGAATGCTGTCCAGGAGGTGCGTCGGGACTGTTGACCAAGTGGAATGCTTTCAGAGGTCCAAACGCCGAAAGTAGCTCCATAATATTTTCCCTCGTGAGATTGTAAGGGAGTCCCCCTATGAATATTTTGTTGGGTCCGTCCTCAACCTTGCCCAAAATCATCCCCGATCCCGAGGTCGGTCCATGGCCGCTATAAAGCTGCGCATCATTTGCCTGACTAATGACCTCCTGATTGGCCGAGGCGGGCAGTCCGCTTTCCGGCGAGAGATCAAAGCGGCATCCGTCCCCATTTTCCGGGTGCGTCCAAGCGACAGCGTCGATGAAGAGGCCGTCCCTCTTGGCGCGGTGCATGTCGTAGTCGTTGGGGCGCCGGATGCGAATGGACCCCGCGGGAAAGCCGCCGATGGAAGGGATCTGGACGTTGTCAATCGTGCTGAAGGCAAGCGTCAGTCCGACGTCGCCCAGCTCCAGGAAACCGTAAGCCTTCTCCCTGTCGGGGTTGATGTAGCAGCTGGTGACTGGCTGGCTGCAGCGAACACGGTCCAAGTAATCTCGAGGGTGGAGGTGGGTGCGGATTATGTTGGTGATGATTGCCGAGAGTTCGTTGGAATTTAGGTTTCGAGGCACCTGGCCGATGTACAGCCTTCTCGCGTGCTTAGAAATCTGAGGATGGACCGTTTGCATGCCCAGAGCTGTAGGCTTTCCTGATTGGCCAGAGTTGGCGTCAGATTTACTTCCAGATTCGATTGGTTTTGCTGTCTCGCTCAAGAATTTTCCCGCCTTGCTATTTTTCAGCGCCTCGCTACCGGCGGCCATGCCAAAGAGATTGCCCCCCGCTTCCCACCGCTCCTTTCTGGCCTTCTTCCTGTCTTCCCAGCGCTTCATCTCTTCCTCTGAGGGTCCTCGATCGTTGTAGTAGTTATTGTTATTATTGTTGTTGTTGTTGTTGTTGTTGTTGTTGTTGTTGTTGTTGTTATTGTAGCCGCCTCTGGGAGGGGCATAATGGCCATTATTGCCATTATTACCATAATTGCCATGATTGCCCCTACCCCCGCCCCCCCCTCCACCCCGATAGCCGCCACCATTCCCACCATTCCCACCATTCCCACGATAGCCGCCGCCGCCATAAGGTCCTCTATTATCCCCTCCATTGAACCCCCCTGGTCCCCCACCATACCCCCCCCCATAATTACCCCGCCCATAATTTCCGCCCCCACCACCCCCGTGATCCCCCCTCCCGCCGCCCCCGCCTCCGCCTCCGCCTCCTCCCGGGCCCCGATAACCTCCACCCCCCCCCCGATATCCCCCTACCCCATTCGGACCTCCTTGACCCCCCGTGCCTGCTCCATACTGGCTCATCCTCAATCTCAAACCTCGAAAACGCCGATGAAGGTTTCTTTCGTTGATTGTATTTCAGATATGTGAGATTTTAGGGTAAAGGAGGCAATTCCAGCACACAAATAAAAAATGATTGCAAAAAATGGTCGAGGTGCTCCGAGCATATTGTAAACTGGACCTGGAAGAATATTGAAATATTTCGTACCATCCGCCCGCCCGGTTTTTTCATTTTTCTGATAGTTTCGATAAGAAAAGGTTCCAACATAATGTGATTGCACCTGAAGAATCTCCAACTCAACTAACAACAACACGGCAAGAAAAAGTAACTGGCAAGACAACAGCCTTGAGTCAATCGAGTCAGTTCGGGGACAGCCCCTTCGGAGATAATGGATTTCGATCAGTGGAGGCAGTCGAAGGCGGCGCATGCTAATTTCAAAAATGAAGAGAAGGAAGAGTACAAGGGGAAGAGGAGGAAGAAGACTATTTTTGTGGAAATGGTACAGGTGAGTGATGATGACACTGCCGACGATTACAACTATGAATGCGTCACTCGTGAAATGCGCGACCAGAAAACTCACATTACCCCAAAAATTACTGACATGAACGAAATGGATGCCATGACAATGACAACAAACAATGGTACACACAACTACGACTGCCACAAAAGGACATACCTGAGACGGATCCAAGAGAAAATATTTTTTATATGAGCAAGCAGGAGATCGACACCTCTCACGATGCTAGCGCGTGGCTCTCGAAAGACGCTGTAAGAGGACTGATGGAACACAATGTAACCTTGGACATGGCCAAGGCAGCCGTAAGAAAGGAGACACGGAGAATGACTGTCACCGGAGACAGTGACGAAGTCGAATTCGATAAATTTCACCCCCAGGATCACATAAAACTTGGCGATGGGCCAATTCCATTTAGTCACAACCACAAAAAGCGGCTTCCGAGAGAGAAAAAGGAGGAGACTGGTCCTGCAATAGAGGAGGTCGCGCTCGTTGGGGAAGAAAAGAAAGAAGATATTGCTGTGGCGAGGCCGAAAGCCGTGAAAGAGTTGAGTGAAAAGAGGAAAAGAGCAATGTTGAAGATTGGGGATCCAAATCCTGCTGCGAAGATGAGGCAAGAGCTGCATTACAAGGCGGAGCTGGAAAGGTACAAGCGCTTCAAGGGTCAAGAAGATACAGATGTTGTTGATCACACTCAATTATCTCTCTACGGGAGCATCGACTTACGTCGCAAAAAAAGAGATGGAAATTCTAAGGATGTTTTTGTGCAAATGGACGATGAAGATATTGCTAGATTAAATGCAGAGATCGAAGCCAAGAAAAAGGAAGAGGCAAGAATTCAGGCAGAGAATGACGTACTAATGAAAGAAAAGCAACTCGTCGCCCGCCGAATCAAACACTGGATGCTTGATGAGCAAGAGAAGAAACATAGCGTCACCTCTCGTATCATGAGCCACTTCAAGTCGCGGATCAGGTTCTATAGCGGTCGCTATGATGAACCAACTCGTATTCTTCCATTTGTTTGGTTCGGAAATGCTGAGATGGCGGAGGATAGCAATAAAATGAGGGAATTAGGGATCACGCACGTCCTCAATACTGCTGCTGATGTCGACAATGCTCACCCTGAGCTTTTTATCTATTGCAAAATTTCTCTCATGGACCACGAAGATCAAGAGATGGATGGAGTGTTTGAATATGCTTTCAAGTTCATTAATCGAGTGCGAGATATTGGAGGACGCGTCTATATACACTGCTCAGCAGGTGTCTCTCGTGCTGCTACAATTGCAATAGCTTACTTGCAGTACAGTGAGAGGATGAAACTCCTCGATGCCTGGAACTACGTCAGAAACTTACGACACATCATAGATCCAAATAATACTTTCTTGTTTCATTTAGCTTTGTTGGAGCTGCAGACTTTGAATTGCACGACTGTAGCGTCCCACAAAAAGTGGAGATTCAACGCATATAACGATCTCAAGAAAGGGGTGAGAGAGGAATGGGAAGACGACGTGGTAAGGAAGGGAAAACGTGGTCTCTTCTGGACTAATGTTTTCGGCAATATTGGGAAGAAGAAGAAACGTGGGATGCTGACGAAGCTAGTAGATTTTGTCTTCGTAAAGGTTGCCAGTGCGCAGTATGAAAACAACAAGCGGGCCACAAGAATGGCAAGCCGAAAAGCAACCGCCAAAATGAAGTGAGGCAGGCCATGGCCAGGAAATTATTAATTGTTGCTTCACTGCTCGCTACTTAGAACTTTTCTAATGCTACTATCCTCTTTCGTTAATCTCTTTTCAAGTACATGATAAGATCCTCCTCCCTCACAATCTTGCCGCGAACCACACTCACCATGTCATCAGGCATGGGTGCAACGAATTTCATCCGCTCTTGTGAGATCGGATGATTGATCTCAATCTCATAACTGTGCAAGAGAGGGCGGACTTTTTCGCCGCTCCGCCTCAGCTTTTCATTCCAATCCTTGTTACCGTAAACAGTATCGCCGTAAATAGGCGTCCCGCGGTCACTCAGATGAACGCGAATTTGGTGAGTTCGCCCCGTCTCAATACGAACTTGGGCAAAACTGAGCCTTCCGTCAAAACCGATTGTGTCTACGTAAGTGAGCGCGCTTTTTCCCTTGTCCTTTGCCGTGTGCTCCGGAACCACTCGCATTCGCTGGCGATGTACTGGATGGCGGCCGATGTTTTTCTCGATCTTGACATCTTCACCTGGATTACCAAGCAAAACAGCAAGGTATTTCTTGCTCACCTCTCGCCTCTGAAACTGTGACGAGAGCGAGCGCAGAGCACTCTGAGACTTGGCGACGATTATCACACCAGTTGTGTCTTTGTCTAATCGGTGGACAATTCCAGGTCTCGTCTCTAGCCGAGCATCATCTACGGTAGATTCCGAATCAGAGCTGTGATCAAACTCGCCCAGCCATTTTTTCCCAAAATAATGAATCAGCGCATTCACCATAGTTCCATTCCAATTGCCTGCACCGGGGTGAACAACCATATCAGCCGCTTTGTTGATCACAATCATAGAATCGTCCTCGAACAATATGTCTAGGTCAATCGCCTCAGGAGAAAGGGCAAAAGCTGATGATTCCTTGTTGCTTTCCCCCTCCTCAATCACTATCAAATCTCCAGTCTGCACCAGGTAGGACTTTTTGATTTGCTTCTGGTTGACAGTAATTTTATTATTCTTGATCATCTCAGCATAAATGGTTCTAGATATCGTGGGGTTGAAAGAATGTAATGCAGCATCAATGCGCATGTCAAGAAGGTCCTCGGAGGCAGTGAAAACAGTGCGCTCTGTAGATGAGGAGAGGTCAGAAATAGAGGGAATTTCCCCGCCGCTGTCGTCTCCATCACTTGAGCCACCTTCTTCATCATCGTCAATGTCGTAGTTAAGTTTCCGTAAGTGAGAGAACTTGTTCCTCATCCTCTTTTTCTCCGTCTTCCGCTGTCCTCCATCGCCAAAATTCATTGATTGCCCGTTGTCGAGGAATTCAGGGGGATATGCTGAGCGCGGGTTTTTTCGAGAAAATAAAGTTGTGAGGTAACGGGAGGGTGAAAGTGTAAACGGCACGATCAAGCCATCGCTGGCGATGACAAGGGCAACAATCAGGGTGAGGGTGGTTTTGACGATGGACATCGTTGTGTTTATCGACGAGCTTTGTTCTTATTTTTGCACTATTGGACGAAATGTTTTTCTGTGGGTTGTTTGGCGGTGAATTTATTTCGAAGATTCTTTAATTCCTGTTGATAGGCAGGTTGTTGTCTTTTTGGGTCATTCTTTCACCTACCTTTGGGTGTCGATAAATCCACATCTGTGTAGGACTCGATTTACATGATCGGATCCGACGTCCTGTATATCCCCCTCCCCCCCCCTCCTTCACTTTAGATCAAAATGGCTTCGCTCAGCGCCTTCTGCACAAAGCAGCGCACGCTCCTTGTGCAGGAGATGAACTGTTCAGAGACCAGCGACGATCGCGGCAGCAAAATAGTCCAGGGTCTTTTCGTTGACAGGATGTTTACTGTCATGGATGGGGGGATAGCTGTTACATTGGTGAAGGGCAGTGCTGAATCTACAGAGGCTCCCGTTGACAATGCTCCATTTTGTATGAATGGTTTTGGTGTTGGTGATGAGGTTATTGTTTTGAATGAGAGCGACTTGAATGGCACCTCGGACAATGTCAACAAGAAGAAAAAGAAATCCCAAACTTCGGCTGTAATCACGGCAATAGGGCCTACCTCTTTGACATTGACCATAACAGGAAATACGACCATAGTCCAGTATGATAGTATTCTACCACCTCCTCCCTTGACGCTGGTTGAGCGCGGAAACAAACACGTATTTGATTTGATGTGCTCGGCGCTTGGGTTGTTAGAACGTGAGGGCCCTGAGAACAAGCTTTGCGGTGAAGTTGTGGAATTAGTATTCGGCGACAGTAGTATGGACTCTACGACTATTCCATCTGTACCCCTTCCTTCAACCTTCCCGCCGTTGGCACCGGAGACGGTTTACAATAACGATTTGACATCCGAACAGCGCAATTTTGTGGAAATCTCTCTCTCTCGGCCGCTTACCCTCCTTCATGGCCCCCCCGGGACGGGGAAAACGACAGCATTGGTCGAGCTAATTTTGCAGTCTATTCTTGTTCACAAGATGCGTGTGCTGTGCTGCTGCGGAAGTAACGTTGGTGTCGACAATTTATTGGAGAGAGTCGGAAATTCTTTGCTGTCTATGCACAATGTCAATAGCAGTGAGAGCAAATCACGCCAAATTCGTAGACCGCATCAAGAACCCCAACTCGTTCGTCTCGGGCATCCTTGCCGAATTTCGGAACTTGTTCGATCTCGCTACTCTTTGCAGTCTCGAGTACAGCAGGCGAGTGGCAGTGACGTGATAAATGATATCAAAGCGTCGATGGATAAGATTCTTCGCGATCTTGCTTGGGTTGACATTCCTGTTGATGGCACGGCGACACGAGCTGAATTAGCGATGCATAAGCGTGCTCAGAGTAAAGCGCGCAAGGGAAATAATAGCAACGTGAGTAAGAAATCGACCAACAGGTATCTGACAGCTGACGAGAGAAAAAAAGGGAAGAGGGAGCTTGATGTCTTGAAGAAAGACCTGAGGAGCAGAGAGAGGAAGATCGTGGAAGGATTAGTGGGAAGAAACCTAAGAGGCAGTCAAAAAGGCGGCGGTGATGGACTGGCAGTTTTTTGTACAAACGTTGGGGCGGGGAACTGGGTGCTAAAGGATTCAACCTTCGATCTTGTTATTATTGACGAGGCAGCCCAATCACTGGAGGCTGCATGTTGGATCCCAACGCTAAAGGGCAGTCGGCTCGTCCTTGCGGGAGATCACAAGCAGCTGCCTCCTACGATCAAGAACCACAAGGCAATGAAAGGCGGTCTTGGAGTGACGTTGTTCGAACGGGTGATTGAAAAGCGTCCTGACCTGTCCATCATGCTGACAGAGCAGTACAGAATGCACAGGGACATTAATGACTGGGCGTCGGAGAATATGTACAATAGTGCTTTGGTCCCACACCCGCTTGTTGCTGATAGACGATTTCCGTTCGTGAGTCCGTTGCTCCTAGTAGATACCTCCGGTTGCGATGATCGTGAGGAGAGTTCAAACGAATCGGGGAGCAAACTCAATAACTTGGAGGCTAGTCTGGTAGCGAGTCACGTCGAGATGCTTCTGCGCGAGGGGATTGGGGAAGATGATATCGCTGTTGTTACGCCTTACAATGGACAGGTAGAAGTTCTGAAAGCAATGCTACGAGAAAAACACCCCAGGATTGAAATCCGTAGTGTCGACGGCTTCCAAGGAAATGAAAAGGAAGCAATAGTCATCTCACTGGTCCGTTCCAATTTGAAAAAGCAAGTCGGTTTTTTGTCTGACAACCGCCGTTTGAATGTCGCGGTCACAAGGGCTCGAAGGCACTGTTGTGTTGTTTGTGATGTCGATTGTGTTAGCGGGGGTGATCCCTTTGTCAAGAGTCTTTGCGACTTTATTGAGAACAGGGGTGAGGTTATCAGCGCAAGCGAATTCGACGAGACAGAATCAGAAGAAAAAGGAGATGAAGTGATGAGTTCAGGGCCTAAGTTTGACCCAGAATCAATTTTGAAGGACATCGAAACGGATATAAATACTGATAAGCAAACCAAAAAAGGTTCTGCGGGAGGGAAAGTAACCAAACTGAATGAGGGGAAAAAAACCTCTGAACAACCGATATCAATCCTCGAAAAAATATCTGCCTTCGCTGAAGATACAAGTCCCTCTGCTCCGTTAGAGTTGAGATTAGCAGACCTTTCGTCGTACGAAGTTGTGCTCTGCTCTGAATTCTGCTCTGCGGGAGACGGTTGTGGCAAACTGCTTCAATTTGAAAGGGGGAGAGGGAATGATGCGAGCGTCATTATCCTGAGAAAGAAAGAAAATGTTAGGGAGAATGTGGGTGGTATCAAGGTAGAAAATTCCAGTTCCAGTGATATCAAAAAAATAATCCGCGAAAGCGAAAGCGAAAGTAGTAAACTTGTTGTTGGGTTCCAAGGGCTCATTGTCGATGAGGACAGCAGTGGAAACGAAGACTCAGGCAGTGACAACAATGACGGTAGTGGTGCTGAAAGTGATGATGATGGTAACAGTGGGAGTGGATTTAATGGTAAAAACGACAGGAAAGAGGACGTAGGCAGCCAATATTTGAAGCCGATGAACTCTCTGCTGGGATCCTTAGCACAGGAGAGGCGACAGCGAATGGAGGAGGCCAAAAAAACGGCGGAGACACCGCAGCATCAGCCTGCTGAGAATAAGAAGAAGAAAAACAAGAAGAAGAAGAAGAAACTGCAAGGACGCGATGATGAAAGAGCGAAAATTGATAGTCTTATATCTGAAAGCGATAAGGATTTGGACGATATGGCTTTTCTTGATCAGCAGGTGGAAAAAGTCGCCAGGAGTCATGGGAGGAAGGTTGAAGGCAGAGGGAAAGGGTATAATAGAATAATTAATGGTATTCTGAACAAACCCAAACCCCCTAGCTGCAATGTCAACCCAGTAGGAAGATCGGAAAAGCAGAAGGAGGCCAGTAACCGATTGCGATCAAATTTGGCAGAAAGTGCCAGCTCTCGGAAGGCAAAAACCACTGCTAAGAAAAAGAAAAAGTGATTACCCGCGAAACTCTGCCTTTCTTTTAGCCGCCTACTACTTATTCAATCAATCATTTTATCAACCACATCTAGAAATTCTCTCATTGCACTACCATCTCCAGCTAAATTATGTTTGCCCCCATCAATTACAACAAATTTGCAACCGCTTGCTACTTCCAACTTTCTGTGGAGTGACTTCATCTCAATTTCAGGTGGGACATATTCATCCGCTCCGGAGTGCGCGAAAATTACATTTGGGAACTGTGCAAGGTGGGAGAGGGCACGGGAAAGTTCTGCCTCTTCTAAATCAGACGAAAACATGTCGTCGTCTCCGCCCCTTCCATACAGGCTCATAAATCGGCCAGCAGTGATGGGGCTCCAATGCGAGGCTCTTGGCATGAACTCCTCGCCCTTCCCTGAGCTAATCATTTCAGCCGCGATTGTAGTATATTTAGCGTGATCGCCCTCTTCTCTCCCAAGTGAAAAGGATTCCCTGTCACTGACCGGGGCCTGGAGGATGGCACCACCCACACTCATTGTGATTTCGTCGGCGTTCGTCAATAACTCGCGAAGAAGAACAACAGTCTGCTGACAGCCCGTGCTATGGCCTATTAAATACACCTTTCCGTATGATTGCTTTTGGAGATAACGCAAAGCTTTTTTTAGCTCTTCACAGTCAGTCTCCAAGCTTGCGTACCCAAAGCCGAGGTAACTCGAACTCAGCAGCACGTTAACATAACTCATGTTATTCTTGTGACAAAGCTCACATAGAGGCAGAGTGTATGGTGTCGGCAAATAACCATCGGACAAGCCACCCAGGTGGATCAAAGCAACTTTTGGGTGTGATGCGTGAGGTGGGGATATCATTAAGCTGAGAGAGCGATCATACTGGTGGAGGTGACCACAAATAGGACCATATCCGGTTTCTGTCATTTCCTTCGTCTTTATACGTATGAGTGGAGTGCACTGTTGAACGTTAGAACGCAGGAAATGCGATTTGATGACGGGAGGCCCATTTAACTGTGAGAGGTCGAAAACGAACAAAAAAAGCGTAAAAGGAAATCTTATTGTTTTATCTGATAGTATCGATTAGTACTTTTTTTTTCTGTATTAGCTCTCTTTAGCTTCTCAAGAACATTTTGCCTCTATATTTTTTTGACGATTAATTGGAGGAAACAGAGGGTAGGTCCCTGTCTTCCGTTCGAAATTTGACCTTTTGTGTTTGGCCTTATGAACTTGATGGAGAAGAGAATTTTGGGGAAATGTTGGATACTTGTGGTGTGTGCATAATACTGGAGGAAGTAGTGCCGTTACGGTGGAGCTCTTGCTGCTTTCTACGCTAGGGGCCAGATTTTTGTTCACCCCGATTAGAATCAATGACATAATACCCTCCAATTTTTTGTACTAACTCGATCCCACTCACTTTATGCTATGCGCAGGTTAATACTTGGACATAGACCCACCGGAAGACTGTTGCATTTTAGTGTTGAGAAAGCATATTGGGCGCGATTTATTTTGATTTTGATTTTGTAGGGAAAGGGCTGAGACGAGTGCAGGACAGGACAGGACAGGACAGAGTCGAAGGTGCTGCAATAGGTGGGCGACTTTTACACCGGAAAGTTGTTAAAAGAAAGGAAAAGGAACAGAGGAGGCAACCACAACATCGGAAAATAATAGCGCAGGCGATATGAGCTTTGGGAATATGTCAACACCGTCTCCCCTTCCGCCTTCATTGACGTCCTCGTCCTCGGTTTCTTCTAATTCCAGCTATTCGCACACACCCGATAGTGTAATAAATGCAAGAAACGGGAGAGAAAGCCGAGGAGCTAGCAGTGCTAGCAGCAGTAGATCAAACAGTAGCTTCAGAAGCAGTGGTAGGGAGAGTGTGAGTAGCAGTGTGAGTGGCAGTAGCAGTAGTTTTGGGGGGTTTTATGGGATAGGGGGTAGTGTGTTGGGAAGTGTTGGGGGTGATTATCATAGTGGATTTGATATTGCGAGTAATGATGTAGCAAATATGAGCAACAGCGATCATAATGATGACGATGACTTATCTGTCAGCTCCGAACTTATGATGTCAAGAAAGCTTCTGAGGAGACGGCATGCTACTCAAGAAAGAAATAAGAAACGGAAGAGGAAGCAAATGGAGAACGTCGCAAAAGATAGCTTGGGAAGTCTAGGTTCGCTGTCAGTCGAACGTGTGAAGGGGGGAAGTATTTTGGAGAATGTCAGTCGCAACCCAGAGGACAACGATAAGCACCCGCACTGGGCTGATGACATAGAGGGGCAGGTGGAAGACTGTGGAATTATTTATTTCCAGTACTCTACACCTCATCGAGACGACCTCCGAAAAACTCGTGTGACAAGATCTCGGAATAACGGTACCTTCTTTGAGCTGGAATTTCCGACCTTCTCTCCTGCGAAAAAAAATAGGAAGAGCAGCTTGTGACGATCAGAGAGAGCGCTTACACTGGCGACGAGGATGAAAATATTATTGTGCTAGTAATTATTAATAACTAAAGAAACTATTGGCTGCTACGAACGCGCCCTTGTCTTTTATTTATTGCAAGCTAGCATTAACGACCATCAAGAATCTCCAGAACCTTGTCGCACATCTCTTTGGCCTGGTCCGCAATTTCCCTAGCTTCCCTCATCGTTACCCTCTTATAATCTTCGTCCTGGATGTCCAACATGTTAATTTCGACGTTTTTGAAGCAGCCCCAGATTCCAACTTCCAGACAGCGAGCTCCTATCACGACAGAGAGATTGTTCTTTAGGTTTAGCAAAAATAAAATGTATAAAAGTTAAGTCCGACATCTGTAGTTGAGCCAGCGCACACTCACCGACTTGAAGGTCACTCTTGCTGTTGATGTTTCCGACCTTAGCGAGCTCGATCATACAATCCCAACACATATTTGCGATTTTCATTGTTGCGAGGGGCACGTCAATGGCGGTTTTTAGGCCCTTCTGCATGGCATCATTCCTTATCTTCTTCTCCTCTTCAGTACCCTTAGGAAGCCTCATACCGACTTGAAACTCGGTAAAAGCATCCGTATCAGCGTCTATGCGATACATAAGTTTTTGCGTCGCATCATGGAGTGGCTTGATGTTTTTCCGCATGATGGGATCCAGATCAAGGAACTTGATGCTGCCGTATGACATCCACCCCATCATTGCACCGAGCCCGGTTCCCATAGCAGCAGCAAGCGCTGAAGCACTCCCACCACCGGGAGCGCTGGTTCGTGCTCCTAAAATGTTGATGAATTCCTTGACAGTCATGCTCAACAAGGGAGGATCCTGTTGTTTACACTTCCAGTCAATGATTCGCTCATTGGGGTCGAACCGGCTCACACTGTTCAAGCCTAGTCGATCGATCGCGAGTGATACCATCTGGCGCTCGTCGACGATAAATAAGTTCTGTGGGGAGAGTATTGTTGTGGGTTTTGATGTGGTGAGGGAATGTAGCAGGCTATGTGAGAGGGGGGGGGGGGGTTTAACTTCCTGACCCCCTTTTCAATTTAATTTTTGCCGTCACCCATCCTCCCCCCCAGGGAAACCACCCCCCCAACTTCCCTCCCGCCAAACGCAGGGTCCATGCCTATGCCATCACCT
>Ga0115556_1001984_pt1 | contig 13850 bp, 2 predicted proteins | sample COGITO_mtgs_1104_5_FD_87282 | JGI IMG/M metagenome (GOLD analysis project Ga0115556, IMG submission 87282) | Pelagic marine microbial communities from North Sea - COGITO_mtgs_110414 | ecosystem: Environmental > Aquatic > Marine > Epipelagic | place: Germany:Helgoland, sampling site Kabeltonne... | reverse complement strand
CAGGTTGTAGATTTGGCACATATTTCCCATCTGAGCAATCTTGATCGCGCTCTTCTGACGGGCCTTGGACTCAGCCATCTGAGGGGGACGACTGCACTGCAGCCGTCCATCAACCTGCTCGTTACGGAGTGACCAGCGCAATTTAGGACGATGAGGTACGGGTGGGTACGAGGGATGTTTTTTGATGTTTCTGGGAACTCGGAGTGGCCAATCGGAGAGGAATTGAGGAGCCACTCATGTCAAAGTCGCTTGCGAAAGCAAAAAATAACAAGAGGAAAGGTGCCAGAGGGTATTTTTTCAAATGAAGCTATATAAACGGGGAATTAAATTAGGCTTCTAAAATTCCGCTTCCAAGATCTGCTTCGACAACACCAAAGCGAATTTGAGTCGCTTGAAAAATCACAGTACCGCCCCTGAGCTAAAAGGAGGAGCTACTTTACATACTTTATCAAAGAGCTATTACTCATTCAGCCTGCAGTCTACTAGGAATCAAAGAGGAAATCTGGGGGCAGTTCTGTCCACTTAGATGACCCCTCATCCCTCTCCAAAACCACCATCTCCTCCGACTCCGGTTCCCTCAACTACCGCCCCCCCTGCTCCTTCTAGCCGTGCTGCGGCATTCAGCTTTGAAGAGGTCTCTGCAACGAATCACCTGGACGATACGACCCGAGTTGTGGCCGGTGGGGCCCATGTGGTTAATGAGATAGCCCAAGGTGTAACGGCCGGTGTTGTGGACGACGCAAAACAAGTAGTGGATGCTCAAGGTAGCTCACCTGCATTGCCAAAAGAGGGCCAAACCTTAACTTCATTTGGTGGAAATGACGACAACTCCTCAATCGACTCCTCAAAAAACGACTCCTCAAAAAACGACTCCTCAAAAAGCGAGTCCTTAAAAAACGACTCCTCAAAAAACGGAAATGGATCGCAAAGTGAAAGCGAGGGAAGAGAATCGCAACTTCCGCACCTTTCTGCCAACTACACAACCTCGGACATCTCCCGTGTCCAGGCCCTCTACGACAGCCTCCTACTTCGCCTTCACTGCTCACCCCTCCCCCCAGTGCAAATTCATCCCTACGCTTTCTCCAGCCGAAATTATGAAAGACTGCGAAATAGCGTCGTACGAATGCTAATGGAAAAAGAGAATGGGGGCGTCTATCCAGAGACGGTCATGTGCACAATAAAGCAACTTCTCCTCCCCCATCCCTCCGAAACTTCATCGCCAACGATAACGACTTCCCGTAATCTTCTGAAAACTTCACTGCGACTGTTGTCTTTGATTTCATCTGCTGCTGGAATTGATATCAGATCCATGTCCGATCTACTGGCTGTTGCCCAATCGCCCGCTCTTCCTCGAGAAATATTTTCGGCAGTAGTCGATGCTTTATTTGTAATGACAAATTTGCCGCCGCCGCCACCGCCGCCGCCAACGATGAATGACAAAAACCTTGTCGCGTCCTCGCGAGGCGACAAGAAACACAAGGGCGGGAACAAAAACAATGTTGCTCCTCAGCATCTTCAGCTACAGCCGCCGACGCCGCAGGATCGCGACCCCACCCGCGGTCCGCCCGGTGATGGACACACCTTGCACACTACTAAGTCCTCCCCTCTTTCCTGGTTTACCGACTGTTCTCTCATCTCTGAAAATACATTCTCTGAGGGATCTAATTCCGGAAAGATTGGAGGAGGAGGTTGTCTTCCAAAAGAGGGATTTACTGCAGAGTTCTGGAGCAGGATTGACGATGACATTGTGGTCGAGAACGAGGAGGAAGGTTTGGGATTGTTTTCTTTGGATTCACGTTTAGGCGGCCATTTCAAGCTTTATCTTCGTCGGCGAGAAACTTCGCCTGACGACACCGATCCGAAGCCACCAGTTGGAGGAGCCCTGGAAGAGTCTTCTTCTTCGCCGGAATCAATCGACAAAAGTTGCAGCAGCTCGTACTCCTTGCACGCTTCGCTGGAAGACTCCCCGCTGTCCTCCGGCCCTATCACTCCTCCCATCTCCCCTACCCAAGGATTCAAGTTTGATTGCAGCGTTGGACCGTCCTCATCTCGGGCTGCCCCCCCGCTACCCATATCCCCTCAAGGGGATATACCCTTCGTACGCGGTGCGACTGTAAGAAGGGGCACCTGGTACCACTTTTGCGTCTCTATTGAACCTGGCCAACAATCAGCCCGGAACACAATATTTAACAAGAAAAATACATCAACATTCTGGAACCCGAACAGGTCCAAAGCCAAAAACAGTACAGCAACTGGCAAAAGCACTGCTAGCGATTATGGCGGCAATGACGACGACGACGGCGGTGACGATGACGACGACAATAGCAGCGGCATCCTTTGCGTTTATGTCGACGGTGTTTGCTGTCTTCGCGCAGGTTGCCGTTATCCCTCAGGGATGTGCGGAGACGGGGATAGGGTCGATAGAATTATTGTTTGTGGCGGCAGTGACGGTGATGGGGGCGGCTGGAAAGGAGAAATCGGTAGAGTGGGATTTTACGGTGGTGCTGTTGGCAGGGGCGAGGAGGGGGTCCGTTTGTTGATGAGCTTAGGGTGCTTGTCAGATGACGATTATCACCATCAATTCTCGGGATTTAGTAGGCAACAGAAACAGCCGTCGTCAAGTACTTCGAATCGTTCCGCCTCTGCCAATAGTGGTGGGGGCAGCGGTAAAAAGGTTATCGCACCAACACAGGATACTAGGAGAGACTTTCCTCCCTCCGAGACGACTTTGCAAGATCTTAGAATCAAGGGTGTCAGCAAATACAACCATAATTCCCAGACCGACAATGAGGCTGACGAAAATAATACCCTTCATAATCGGCACAACATGAGAGTGACTTCAGTTCCTTCCATCCAAGCCTCTTTTTCGAGTATATTTCTCTCGTCAATTTGGCCCTTGTTCGCTTGGTCGCCAGGATCATTAAATCAGAACGATTACAGCGATGTCGGTGTCGATGGTGATGGCGACACCAACGTCGAAAACGCTGACGCTAAAGACAATTCCACCAACATTGAAAATATCTTCTGTAATGGTGAATACAATGCAAGATGTACTAATATTGACAACGTCTGGGACGACGGGGTCCACCGACGAAGGCGATCGCGGCCCTTTCTCAAGAGGCGTCTCCGTCTATTCCCTCCTACAGTTGCCATCCGTTCTGGCGGTTGTTCTGGTGGTCTTATTCCATCTATCTATCCTCTATTTGTACGCCTAGCCTACTTTCAAGGTACTGAAGATGAAGCAGAATACGATGAAACGGGACGGGTGTTACGCACACTTTTCCACGTGGTCGCGGGATTCTCTCGACCGACTGGTGGAGATGTCGTTAACGTCCGCAGTCTGTACGGATCGGCAGGGGGCGGTGACGGAGACAGCGGCAAGAAAGGGGGGAGGAGTGGCAACATCGCGGATGTTTTTGGAGTCCGATTACTCCACGGGGACGGAAAGAGAGACGAAGACTTCTTTTTCGACGTATTGAAGCACATTTTGGCTGAGAGTGGTACTGGTGGTATAAAGCAGCGAGGATATTTGGGGAATTTGGATCCGAAGGGCGGAGACGCGACTTTACTTGTTAGGAGCTTAGTGAATTTGAGGCTAGCGACGGAGGGTAGAGGGGTGCCTGGAAGGGGTGTGGTGGAGGGGCTAATGTTCGATTTTCGCTTTTGGTTCAGGAGGGGAAAGGGAGGGGATGATTTCCAGAAGGAACTGGTGAAGACTTTGGGAATTCTCTGTAGGGTCGAGGGACAAGCCGTGTTGGGACAACGAGAGGATTTGAGGGTGATCCAGAATATTATTGATTTTATGGATCAGACCCTTGTTCCTCCCGCTCCAACTGCGACAAATTCGGGGGTTGCCTCAAAATTGCCCTCTGCCGACGACAGTAAGTCGACTTTGACTACACTGAAAACTCTTACTGGGTGTATTGTCTCTCTCCTCTCCACTTGGTGCTCGTTGATCCTCCAGAAGCAATCTCACCATGAATCGACGCGGGAGTTTGACAGGATGGTGAGCAGGGGCATCAGGCCTTTGCTGGCTTACATGACGAAACTGTCAGAAAGGATGACAGAAGAGGTCATGCGGATTATTGAGCCTGAAAGCGAAGACGAATCGGATGACAAGGGCGAGTTAAATGGCGATGACAAAGCCAATGGTATCAAATCCAATGGCAATGGTGATGACGATCCTAGCGGCGATGATGGCCACTCTGCAGCACCCGCTTCGCCCCCACTCTCCTCTGACCAATTGATACTCGTACCCGAAACTCTGTCCTTACTTGCTCATGCCCTGTTACACCTCCTATCTGATGCAAATGCGCTGGGTAGAAAGACAAGGGTGGTGTTTCTAGCCGGGCTGATAAAAGCCTGCGATGCTACCAATAATAACTCATCAGGAAACTCCGGCGACAATAGCAATGGTCATTCTGCACCCGGCACCACCAACAATCCCAACTCCCCTGATCCTACAACTGGACTCTCTGCGGTGTTGAGTTGGACCCTGATGACGATTGTTAACTGCGGAGGTCGTCCCATCACTGTCGAAGGACTCCCGTCCCCCCCCTCTCCCTTGCTCCTCGAAAAAATACACAGGCTTGAAATTGCCAACGATGTTATCCGCAGTGTGGGAATCAGGGTCATCGCCACCCTCTCCGGTGTCGTTATCTTCGGGGGGAGGTGTTCAGACTGCTGGCCGACGACTGGAGATGGTCAGGCGGCCAAAGATGCCATAACCGCGGGAAAGACATTTCACGAACACCATGAGAGGCTGAGCGTAGAGATAAATAAGAAATCTGCCATCAGTCAGACCCGCAAGAAGTCGAGCGGGTTCTCTTCTTTCCTTTCCAGCAACCTTCAGAAGATCGGCTCGGTTGTTTCACAAACTCTCAATAGCGTGCAGGAGGAGAACCAAGACAGCAACATTGCCCATGCAATCTACGGCTTGGGGAAGGGCATCGTGCACGGGGTAGCTGAGTACGCGACAGGAAACTCTGCCTCTGAACAAATGAGGGCGCAGTGGGGACCAGATATGCCTCACTGCGTCGTAAAGAGCCTCACGAGTATGAGCAGCGCAACCTCTTCTTCCCTCAACGACCTTTTTGACGCCGTCTCCAAAGCTCCCCTGTCCTCGTCCTCTGCCGCTGCATCCACTGCCAACTCTGCCAACAACTCGACGGTGACCACAAACCTCGCCGGTTTGGAGCTCTTCGCCCCTACAAGTTATGTTATGCATCACAGAGAGCTTAGCACTGCTGTGAAACTCCTCTGGCACATTTTGAAGGTCAGAGCAGGGAGTGGCAAAAACGGGCTCGGCAAGTATACAATGAGGGCGTATTTGGACTTGATAATCTTCAACAATTACAGCTTCGCTGGTAGTTCCGAGGCGAACGACGACAACAGAGGTTATGCCAGCGACTGTCAGACTAGGATGGGTAGTGGTGCGGGTGGAAGGTGGATGTTCTCTCAGGACGGTACATATCAGTTCGACCCCCCCTTACTTGAGGTTTTTGCGACCCCTCCTTCCCAGCTCGCATCACTGCCATCTCCCAAGACGCTCGTCATCGACAGTACTTCCTTCAATTTCCGCCCAATACCGTCGCTTCCTGGCATGGCTTTCAGACTGTTGCGATTTCTGACGGACGATAGGAAGGTCGACCTGCTTGTGCAACTCCTCACCTTGACGAGAGTTGGAGGCTTCAGGTATTTCTACGGGGAGGAAGCTGAGAGGAGAGTGCACCACATGGTTGTGCGGCAGCACTTCTCAAAGAACGGCGGAGGTGGGAATTACGGCAGTTCTGTTAAGTCGAACAACCCTCAACAACGATCGATACGGACGAGCCAACTCCCGTCCTTCGTGGTATCTGAGTGGCAGTCTTCATTGTTCACCTGCTTGAGCGACTTTGTCGAGGAGTGCGATGGGGGGGCTGGAGATAAGCGCAAATCTGCCGGCGGCGAGCGCCAATCAGAAAGCAAGGATAAATCTGATCGGAAAAGCAAAGACAATGCGCCGCAGAATAGCCTGCTACCCTCCATTCTCACCAAGGTGTTTGTTACATTGATGCTGTCTGAATTAGGACTTTCGACGGACGCCATGATTGGTGTGGGCGGTGGAGAAGACGACAATAGCGAGGCTGAGGGTGGTCATGATGACGATGATGACGATGGGGCTTACGACAACGATGACAAGGAATATAATGATAGGGCGTACCTGGAGTCGATCTTGTCCTCAGCCGTCGATGAGGGGGCAAGGGGTGGCAAGTCGCAGCAACTTCGCGAGCAGACTGAGTCTGAAGTTGGACGACAGTTTAAAGGGGTGCGGAGCTGCAGTGCCCCTCTTAGCGACGTTTCTATCGAGCCCTTCATCGTCCTTGCCAGCCTGTCTCGTACTGTTCACAACGGGGAAAAGGTGTTTCGCATGCTGCTGTCGGCAATTCTGGAGGGCATCAGCACGACGGTCAACAGCTGGCAGAAAATACACAGCGGGGGGGGTAGGATAGGAAGGAAAAGTAGACGAAAGTATAAGCAGAAGCGAATCAGGACCTGGGCGATTGTTTCGTCGTTTGTGAGTAGATTGTGGATGCCTATCGTCTGCAAGGATAAGCTGGGAGTCGTGGATCAGCTCGATTACGTAGGAGTGAGAGATAAGGTATCTGAAGGGGCTGGCGAAGAGTTGGAGGGTGTGGGAGGTTTGAAACTGGATGGTATGACTATTGTCTCGACGTCAACTAGCGAAATTTCTGCGAATATTATCATCACAAATCAGCTGCTGTCGATTCTAGACTTCTTCATTTTCCCTGACGATCTAAAAAGTAGTGGCGACGTGAGAGCTGAGCAGACTCAGTCCCACGGTCTCAACCTGGTGAATGCAACGAAAGGGCTGATCGTACACGCTAATACTGACGCATCTGGCAATATCAACAGCAACGAGTCGATTTCTACGATCTCCAATGACAGTGGCGAGGGCGACAGCGTGACTTCCTCTTCTCCACAGAAACCGACCCTTGTCCCCTTTCTCCACATTGTGACATTTTTGACTGTCACGCCACTGACCTACCTTCCCCCGAGCAGTATCACGTTCTTGCATGCTTGCGGGAGGTTACGATGTCTTGTCGGGTGGGCGCTGAAAGAGCGCAGAGATGAGGGGGGAGGGGGGGGTGTTGGGATGCTCGTCAAGGGCGGGGGAAACATTCCGTTTCAGGAGGGTCACAATGCAAGCAGTGACCGCCTGCTGCTTTGTGGCGTGTTGCACAGCCACAACGGCTTGGAGCGCTGTGCCCGGCTCCTGAGTGTCTATGAAAACGAGGGTGGGGTGGCAGCAGCAGCGGCTTCGGCTCCTGATGCTGCTGCCACAGACAGTCAAAAGGACCCCGCCACAAACAGAAAGAAGTCGGCGAGACGAATACTACGCAGCTCTCACGAACTCAAGGAGCTCGTCAGCAGCGTCCACAGGATGAACGGCGAGGCGATTCGCGTTGGTCTGCACCCCAAGGCGTGGAGCGAGCTTGGGGCGGCTTTGAAGGATGGGAATTTAATCGAACTGGAAGATTCTAGCGCCTCCAACGCCAACGAGAAGCGAGAGTTAATCCTGAGAAAGTTCCTCAATAGTGAGTGGGTTAGAAGATGGCACGAAGTGGAGAAGAAGGAGGGACCAGAGGGGGAGCTCATTCCTAGCATGGTCAGTAACGGGCAGATGGTCATCATCACGAGCGTTAGCGAAGGTGTCGAGGGCAAGAAATCTACCAAGGTAACTGGGGTACTGGGAAGGAAAGCGATTTTTGCCCTATCCGTCGTTTGTAAGGGGGCTGAGAACAGTGGGGAAACGATTCTCAGTTCTGGGTTCTTTGGGTTCTTGCAGAGCGAGAGGAAATGGAGCTACGATATGAGCACGAGAGTAAGGGGGCTGGAGGAACTAGGAGGCAAGATCATGGACGGTAAAATTCTGCAGAGCGAGGGTGAGGAACTGCGGGAACTGGAAAGGCAAAAAGAGGTTACGGGAAGGTGCAGTGCTATCGTCAAGGATTTGGGCTCAATTATGGCTAGTAGCGGCGTAAGTATCAGCGATAATAGTGCCAAGGTGGAGCAAAAACATTACAAGATCACCCCAAAGATTGACCGAAAGTATCGCCACGGTTTGCTCCTCCAGCCGATGGGACCGGGGGAATTCGATGACCATGCGAAAGCTAGTTACGGGGTCACGTTGGAGCGGGAGCGGGAGAAAGACAATCAGCGCCGCGAGCAGATCAGGCAGAAGGAGGTTTTGATTAAGGCGATGCAAACAGGGAAGGTGGAGAGCATGGAGGAGGACAACGAAAATGAAAACGAAAACGAAATCGAAAATGGTGATAGCGTGTCTGGAAAGACTGAAATGGGACATCACAAGGAGCTGGAAAAGACTGAGACCGAAGGCGAGAGTGAGGAGGAGGAAGCTGAGGGCTGGGAAAATATCGAGCGGACTGACGTGGATGCAGAGGAAGATGACGGCTGGCTATGGGCAAGGAAGTTGCTCTTCAAGAGGATGGGCGACATCGAGGAGAAGATGGTTGTTGGATGCCGAGTCGTCGTACTGCGAATCACTGGAAATCTTGTGGGGTCGCTTGTCATGCTGAGTAGCTACCATTTGTTCATCAAGGAAGGGAGCAGCGGCAGCAGCAATGGTAAGATTCTCAAGTTCCCGCTCTCGAAAGTCACCGAGATTCTGCCCAGGAACTATCTGCTAAAATCGCAGGGCCTGGAGTTCTTCTTCAGCGATCGCGAAAGTCTGAGCATCGCGTTTACTCCCGAGAATGGCAGTAGCTACAACATGAGCAAGTTAGACTCTGGGGTGAAGGCGAGAGAGCTATTCTGGAACGCTCTCAGACGCCGCTACTATCCGAATCTGGCAGGAAACAAGAGATACGTCGGAGCAGAGGGGGGAGGGGGGGGGGGTTCATCGACTGGCAAGAAAGCGGGCAGGAGAGAACAGCTCAGGAAGGCCGTCGGGATCGGAGGAGGGGAGGTGTGTGGAGGATCAGTCGAGGAATACAACTCTCACATTCTCGGTAGCTTGAGGCTAGGTCTGCAGTTTCAGCTGGGTAAATTTCAGTCGGCTAGAACCCTCTTCAACCGGAGCAAGCTGACGGAAGCGTGGCGCCACCGCAAGATCAGCAATTATGAGTATCTCATGAGGGTGAATATGCTTGCGGGAAGGAGCTTCAACGACATCACCCAATATCCCGTATTTCCTTGGGTGCTGAGCAATTACGGCGACTCGAGGATTAACTTGGAAGATGAAAGTAACTACAGGGATCTTAGCAAGCCTGTGGGGGCGCTGAACGAGGAACGGCTGAGGAGCTTGCTAGAGCGCTACGAAGACCTGGATGGATTCGACGAAGAGTTCAAGTTTTTGTATGGAAGTCACTACAGCAGCCCTGGAGTCGTCTTACATTACCTGATACGGCAAGAGCCATTCACTTCTCTGGCAATCGACCTCCAAGGGGGGCGTTTTGACTGTCCTGACCGACTTTTTTTCAGCATCAAGTCGTGCTGGGAGGGCTGCATGAACAGCAGTAGCGATGTGAAGGAACTCATTCCTGAGTTCTTCAGCAGCCCCCAGATCTTTAAGAACAACAATAACTTCCCTCTAGGGGAGCTTCAAGACGGTAGGGGGGCCGTTGGAGATGTTGAGTTGCCCAAGTGGGCCAATTCTGATCCCCACGAATTCGTCAGGATCAACCGAAAGGCTCTGGAGAGTGATATTGTCAGCAGAATGCTCCCAAAGTGGATTGACCTTGTTTTTGGCTTCAAGCAGAGGGGAGAAGCAGCCATCAGAGCGAACAACCTCTTCCATTATCTGAGCTACGAGAACGCCGTAGATATTGACATTATTGTCGACCCGGTGGAACGAGCCGCGGCGGAAGGGCACATTATGAACTTCGGCACCACGCCCATCCAGCTCATGGGGGCCAAGGAGGGCGCACATCCGTTCAGATACCCAATTAATGAATGCTGGCTACCTTTATTTAGTAGCGTCAAGAGGCTGAAGGAGTTGAAAGCCTACACTCCTGAGGCGCAGTTCGGCGGAGGGGGGGAGAGAGGAAAGGTCCTAAGCGTTGCAAGCAGCGGAACGCACATGATCGCCCTGTATGCTGATCTCTCCGTGGGCATCTACAATTGGAGCGCGCAGGACAGGGATGGATGCCCCTTCAGCGTCAAAATGTTGACAAGCGGAAAGATAGGAGTTGATAACAGCAGTAATGCAAATGGGGTGTGCGGATTAATCACGAAGTGCAGCAGCGGATCGGTCAAATTAGGAGGAGAAAATATCCTAGAACTGGATGTAGGCCTCGAGAATATCAGAATATTAACTTCTGGGTACGATAATGGGAGCGTCTTTAAGCTGCACAATGTCGAGGGACTGCGAGAGCTCGTCAGCCAGAGCAGCGGTGGACTGGGCAGGAGCGGGAAGACGCGCAGCTGTCATGAGGCGTGTGGGTTGGTCTGCACTGGTGGCGAGGATGGGGTGGTGCGGATTTTCGAGTTCGACGAAGTTGAGTTGAGAGGGATAGGGTGCCTCTACGTGCACAACTGCGAGGTGACATGCGTTCGGGTCGCCAAAGATATTGGTTGCGTCGTAAGCTGCGATGTTGATAATGTATTGGTAGTCAGTGAAATAGGCTCGTCGTGCAAGGAAATTAGGAGGTTCGACTGCGGCATTGAAGGTCGATTCTTGTGTTTCGGCGAGAGGACCGGGAACATTATTGTGGCAGACGAAAGAAATGTGGTTGTTTTTGGGATCGATGGGATTAGATTGTGCAGCTGCAAAGTTGAGGGGAGGATCACCGCCATGGCGGGGGGGAATCTGGGCAAGTTTGTTGTCATCGGAACTGGAGAGGGGATGGTCGAGATCAGAAGCGCCCACAACTTAAAACTTGTGAGAAATGTCGACTTGAGGTCTGAGGGGGGCGTGACGAGCATCACTTTCTCTCCGGAAGACTTCAGCGTGCTACAGTATTGCTTTATTGGGAGTTCGAGCGGCAAGATCAGCATCATCAGCGATCCCAAGCACAGGCTGAAAATGATGCAGAGTGCCATCAACGAATCCATTCCGTGGTTTTCCTAAATGTTTGGGACGATAGTGTATAAATATAGCGTTGCAGTTTTTTTACCGTTAAAAATTGTTACTAGTTCGCACTCAATAATCCCTCGACCCATGTTTTCGCGTCGTTTATCCCAAATGCCGCCTTGACTTGTCCTCCCAGGAAATTATTTAAGAATTGATCATCAAGGATTCCGCTGAGAAACTTTCCGCACAAGCGCTTTGCCCTCTCTCTTTCCCCTCCCTCCAACTTAGCTAAAGTACCCACGATCAAATGCACCACACCAACGCGAATCTTCTTGTACTCCACTGAGTTCCTCATATCTTCCTTCTTCGCTTCCTTGTCCGCCGCGGCGTTTTTATTCGTCGCAATGACGTCTTGTCCAGCAATTCTACGACGACTCACGGCTTCCGCCCGTGCGGTTTTTTTTTCCTCCTCTCTGACCTCGTCGTTGCGCTTGAAAATAGCAAAGAGGAGGCGCAGAGTGCCCTCAATTACTGGGTAGATTTCTGCCGCAGGCGTTGTGGGGTCCCTTTTCTTATTTGTGAGCAATAGCACGCTGCACAGGTCGATCAGCCCTAAGGAGGGGCGAGTGACCCGCTTCTTCAGCAACCAGAAGCTCCACAACACGGCTCCGAGATTGCAGTTATCGTCGTTCTCGCCCTTCTCGTACATGGACAAGACCAAATCGGCAGGACTTCTGTTGCCATTGCCGTTGTCGTCTTGCTCGCGTTTGTGAGGCGCCCTGAATATCCTGAATTTCGTCCCGGCATTGGCAGAGAGTGCCAATAGGGCAGTAGAGAGGGTTCGAACAGCCGGAGAGAAGCAAACGACCCAACCCTTATCCCGTCCAGTGAAAATTCTGCGAAGCACCTCTACGCAGACTCCGGCATGACCCAAGACTTCGTTTTTTAGCGACCCAGTGAACTCTGCACATTCCTTGTATAATTCCCGGAGGTCTGCTCTATGCGCGCGCTTCCGTCTCTTACGGTCAGGCTCCCCCCCGCCCCCGTCCCCGCCCCCGTCCCCGTCCCCGTCCCCGTCTCCGTCCCCTTCCTCAGCAGGATAGGCGACATCGAAGTAACCTGACGCACTTGTCATCATCAAGCAAAGCTCATTCGTCTCGGGCCTGCTCTCGTCCCTGTCTCCCCAAGCAACATTAGGATTACCGAGACGGTGACCGACCACCTTTTCCCTGAATCTCTTTAACCGCACCGCAGCAGATGACGACGATGACGACGACGACGACGACGACGATGAAACAATCTCCTTTATGGTCCTGCTAATCACAAGTAGCGAAAAGAGATATCCGTAACTAGTACCGCCCAAGGCCCTCGCCCAATTATCCTCTTCGTCGTCGTCGATACCACCACGATTGCTGGTATTATTGTCAATCACCTCTACTAAAACAGCCTTCAAATACCCCGTGAATATCTGGAACTCATGGGCAGGGTCGAGTCTACCCCCAACCCCGTTGAAATTAATCAAGTGGCCGCCCACGCCGCCCTTGAAAGAGTCGAGGACTCTGCGGAGATGTATTCTTTCTTCCTTCCTGTCTTTGACTTTGCTGTCGTTAATTATCCCGTTGATGACAGCAGAAGTGACGTCCCCCCTCGAGGTGCGGCTGTACTCCTTACCCACACTTGAGATTATTGCCGACATGACCCTAGAAGTATTCGATTCGCTCTCGAGAAAAGTCGAGGCGTCGGAAGATTGCTGCGCGGGGGTAATGTACTCGCTGGCGTGGAGGGTCCCCGTCTTTATATGTCCTTGTATACCCTTGACAATAATGTCATCGAGCGCTTTGTGGACGGTCTTTGGGATGACAGTATGCGGGCTGTTGTGCGAACCTGGGCTGCTGTCCGAATTCACGACGGCCAGCATTTTTGACAGGTGGTTCACGCAACCTGTCAAGCCTCGGTGACAAGCCACGAGATTTTTCTGGGTTATTGCCGGGCCATAGGTGGGCAGGTAATGATTCAAAATGTAATTGGAGCAAGAGGGAGAGATGATGAAGTCAGGGGGGAATGTGGGGGGGGGTGGGGGGGCTTGTTGTTGTTTTGTTTTCTTCTGTTGCTCCTGCTGATCCTGTTGCTCCTTTTGATCCTGCTGCTGCTCTTCTTCTTGCATTCTTTCTTCTTGCTCCTGGATATGCGAAGGCGAAGGAGGCACTTTAACCATGGCATCGTCCTCGTCGTCTTTGTCATCTTTGGCCAATGGATCGGCACTGATAGTGGCACTGATAGTGGCACTGATAGGTTCTTCCGGTTTTTCCCATTGAGTCACGCCGGTCTCCTTGTGATAGTAGTACGATCCCTGCGTGTCGTCGTCCACGTACTGCACCCAGCCCCCCCCAATGTCCACACCCTCATCCTCAGACTCAGAGTCGGACGCAGGAGGAGGTTCATAAGGGTGGTAGGTGGGGGAGGTGGGGGCGTAAGTGGGAGAATTTGGGACGTAGTCGGGAGAATTAGAATTCGGCGCGTAGGGGGGAGAGTTCGGCGCGTAGGTGGGGGAGTTGGGAACGTATTCCTCCGACATGTTTGGGCTTGTTGGTTATCGACGGGGAGACGAAGACGATAGGCGATGCCGTAGCTGCGTTGTTTCTTTTGGATTACAAGAAAGGGGGGGGGGCAAGAAGTGGCGTGTGGGGGTTGGGGGGGGGCACGCGGACGTCGGGGGACGGGATATGGCGGTGGGCGGGGGGCAGATGGGCCTGGGGGGATGGCACATGGACCTGGGCCCGGGGCACATGGACCTGGGGGGATGGCACATGGACCT
>Ga0115556_1001981_pt1 | contig 13855 bp, 8 predicted proteins | sample COGITO_mtgs_1104_5_FD_87282 | JGI IMG/M metagenome (GOLD analysis project Ga0115556, IMG submission 87282) | Pelagic marine microbial communities from North Sea - COGITO_mtgs_110414 | ecosystem: Environmental > Aquatic > Marine > Epipelagic | place: Germany:Helgoland, sampling site Kabeltonne... | reverse complement strand
TTTCTTTCGGCTCCATTTTGTCTATTTTATCGCCGTCTTCCATCATTGTGTACGACAAGACCCATTTGAAAGTTCCTCACAGTGATCAGCCCGACTATGTCCACCGGAAAGATAAGGTCAAGGTCACCTGTACCCCTGGACAGCTAATTGTCTTCGACGCTGCTTTGGTTCACCGCGGCTTGGGTAGGGAAGGCGACAATTACTATGTTGACCCTACCAGCACCCCAGTGGACCCTACCAGTACCCCAGTGAAGAATACGAGAAAACGAGTGAAAATGCTTTGCGATGGCTGCAATCCAGATTCCAACCGCGACTTGACAGTTGTAAGCGATCTGAAGACGTCGCGTTTTAGGTTTTGCCCCCTTTGTAGAGAAAAGCTGGACACCATTCGAGGCCATTTCTATCTCGAAGGCTTGAAGAAGGGGGAGAAGACCCGCAAGCAGGCATCTCGTACCTTCGGGACTCGTGGGGACATGAACATCATCGAATGTGGGCCGGATTGCAAACTTTGCGGTCCAGACATCGATGCTGAGCCAGAGGAGATCTTCATGACGAACGAGCCAACCGAGAATAAAGGTAGAAATGGTCGTCCATACATCGCTGGAGGAAATCTTAAGGAGCGCGGCTGGGTAGTGATTGACCTCGCAGACAAGAACATCTGCGACCTGAAGGAACTCTATTCACTCCCTGAGGCCATATGGTCCAAGATCTTCAACACTGATGGTCTTAAGAATCCACGGCCTGGGTTTCGCCGTCAGTGTGAACTCAACGCCATTCCAGCCCTGAGCGAGATTGCTAGAATCGTGAAGGAGAAAGCAGTGCCGATCATCGAGAAAATCTCGTGTACCAATATCACTTTGAAAGATCCAGTGCTCTTGAGGACTGATTTCAACACAGACGAGCAAGACGCACATCGAGACTGGCCAAGGCGCCTAATGTTCGAGAATTAAGAATCTTGAAGTTTCACTCGTTTTGCCTGCATAGTTTGCATAGTTTTGGAAGTAGCCTTCGTAGATTTTGGTATTATTTTTTACCAGAGTAGCTTAATTTAAAAGGAAAAGGGTTTTTGTTGAGAGAGTGCTGCCCCACAAGTCACAGCTTCGTTTTAATTCAAAAAAACGTTCTTGTGCATTTATTCCTTCTTCTTCAGTTCTATCTTATGCGTCTTCGTTGTTACTAATGGAATCCCAATTATCGTTTTACGGGAGTAAGAAACATACTCGTCACCATACTCCCCAACGAGCTTTCCCTCCTCAAAAGGAATCCTCGCTTTGAAGAATTTCCACCCAGCCCACCAATATCCAACAAAACACACCCAATTTCCAAGCATTAATTGGCTACCGATACTCCAGTAAAACCAGCCAAAGTATGAGGGATGTCGAAATTTGCTGTAAATTCCTGTTGTGATAAGCTTGTGGTTTGCTGTCTTTTGAGTGCGAATCATGTGATTAAAATTCGAACCACACTGCCATATTGCCGTTTCGCGGATAATTAATCCGGTGAATGTCATCAAACTGGATATTTCATGTTAGCGGACAACCAGCAACAGTAATAACAACAGTAAAGACGGCAAAGAGGGCAACTACTTACCAACCAAAGCACATTGACAATTTTGGCAGGCACCAATCCTGAAACAGATTATATCGCACCCAGAACTCAATGACGCTAGCCAATGCAGCGGCAGTGTACGAAACAGAATGGTCGACAAGAAAACTCGTCGAGCTGGCGTCAGTGGGGTTGCGCAGCAGCGTGATGAAGAACTCAAGAAGGTGGAAGGAGGTCAGTGATATCACATACAGATGCCAAAATAGTATCGGATCCGACAATATTCCCGATGATGTGCTAAATTTCCATGCTAAACTTGTCAGAGATGACGAAAGGATTCCCGATAAAATTGTTGATAGTACTGCTATCCTACCCATTGATCGTGTCGAGATAAAATGCGGATGACGGCAGTCTGAAAATGACAGGAAATTCTGTATGGAAGTGAATGTCTTCATAGTAGGAGATCTTAGATCCTAAGGAGTTGTCGTTTGTGGTGGATCGCCGTTCGTAGAAGGTGATTGGAGTTAATGAGAGGTGATTGGAGGTATCGGATTGACACCACCTGCCGATGCTGAGGAGAACGACCTTCCAGACTATTTTGAGGGGGAATTAAATCTATGACGAGGTAACAAGAAGTTTGAAAAAGGCCAAAATCTCTTTTTTTAATCCTCAAAATAATCCTGAAAAATTTGGTCTGGGGACGTTGCCGAAGTTCATATTCAAACAAATCTGCTGCCATTCTCACCCCATTTGTCTATAAAAGACACTCGATATTTCTTCTCAAGTACCACCATCCTATCACAGATGTCCTCTGAAAAGCTCCGCGCGAGCATTCTCGATGCGGTGGAGGAAACTTCGGTAGCCAAAACCTTCGTTCTGCTTTGGGGGACGAGTCGCGCCAAGCACGCTAATATCACGTGAGTTATTGAGTTTAACGGACTGGGGAAGTGTTTGGTGGGGCACTTGTGCCTGTCGCCGTGGTGTACTATCCTTATTGCTTCTAACCCTTCATTCAAATAACGAACCGCCGCTTCGCAGTGAACAAATTGCCTCGATGAGTAAGAAAGACTGCAAGCGGTTCGTAGTAGGCGCACAATCGATCCTGGATACGATTGTGAGTGCCGAATCGTTCATTCCCGAGTCTCTCTTTGCCGATGGCAATGAGAGTGATGACAACAACAATGATGAGGTGAGTGCTGGTTTTTGTTTGCTGTTTGCTGTTTCTTTCCCATCTTACACTGACTTTCCTCTGATAAACCCCCCCCGGTTCTCCTCTTTGCAGGTTGTTCCCGATGCCAATTCGTCTGAGGCGCTCCGTTTCATGAAGATCCTGGCGGAAATTGTGGAATCCTACGTTGCTACCAACATGTCATCCCTTCAGTCAGCAAGTTTCAATGCTGGTACATTGGAGGCGAATCTGCTCACCTTGGCCGAGACGCTGAACGGCACACTGATGGAGTTGCATACGTGCGGAAAGGATGGAGTCGACTGCCAGAATGGGGTCATGACTATGTGCGAGGCATGGTGGAACGCTGCTCTTGTTGGCAAGGTGAGAATTATAAATGGTGGACTAGACTGGCTGGACTGGCTCGTCAAGATATAAAATAAACCCCACTCGCAAAACCCACTCGCAAAACCCACTCGCAATGACGAACCTGATCTAACCACGCAAATACTGCCAAAAAAATCTTTTACGACTATGTCAACAACGCACAGGAAACTCTCGCTACCACAGCCTTGCTCCCACTTTTGGTTGCCCGCACTCTGGACAGTGATGGCATGGTTGGGGACATCAAGCGTCTCTTCAATTTGAAGGATGCGATGAAGCTCCTTGATTTTGCGGACGAGTCGACGTCTTTCTTGAAGGGTCTCCTGCTAAAGACACCTTCGTCTCCCTTGTACCTTAAGAATTCCGAGGGGAAGAAGTGGATCGTCTTCTTGCTGTCGCTGGATGCGGACTTCGTCGAGGATTTGTCCAAGGCCATCAAAGTGCAAATTCCGAACGCGAAGAAGCAAGTCCTGAAAGGATACGGAGAGTGCTACTTGCGCGCATGGAAGAGTGCTGAGAAGGACTCAGAGGCGCGCACTGCCATCGAGGACAAGGTTTTCCAGCCTTTGATGGAGGGTGCCCTCCTTTGTGCGAACGCCGCCTTGCAGTCGAATATCTTGACCGTCCTCCACCCTCTTCATGAAGCCAAGAAGGGCCCTGATGTCGACGCTCTCCTCTACAAACTCTACGGTCCGTTGCTCTGGCGCTCGCTGAAAGCTGCCAACCCAATGGTGCGGATGAACTCCCTGTCTGTCTTTTCGGACACCTTCCCTCTCCGCGACCCAGCGGATAAAACGGAAGTTCAGAATGCTGCGGTCCTCAAGGGATTGAAATTGCTGGAGGAACTTCTCCTCGATACGAACCCATCGGTTCGTGTTGCGGCTGCCGATGCTGTTGGCCGCACTCTTGGCACCTTCTGGAACATGGTTCCTACCGATAGCATTCGCTCCCTACTAAATATTCTGTGCACGAAGCACGCGTGCGACTCAACAAGCACCGCTGTTCGCGTGGGTGTGATCAACTGCATGATGATTATCTTGGAGAACCCGGACTCCCACGCCCTTCTCCGTCCTCTTCTGCCTCACCTCAAGAACCTCATCCACGACAATGTCGAAAAGGTCCGCCTGGCGATGGTGAAGCTTTTGCTTCGGGTGAAGAAGATCCGCGGAATTCGCTTCTACCACGTCGTCACAGTTGAACACCTTAAAGCCCGAATCGCTTCCGAGAGTGATAACATCAATGGCCCAGTCGCGGTGGCTCTGACAGAGCTTTTCATGAGCAGCTATTTCCCAGAAGAAACAGATGCCACCGAGCAGATCAACAGGACAATGTCCTTTCTCCGCGATACCCCTAAGGCGGCTCGCGTTTTCTTCAGCAACCTCGCCGCACACAAGTCCACTGGCCACGTCGCCAAGTTCAGCGTCATGTTACTCAAGGTTCTTGACAACGCTGTATTGATGGAGAAGCAAAAGAAGGAGGACAAGGCCAAGTCAGGCTCTAAGACCTCAGATAAGAAGAGGGGGAGGCAATCAGCGTCCAAAGAGGCTGAAGAGCCTGAAGAGGGAATCTCGGCAGAAGAGACCTCTCTTATGGCTGAGATCGTCGAGACCATCTCGGTTTTGTGGGAATCGATTCGCAGCAAGCTATCCATGCCCTCCCACAGTGACAGCAAGAAATACCTGCTCGATGCCTTCGGCGGTAGCGTGCTCACAGACGTGCACGTGCACTTTGAACACAAATCCATATCCGCACTAAAGTACATAAACGAGCTCAAGAAGGACGATAGCGATGCTGAATACCTGAATGAGCACAACCACGAGTTCAGGCACTCCCAGCGCTGCTCATACGCTATCATGGGTATTGCCGGCATGATGCCCGCCTCTGCTGTCACAGGACTAACTAATAGCCTCATCAAAAAAATCACTGAGACTGCCAAAAAGTCTGCAGAGGTGCGCCGCAGCTCATTGGACGGTGAGGAAGAGGAGGAGGAATTTGACTACAACTTGACTCCCCATGTTGCTCTGCTGTGCTTGTGGGGCAAGACGGATGATGTGTGCTCCTGCCTGGCTAAGTCGATCCGAAAGGCATTCGTGGATGGGGAAGACGGGCCAGAGCTTGAGGAGCCTGTGAAGAAAAACAGTAAGAAGAACTCAAAGAAGAGGAAGCAGACGGAAGTCAGCAAGCCCAGTAAGAATTCTTCCCTGCCAGACATCAACTCACAGTCCGCCTTGGTTATCTTGACGACCATTATGGCTGGAAAAGACGCGAGCAGCAAGTCCGCTCGGTCTGAGATCATTTCAAACGGCCCGGCATGTGAGCAGCTTGAGTCGGCCCTCGAAACGGCCCGAGTGATGGCCGAGCGAATGATGTCTGTAAACAATGTCGGCCTCATCACTAATGAGGACATCGGCAACGTGGTGGCGGCCTGCGAGATCTACGGTAGGATGTCGTTGCACAGGGAAGCAGCTCTGGCCGGTGATAAGGAGCTCCAGTTCAACCCTCAGGCCCGAGGACTCTTAACTTGGCTGTCGGATCGTGTCTTCAGTGTTTTGACCGCCAAAAACACCAAAAACAGCGGCGTTACTATTGTCGGTGGAAGCGATGTTACTCCTGCAAAAAACAAAAACTCTACGCCAGAATCTCCTGGATTCGGAGATTTGCTATCTCCTATCGCCAAAGAGCCCTCTGGCAAGAGAAACAAGACGACCAGTGGAGGGGGGGAGATGCAGCTCTACGCCAAGGCTATGGCCACTGCTCTGCTCAAGACAGGTTTAGTCCTATTCAGCGAGTGGCTAGTGTGCGGGGTCAAGAGCGCCGCAACGGAGATTGGCAACAAGATCGAGAAGTGGGCGGTCCTTCTCCATGGAACTGGAGACAACATCGACTACAAGGGTAACCTGTACCTCGCTTTCTGCAAGCTCATCCTGCAGCTTTTCAAGTGCGAAGAGGGGCAACGCAGCGGGGCTAAGGCGTTCAAACAACTGCTCCGAGTCGAGAAAATGGATGACAACGAAAAAAAACTGCTAAAGAGGCTCGCTGCCAGCATTATGTGTATGAAAGACAAGAACTGCGGGTCTTTAGTGCTCATCCAGGGTGTTTTGTCCGAGTGCAATAACGACGGCGGGAGTGCCAAGAAAGTTTTGCCTAAGACTGTGAACGAACTTCTCGATGATAATTGTGCCGATGGCGCGAGGGTCGTGATGGAGCTCATTGTTGGCAGCGGCAACGCCTGCAAGGAGCTGGCCACATTTTTGTTCAAGGAGATCAAGAAAATGGATGAGGACGAGAAATCCTTGAACTTCGAGCAAAGAGTTATCGGATGCATTTTCCATTGCGGTAACAAGAATGCTCAATTCGAAATTGCGAAAGTTCTTAATTACTATGAGGGGGGGAGCAAGGACGAGAGCGAGAGCTTGATGAGTGAGCAGGTCAAAGCATTGGCACGATAGTTTTGGTTCTTTGTGAAGGGGAGGGGAGGGGAGGGGAGGGGCGGTCTGTCAGGGTGTGTCAAAGGAAAATTAGTTAATTGAATAATGCAAAAGAAATGAATGGGCTGTTGGTTTGCAGCAAAAACCTTTACGGACAATATTATCAATTACAAGCTCAAATTTCGCCTGGCGGTAGATTCAGCGTCCTCATTGTCTTCATCACCATCGTCATCATTGTGGATTTTCTGGCTGCTTCTATTCTCCGAGTCACAGTCGGTTTTCTTGGCGCGCTTTGCCGCTGGCGGTGGAGTCTTCGCGTTCGCATTCGAGTTGCCATTTGAGTTCGAATTCGAATTCGAATTCGATCTTTTCAGACCGCTGTTCGCCTTGACTATATTCAGAGTGTTACGCTGCTTTCCCTTCTTGCTTTTGTAGCGAGGGTGATCTTCATCGTCGTCATGTTGACTCAGACTGACCTGGTTGGTTCTGCTCGGCTTTGGGCTAGGAGAGAGGGTCTCAACTACCAATGTTTGACTGTTATCCTCGTCGTCGAAATATTCGTCTTGCGAATACTGGGACTGGGATAACTGCGATGTCTGTGATTCTTGTGACATAAGCTCTGATCCGTCCTCTAGGCTTTCAGCGCTTTCTCTCTTCATGTCACCTAACACCCGATGAAAGCTGTCGCAGGCGAGACGACACTTTCCGTGGTCCTTGACAAAAAGCCGAATGTTCTTCTCCTGAAAGATTTTCGGAATGTGAGCCGCGTACATTATTGCCTTTAACTGTTTTGCTTCTGGCAGGTCTTCCAATTGATTGTTGATTTTGCTCAGTTCTGTCTTGGATAAGAATCGCATTAAGTTCACAGGATTTTTGTCCTTCATTCCGTGGTGGATTTTGTTCTGCTCAATTATCAAGTCGTCATATTCGAGGGCAGCGTCGTGTATTTGGGTTGTGTCTTCGATATCATCGCTGTCGTGGCCATTCGTCTGGCTTTTCCGCTTCTCTCTTTGTTCGGCGACAATGTCTTCGCTTGCTTTCACAATGCGCCACAGGATTTTGTCCGGATTCCAGCCATCCCAAATATGTTTAAACGTGTCTTTATTCATTTCTGCTTCGTTATTGCTGCAGATTAGGCAACACTTGTAAAGGTCACGGCATCGCAGTCTCTTGAGCAATGCTTGCGCCTCGGCCAAGTTCTCGTCCTCTGAGTTCTCAATGACATCCAAGATGCCGTCCTTCAGACGCAAGTAGCTCTCGGGATCCTCAAACGCTGTCGATATTCTCTTGAATTCACCTTTGACTCTGGTCGGAATTTTTATGAAGTCGTTAGCAGCAGTAAGAATGTCGCACACCATAAATTCTACCGCCTTGACAGTTTTGTGTGTATAGACTGAGCTGTGCATGCTGAATCGCCACTTGAAAAATTCCATAGCCTTTGTCACAATTTTCTCTGGCCAGCACACCATGTAGTGCAAATTGAGTTTAGGTTTAGGTTTTTCGCCGTCAAAGTTAGTCTCAGCACTCTCTTGGTGAGAGCGTCTCGACAAGCACCATTTGCACTTGTCTGGGCGGGGACAACGACCCTTAGCAACAAAACTCTCCTCAAGCAAGATACTGCTATCATATTTGGTTGCCTTGCACCGCACCCCGTCCCGAACAAAGTAATCCATTTTATCCACATCCAATCCGTTGTGGCGGTTGGACACAATGTCATAGAGAAATTCCTTCTCTGTGTCTCTTCCAATGAAACGATCCTTACTGATAGTTTCCCCAGTGATGCACTCCTTGATGAAAATTATGTCGCGGGTTGTTATAGGAGAGAATTTACCGCTGTTCTTTCTGTCTGGTACTCCAAATTTTTCAGCTCTATACCCGTCTCCGATCTGCTCAAGAGGTTTATTGATTTCAGATAAAATGAACTTCATCTTTTCCTTCTCAGCGTCATCACCATCGTCTAGTTCATCCTCATTCACATGATCAACCCCATTGTCGTTGTCATTCCCATCACCGACGCTGGCTAGTTTCTTTCGTGGCTTCTTTGTCGACTTCACATCCCCCTTGCCCTTCCCCAAGAGCTCCTCGATTCCAATATTTTCGTCAAAGACGTCCATTCTAGCCTTCAACCCCAATTCTTTCAAAACCTGATCAATCATCATCAGACTCCCTTGCTCGTGAGTCCAGTTGGAGGTGGGGTTTACTCTTTCTTTGAAGGCTCCGTCGTAAACGTGTGAGAATGGACCATGGCCAAGGTCGTGACAAAGACCGGCAAGCTTCACGCAGATTATGTCTTTTTCAGTAATTTTCAGCTGAGGCTGCTTGTCTTTCAGCGAACGTGCCATCTTCTCTGCAAGGTGTGCGACGCCGAGAGAGTGCTCAAATCGATCGTGCTTTGCATTTATGTACACATATTCGGCGAACCCCAGCTGTCGAAGAGACCGGAGGCGTTGGAGGGGGGCAGTTTTAAGAAATGCTTGAGTAAGCGGATCAAGTGATATTGAAGAGTGGATGTTATCGTTTGTACGAATTGTCGCAGCCGGTAGATCCCAAAAAGTGAATAATCGCTCAGGTGCGTCAGGTGGGCCAAGGGTACTGCAATGGGATTTGGATTTGGAAGGCAGCGGCGTGCTCAAATCCATTTTGGACCGAAAATTGAGTAATATAAGTTAACTTGGGAAAATCTCGGGTCTAGACTGATTCTTCAATACTTTGTTGGTGTGGGTGAGGGCGCTAAAAAAGAATCAAAGTGATGAGAGAGGTGTCAAAGGAAAAATAAAAAATAAACAAAACGAGAAAATCCAACGACTTTTTAATCCTCGACATTGGGATAATGAGGCGTGCCATTTTCAGTCAGGTTCGGTGCTTTAGCGCTGTCAGTTCACCTCCCGCTGGTCCCGCTGGTCCCGCTGGTCTATTTGGACTGAATTTGTACCAACCATCAGACTTTCCCCGTCTTGCTAATGAGGCAATAGAGAAGTCCAACTCTCTTAGGACAAATCTGGCATCACAGTCAAGTTCGACGATACAAACTCTGTACGACTTGGACGAAATTAGCAACACTGTTTGCTCAGTGATTGATTCTGCGGAGCTGTGCCGATGCGTTCATAGCGACGCTGATTGGCGAGATGCAGCTGGGTCTGCGTTCTCAATTCTGAGCCGGTACATTGCTGAACTTAATGGCGACGAGAACCTGTACCGGAGCGCAGTCGGTACGCTGCCTTTGCAGGGTGTGATGAATGAGGAGGAGAGGAGAATGTCGCTTGCCATGAAGAGGGAGTTTGAGAGGGAGGGAATTCACTTGCCAAAGGCAGAGAGAGAGAAGATGATGTCGTTGTTGGGAGAGTTGACGGAGGCAGAGACTGAGTTCAGCAACAATATCGTTTCTAAGAGGTCACTTTACCAGCTTCCACTGGAGAGTGCGGCTAAGTCGATGTTCCCCTCTGATTTGCTGGCACAAATTCCGCAGAACAACGTTGTGGGCGGTAATAACGGCGGAAACAACGGCAACGGAGGGATTTACGTGACAACCGATGCCTTTTTCGTCAACAACATCCTCCGATACGATCCTTCGCCTTCCTCTCGCCGAGAGGCGTATTTGAACACCTACTCGAGCGTCCCCGAGAACTTGGAGGTTCTGGAAATCATGCAAAGGAAGAGGTGGGAAATCAGCGGGATGCTCGGTTTCAAAAGCTTCGCGGAGAAAGCAGGGCAGGGGGGGATGGCAGGGGGGAGCGAGGCGGTCGACCGCTTCCTTTCGGCCGTCAGTAGGGGGGTTTCTGGGAGGTGGAAACAAGAGATGGAAATTTTGAGGGACATCAAGGCAAGAGATGGAGATAACGATAACGGTAACGGTAACGGTAACGGTAACGGTAACGGTAACGGAGGAGAGTTGGAGCCCTGGGACTTGCTCTACTATCGAAGGTTGGCGGGAGAGGGGAGAGGGGCTGATTGGGGGTTGGAGTTCGCCGAGCATTTCAGCTTGTCGAACTGTCTCGATGGGCTGGGGATGCTTACAAGGAAGCTTTTTGGAATTGAGCTGGAGAGACGTGAAATGGCACCAGGTGAAACCTGGGCTGGCAGTGAAGTCAAAAAAATTGTCTTGAGAGCCGAAGAGGGAGAGGAACTCGGGACCATCTATTTGGACTTGTCACCTAGACAAAACAAGTTCCAGGGGGCTGCTCACTTCACCATACGGTGCGGTTGTCGCGGAAGGGAGTCGCAGCAGCAGCAGCAAGGAACACTGACAAAGCCACAGCAACAGCAACAGCAACAGCAACAGCAACAGCAACAACAACAGCAACAGCAACAGCAACAACAACAGCAGCAACAACAACAACAGCAACTTCCCATCGTTGCTCTGGTTTGTAACTTCAGCGGCAATCACCTGCATCCCAACGAAGTAAAAACTCTATTCCACGAATTTGGTCATGCACTCCACTCGCTGCTCAGTCTCACCTCGTTTCAACATTTATCAGGAACTCGGGGACCAACCGACTTTGTGGAAATGCCCTCTCATCTTCTGGAGCACTTCTGCGAGGACTGGGATTTCTGCAAGCACTGGGCTGTGGATCAGAGCGGTCGAAGCGTCAGCAGAGAGAGTGTTGATAGTGTGCGGGAACAAAAAAACATGTTCAAGGGGTTGGACATGATGACGCAGGTGGTGTACTCGCGCTTCGACCAGATGATATTCGGTGAGAGGGGAAATGAGGTGGACTCCACCAGGGCATTTGCGGACGCGCACCGAATGTACAACGTTCCTCACGTCGATGGCACCTTCTGGCACGCCAGCCAATTCAGCCACTTGGTCACATACGGCGGAACTTACTATTCCTACCTGTGGTGCCAAAGAATGAGCCAGGTCATTTACGAGGAAAAGTTCCACAAGAAAAAAGGAGAGGACTTGAGAGCTGCGGGGGAGGATTATTGGAAGAGTGTGCTGCGACACGGTGGTAGCAAGGATCCGTTTGTCATGGTCAAGGATTTTATTGGGAAGGACGTCGATTTCTTGCAGTGATATTATCTTGCAGTGATATCTTGCAGTGATATCTTGCAGTGATATCTTTTGCAGTGATAGAGTGCGTGTGCTTGTCAAGCGTAGACAAAAATTATAGAAGAAGTTTTTTGGCTTTTTTTCCTCTTCGAGAACCATCCATCGTTAAAACACTTTCACCTTAAACACAAAACACTTTCACCTTCCAATTGTGTATGCGAGCGTTATTCGCGTTAAAAGGGCGTTATTGTTGACTGCGACTGTGGGCAGAGGTTGAGGTTGAGTTAGGTGAAGATGGAATTAATTGTATCGTTTGTCTTTCGGCATCGTCTAGCACATCGGCGTCGCTAACATCACTAGCAATCAATGGAAAACCTGAAAAAAACCAAACTGACAAACTGACCAAACTCTCGACACTCGACAATGGGGAAAAGAATCTTTCTTTTTAAGACAAAAGAATAAAATAGGTTGAAATATTTCAGAATCGGGTGACAATCGGTATATCTGGTCGTCATGAAGGTTGATGCAGTCCGTAGTGAAGATAGCACTGACTTCAGAAAAGCTTCCGTACAATCAGTCCCAGAGCAGCTTGTTGATGAGCATCCACTAAGTCAGTTAGATGTCTATCCTTACCACATGAGCGTGAGACGGCAGACATCGAAAAGAAGCGGGGCACTGTCGGTTATTGCCGGGTTGTCTCTGGCGGTGGCAATTTATATATACTCGGGCATGCTGCTGGAGGCATGGAGAAGTGAACCAAGCGCTTACTCGATCTCAAGACACTTGGTGCCGAGAGAAGATTCCATTGATTTGCTGCCTGATATAGGTTTTACATTAAACGTTGATCATCAAACCTTCTACAACGAGAGCTTCTTCAGATGGTCATTTAATCAGAGGGGCATCTTTGATGGTGATTTGTCACCCAAGCCTCGCCTGAAAATTCCTATCCCCACGGAGGATACTCTAATTGGTAACCCAAAAATTTTCGAAGAGGGGGAAATTGGGCGACACCAGGCACACAGAATGATCGTGGGATGGAAGGACGATGATGCAGGTTTCCAGGGGCCCAGCATCAATGGAGAATACAGTGATCACGAATATTATTATGTTGAGGCAGTGTTGGAACCTTGTAAATTCTACAAGCCGGGTACTTTCGAAGGGACATGTGCTAGCGATAATGAGCTGGCCGACTTCTTGGCAAGTAATGACGTAGAGGTTTCCGTCTCATATAAGGGCATCCCCTCATTCGGTCAAGATCCCACTTGGAATGACATAATTTTCATTAATCTTGAAGACAAGTGGCTAGGCACGGAAATTTACTGGAGTCACGTCAATGCGCAGAGAAACAATTGGCTCAACATTGAAGAGAATGAGGTTTGGCTCGAGTTCACCCGATTTTACACAAGAAGAGCTGACAAAATTCATCATGAAGATGAAATAATGAAATTCTATTTCAGGGAGGACAACAAAAGCGTGGAGCAGGTTGAAGATAGTTTCAATGCATTGAATTTTATGGAAGGAATTGGCAGCATCTGGACTTTCATCGGCCTCACTATCGGCGCAGTCGCTTACAACATCAACAGGTCTTTGAATGATGAAAATGTTGAAAACACATTCAAAAGGTTCGGCCACGCCTCAACAGCAAAAAAACACTTCGACAAGTTGCAGAAAAGCAGCCCCGATTACTGGAACAAAGAGCGAGACTTGTTACAGCTCCTCATGCAAGACCACTACGCCAGCCAAACGGCACTACAAAAGACGATCATTCAACAGATGAAAGAAAAGTAGACTACAACTGAGATTACAACAGCAGATTTTTCTTCAACGTCTTATTGATCAGGACATCCGTCGCACCTTCTCTACCACTAGAGATGTGACAGGGATCCTCGATTTACCCGAAGACTCCACCCCCTCTGTTATCCAACGCCATTTTTATGGAGAGAACAACATCTCAACAGTGCTCGCAAATGTCAAATCTTCGGACGGAACATGGACACGGTGGTGCATCAAGCCATTGCGAAGGGTCCTGAAATGTTTAAACTTACCCATCGCATGTCTTCCCAATCTCAACCCAAGCCTCGCCAACTTTGGCGATGGTGTAGGCGCGAAGGTGCATGGAATCCCCATTGAAAGTAACATCGAAAATCTTACCCAAACGCTCACAAAGAAATCGACCTAGACAATAAACACACACACCCGTTAATAACGCCATCTCTGCATCGTCCGACTAACCTGCTGGACAAGACTGACCGAATTGGCCTTGCATGCCACAATGGTGCCTCCCTCACACAGAGGATCAACTAAGTGGCACGCGAGAGAAATGAGGTTGCCATCTATGAGGAG
>Ga0115556_1001960_pt1 | contig 13955 bp, 10 predicted proteins | sample COGITO_mtgs_1104_5_FD_87282 | JGI IMG/M metagenome (GOLD analysis project Ga0115556, IMG submission 87282) | Pelagic marine microbial communities from North Sea - COGITO_mtgs_110414 | ecosystem: Environmental > Aquatic > Marine > Epipelagic | place: Germany:Helgoland, sampling site Kabeltonne... | reverse complement strand
GACGATAGGTCTAAGTCAGCCATCACGAGCGGATGCACCGCATTAATGAAGTTTCATCCAAGTTTTGGGCCTGCCTTTAGTTTGAATAAAAACAAGGGTGAAAAAAAAGACAACTCTCTCTCTCTCGAAAAAGCCAAAAATCATATCCTAAAGGATCTCAACCCGTTCAGCAGTCATGCATTTGCGCTCCTTCAAACAGAAGTTTGCTTGCTGCACTCCAGTAATTACAGAGCCCGTAGATGGTGGGGCAATTGTTGTAGTCGAAACTAGTTGTACATCATCTGGTTTTTTTTCTGCGAAATTGAGACTGAAGCCGGAGAAGTGTCTTGAAGCCGCTGGTCATTTTAAGCAATGGTTTTGCTTCAACGTAGCTCACCTACCTGTTGGTAGTGGCACCCGCTGTGAATTCAGTATAATTGACGCAGCTGAATCCACTTTCAGTGATTGGTCCGGTTACAATGTCTGCGCGACCCGTGACCGTGTCACATGGTTTCGTGTAGAGACAACTGCTATAGGTGATGACGGCAGTCTCAACTGGGTGTTAGAGGACAACGCAACAAGCATGATAACTTTTGCTTATTTTCCTCTTTACACTTTGGAAATGCAGATTGATCAAATCCATAGTGCAATTGAGACAAAGCACTGCGATCACGTGGTTCTTGGACAGAGTGAGGATGGCCGTGACCTTGCTTGTCTAGTGTTTTACAAGAATCTCAATCTAGACTTGGAAAAGCACTTCGTCGTTTGGATCCAGCATCGTCAGCACCCTGGTGAAGTGAGTGCAAGTTGGTTTTGCGATGGTGTTCTCTCTCGTCTGATGGAAATGTCCAGCGGTGACAAAAACTGTGTGACTGGATCGAGTTTGCTGGCGTCTTGTCTCGTTGTCGTGGTTCCAAACGTCAACCCAGATGGCGGTGTCCGTGGACACTTGCGAACAAATGCGAAGGGCGCCAATTTGAACAGATGTTGGGGTCGCCTTCACGGTCTCACAGCTCCAGGGCAGACTGAACCACCTGCTGTAGAAGTCGAGAGCATGATTGCGGGGATGCGAGCGCTCGGAGGTGTTGATCTCATGCTCGACATACACCAGGATGAAGAAAAACCTTATGTGTTCATTAGCAAATCTCCACTGGGCGTGGAGTGCTGCACCCCCGAGATTCGCAATGCACGCGAGAAATTTCACGAGTCTTTGCGGAAGCGTAGCCCGGATTTTGAGACTCCTGGGCCCATTGAGTGTGTCGGTTATGCTGAGCCATCACCAGGTGCAGCAAATCTTAACATTTGCTCCCCGGCTGTTGCCCAGGCCTTCCCCGGCTGTCTGTCAATGACGATGGAACACCCTTACAAAGGAAATGACAATGCTGGTCCCGAAGCCGCGATTGGCTTTACAACTCAACAATGTGTCGACTTGGGCAAGGCGACTGTCGATGCTGTCGAAGATGTGCTTCCTTTTTTGGTGAGATCGCACGATAACATAACAACAATATTAGAATAGGAGGATGATGTATGGTTTAACTAGAGTTTTATATTATCGAGCACTTGATTATTTCCAAACGATCAGCGTTACTTTGTTAAAAACAAAATTTTCTAATTTCCAATTTCCAACCGCCGCATGTCAAAAAGGTAAAGAAATGAATAATTTGTATTCACAGTCAATAAAGGAACAACGAACAAAATGATCATAAATTCAGTGAAACGCTCCAAATAAGCCCTAATCCCCTTCGCCGCAAAAAAATCCACTTGTTTTAAATGGCACATGAAGATCTCCAACGTTTCCACCGTGCTCAGCAGAAGCATAAACTGCACACCAGCCTGGCCAAAAAATGGAACGAACGACTCTCAAATAAGCTCTTCGACATAGCTCCCCCAGAGGATTTTCTCAATGTGACGACGTATAAGGATGGCACGAAGAAATTCTTTCTCTGCAACGGTAGGAAAGAGGATGTTAGGAAGATTGACCGTGGTAAAGTTACATTACGCAGTCTCACTTCTAATTCTTCTGTTGTCAACGATACAAATTCCATAACCACTACTACAACGGCCGCGAGTATGTCGACGGCGGCCACTCCAAGTGAATCTCGTGACCTTTACAAGAATCTCCTCCATCCCCCTTCAACCTCTTCACTGCTCTCTGCGAGTTTCATCCAGCCTACATTAAGGGGTTCGTCGTTCGGGCCTGGAGACGCACACAAGCGCGCAAGGGCAAACTATTACCATGTGTTGGACACTCTCCCCCCCCCGGAACTCAAGGTGGGAGAGTGCCCCAACCCACTTATTTACTACAAAGATTCAGCGCCTCCGCCGCTGAAGGGCAAGGGTTCTCTCTTGTGTGGGGTTAGGTGAGTGATGAAAAAGTACAATCCCCCCTCCTCCTCCTCCTCCTCCTCCCTCCTCCCTCCTCCACACTGCGTAGCAAGCACACGCAACTCACCGAAGAAACCCCCCTCCCTCCCTCGCAGTGGCAAAGAAATTAAAGGAAACCATGTGTTGAACTACAGATCAGCCGAGGAAAGAGTCAATTTCGTGACAAAACCACTGGCAAGCCTTCAAAAAGGTAGCGGCTGTGGCTTCAAGCGTCGGGAATTGCACACGGAAAATTCCCTTCGCGAACGCTATAGGCGCATTTTTGAATCTGTAAATGGTGAAGATGGTGTCGGGAGCGAAAGCTCGTACGAGTCTACAGCCAAGGGCAGCTTGGCTAGCCGCAGCGTAAGGAACTCTATTGACACGAAGTCACTGACCGAGTCTATCGAGGAAATGTCCCAGATGCTCGAGGAACTCAGCGCAGCTGGCGGCAGCAAGGATGGCAACGGCGGTGGGGCGTGGGATGCCGCGGGTCTTGCTATTAAAAAACACTTCACGCTCCTCAAGAACAACAGCAATAATTCTGTTCACTCTGGAAAGTCGGGACTGTACAAAGATGTTCCTGTTAATCGCTTCTACTCCCGCTTTTTGAATGAGGGTCCCCGGCGCGGTGATGGCTGCTTCGAATCGGACCCCAAAGAGATGGGGGTGAGGAAGATGGAGGTGAAGTTGCACCAAAGCAATCAGGCTCGTATACACGAAAATATGTCGCTTCGTGGCGTTCCGATTTCTTCCATACCTAGCACCCTAAAACAGGAGGGAGTTATGAGGGACCTCGTGGCGAGGTGTAGGGTCGCGAGGAGGAAGCTCATGAACAGCAAAATTTGGCAGGAGAATAACCAGAGGAAGATGGACCGCATCCGAGATCGGAAGAACGCCACCAAGAGGAGCTTTAGAGATATTTTCGGGAGTGATGACGAAGAGAGCGAGGAGGAGAAAGAGGAAGTCGTCGTCGTGAAGCCGCCTACCAGGGAGGATCTCTGGATGGTGGAGGCGCCTAAGGAGGAGGAGAAACCAAAGGCAAAGAAGCAGGGGTACAGCGAGCGGGAAATTAACTTTGAGAGTCTGAATATTCTAGAAGAGATCGTACAAGAGTTTGTGATGGAAGATATTGGAGAAGAGCTTGCGTACATTGAGGAGAAATGTATACTGGCATGCGTCCTGGCAATACAGGGCTGCTGGAGGGCCTCACGGTGGAGGAAAGCCAATCCCAAGCATATTAGACGACTGGAAAGCAGGGCCAAGAGTAGGGCAAGGAAGAGGGCAAAAGAAGGGTTCGGAGAGGGCGCTGTCGCTGCTGCGGCCGAGGAGGGAGATGGGGCCCCTGGAAATGTGTGGGTTCAAAAATTCGATGAGCCCAGTGGTCACTACTACTATGAGAATGAAATCACCGGTGAGAGTCGGTGGGAGCAACCAGAGGGATACGTACAGTAGAGTATACATTTATTTTTGAAAAACGATTTTTTCTCTAGCAAACAAACGGTTGCTCTAAAACCATTATATAATTTTACTCACAAATTTACCGTCACAAAGCCAATTATTACTCCCACCGCCCCGGCAACTTCTAAGAAGCTCGGGACGATACCGTTTATGAGGAAGTCGCTGCAGAAGGCGAACGGTATTGTCAGTCCTAGTCCGACTGTGGCGACCGTCGGCGAAGTCAGCACGACACTGCGCGCCCAGAGATAGTCGGATATGACGTCGTCAAAGAGACCCTTGAGCAGAAGCATTCCCATTATGGCGGTCGTCAGGGCGGTCAAGTCAACCGAACCGAACGCCCAGAGCAGGAAAAGTATAGGACCGATTGCAACGGTGTTAATGAGCCCAATGAAACCAAACAAAAGGACCATCGAGATCTGGTCGTCTGATGGTACCTTCACCCTCAGCATCACTGTGTAAGCCCCGTATCCCGCCGCACCCATGAGTCCAACGAAATCGCCCAACGCGCTCCTCTCGTTCACTTCCCTCTTGTCAATGAACTGGCCGCATTTGTTGGGCTGGTCGCTGGTCCCGTTTTCGTCGTACTCCGGCAATGACCCATTGCCCTTCGAGTCATTCAGTCCGACGATAACGCTGCCACCAAAGCAAAGCAGTACGCCCATTAGCTTGCTGTAGGAGAACTTCTCACTCGCGAAGCAAAGTGAGAATCCAAAGGTAAAGAGGCTACCAGTGGTGGACATGATTGTGCTGCTCGTTACGGAGGTCATCGAGAGGGATATGTTATACAGAAAGTTCGCGACGAACCAAAGGGGGGCGAGGTAGCAGGCGATCACGAATGTCTCACGGGTGGATAGGGGACCCGGGGGGGGACGTGAATCGCCATTGTCGTCGTCATCGTCGTCGTCATCGTCGTCGATGCCACCTCCCATCGATGGGGGGCGGAGGGTCAAGGGAGAGTCGTCGTCGGACGCGGAGGGGACGGAAAACTGGTCAGGGTAAGAATCGTCGTCCGCATTCACGTTCACGTCGTGGTACATTCCTCCTCCACCAGACCCACCAGAAGGAGAAGTGAAACCCCCCCTCAAGTAATGAAGAGGCAGGTAAACTGAAAAGAGGCTTGTGCTCACAAATGTCAGGAAAAAGGGGGATGAGAAGTCCATGTCGCAGTAAATGTATTGCACCTAGGAGGGTGGGTGGATGGATTAGCGAACATAGCGAATTCAGTGAATGTAGCGGGTTATAGCAGGTATTTTTTCGCAGTTTATTTCTTTCATGCATGCACAAGAGTAATGCGGTGACGCGGCACACACTTTCGTTTCGTTTCAAATACATCTTACCAGGATTGAGGACATGGCCCATATTATTGCAACTGCGATGATGAAGAAGACTCCGAGAGCATAGGCAGAGCGTTCAGCGGATCCTTTTCCTCCCTTGGGGTCAAGAGGTGGTGACGCCGCTGGTTCCAAGTACTGGGCCATCTTCGCTAGGGGAGTAGAGAGGTGTCCGGGCTGCCAGTTTTAATCTCACTCTTTCCAAAAAAGTTATAATAGGTTTTTCTTCTCAAAAAGGTAGAAGACGATGAAGGGGGGATAGCTATGAGGGAAATTAGCGGAAAATGGGCCGTCAATACATAACGGTACAACAAATTTTGGGCTACGTGGTGAGGTGGTAGTCTTTAATGATAGTGGAAGGGTTAAAACAAACAGCATTGACTTTCTGTCTTTTTTTCGCTTCACACCATTCTCATCCTCCCCTCTCCTACTCACGATTTTAGAGGAGGTAATTATTTGTGCAAGAACGTTTTCTCTTCTAGTCGGCTTTGTGCCAGCGAAAGTTTTGATCAAAAAACGCTTCTTACCTCCGCTTTACTGGAGCCTGTGCGGGGAAGCAGTGTGAGATATATCAAGTTGTAATCTGACAATGTTCCGCAGTGGTATTCTCTTTCTCGTGGTCCTAAACACTGCGAGCTCATGGCTCCCCCCCATCCATCCCAGCAATGGCATTAAATTTGGTGTGCCAACCGTCCGCACCTATATTCCCTCTCGTCTCCCCTACCCCTACCCCTACCCCTGTGCCGCCTCCGGTTCCGGTTTGGGTTCCGGGTTGGACGATTTTAACCTTGACGACGACGACCACATCGAGACAACCGAGGATCTTGCCAAGGAGATTGACGCGAAAGTTCGCGAAGCTGGTGATAACTTCTCGACGATGAGGGATCGCGACGCATTGGAGAACGCTTTAGAGCGGCAGGATCGTGAATCCCGTAGTGAAGTGAGGGCCGTCGATGCGATCGATGATATTGGTAGTAAGATCGATAAGATGATAAGCGAGAGTGGTCTTGTTGGTGCATCTGATGAGCTGAAAGAAATCAAATCAATGGACGACCAAGCTGGGAGGATGGGAGTTGGTGTAGATGTTGGCGGTTGGGGTCCTGCTGTGGGTGCTGCTGTGGGTGGAGGGGGACCGACGGTCTATGAGGCTAATGAGTATGACGGCGTTATTCTCTCTCGTGTCGACGTTTCGACTGATAAGACTGAGGAGGAGCTGCGGACATTCGTTGGTCTTTGGGCCAGGGAACTAAAAGGTCTTACCACTCCGATTATAGTCGAAGGTGGTGAGGGGGGGTCGACTAGGATATTATTTCGCCCGGTTGAGGTTATGGATGGGTTTAAGGAGGATAAAGATAGGGAAAGGCGTCGTCTTAAGGGCGACGATGCTCAGTCGAATTCGTCGGACGACGATGCTCCTGCAAAGCCTAAGGTTGCCAAGAAGAAGAAGGAGGGCGGGATTGAGGTTTTTGTTGGTAGTAATATGGGGAAGTGGGAGGATGAGGGAGAGAATGCAGTGTATTCTCGTAGGACATTTGGGGCTGGTGGGGGGGGGTTATTTGGCGGTCTGTTTGGGGGGTCTGGGAACGACAACGATGGGAAGGATGGGAAGAAAAGTGGAAGCATTCGCGTGACTTGTGTGCGTTGTGAGATGGACGACGGTGGTAGGACTGTCGTCAAGGAAATGTCTGAGGAGAATATCTGTAAGAGTCTTGAAAGGGATGTGGAGAAATGGGCCAAGGGAGCTTGATTGCAGGGAGGATGATAACACAGACACATGGTGAAGAGGGTAATGATTATTGCGGTGGTGACAGCCATCATCGACGGTAGAATGAATGCATTGGTGCAATGTGGTGGGTGTGTTGAATTGAAAACGAGATGGGGAAGAACAGTTTTATGGAATACCAAATTGTCACATTCAAATTGTCACATTATTGCTTCTTCGGCCAAAGCCACACAAATTTTATCCTTTACCTTCAACCGATAAAAATTATTTACTCGACCTCTCCTTCCTCAATTTTTCCGATACGATATTAAACAACGTAATATACCCTTTCGGCACGAGCGCTTTCACGAGCGGATGATTCCCAATTACACCAATTCTACCGTCATCACACACCACCGGTATGTTGTTACTGGGAAACAAATTCAAACCCGAAGCCGCCGGTCCCATATCCCCCATTAACTCCTCCACCAAACGCCCATAATCCTTCCCAGTATTGTTCCCGTTCCTATTCATCTGGGCAGCGTAGAAAACAGGTCTCTTCCTTTTCTTTCCGTCCTGACAATGAGTTGGAGAGATGTGGGACAATTCGGCGAAGGATAGAAACGCTGTGGGAAGTAGTGAAGAACTAGCAATTGGTGGTATGAGTGCAACGCGGGGGGGGGAGTGCGAGTCGTCTTCGTCGAATAATGACGACGTGAACAAACGAAACGCGTGTTGAAAACTCGCAAAAGCCGACTGGTCGTTGTACATTTTGCATTCCGGGTCGTCGGTAGGTGTGGTGGTGGTGGTGGTGGTGGTGGTGGTGGAAGGAAGGTGCGGTGGTGAACCAGTTGTGAGAAATACCACCGATGGGGATTTGTGGAGTTTGTGGAGTTGGTTCCGCTTTTCCGGACTCATTACGTTTACCGTTACGTCGTAGAGTTGGCCGAGGCCTTTGGAGACGGATCTTATGTCAATGATTTGTTTCTTATCGACGTCAAAGCCGTCTGGAAGATTGTCATTGACCATGATTGCTGTTCTTTTTATTCCTTCGACGTTGTTTATGTTCGCCTCCTTGGTAGCAGAGGCACCACCCTCGGCGACATCGACATCGACATCGACATCAACATCAACATCATCATTACGGCAATGAATTTCAACATCAAATCCGTACCTCGCACAATGAACGGCGATCGCCGCGGTTTGAAAATCGGCAACCCCGCCGCAGATTATTTGAGCGGGACCGGGGGCGGTGTTAGGGTAGGACCTGAATTCGGATCTGATTTTGCGCGGGGCGGTGGCGACGAAATTCAGGAGAAGGGAGGGGGAAATGTAGGGTGGCAAGGGACCGTGAGTGTAGCGTTCTAATGAGGGCGAGTTGTTGTCGGAGTTTTCAGCAGGAAAGAGTTTCGAGTGTAAATTACAAGCCGCTTCCACTGCGGTGCTAAAAACGAAATTATAACCCACAAATTCAACGACAGAAGAACGCCGCAGAAGAGGTGTCCCCTGCAACTTGGAAAGAAATGAAGGGGAGAGGAGACTGAGGAAGACTAGAGGGACATATCCTTTGGGGATATGGGAAGTTAAATCGATGCCAAACATATACGGTGGCCAAAACGGGTTCTCGCGCCCCGGGAGATACGACGAAATCGAGGGAATGGGGATGTTTCTGCCTTGCAGTGAGGGGAGGGTCAACTTCGGGAGATCAAAAGGGAGATCAAAAGGCAACTTCGGGAACTGGGAGGGAATGCCTGGGAGGCTATGGAGAGGACCGGATCCCCTCCGGAGGAGGAGGATTCGACGGGGGAAGATCCCGCTTTTGTTGCTGGAGATTTCGTCGCCGTCGACGGCGGCGGAGATTTCGTCGCCGTTGACGTTGACGTCGCCGTCGCCGTCGACGGCGGCGACGGCGACGGGGGGAGAGGACCGGAAGGAAGAAAACGACGCATTTTGCACACCACCGTCGCCGTTGCTGTAGCGAACTCCAATGCGGCCGATGGCAGGAATGCCTAGAACGTCAGCACTGGAGCACAAGACGAAGGACAGGGAGAAGGTCAGGGAGTAGGAGAGAATTCGGAGTGGAGACAACATGCTATTCTCTATTCTCCTTTACCTCCGAGAAGATGTGAGTGAGCGATAAGTCTCGACTCAGCCTGCGCCTTGGCCACCACAATCGCTCACAAACAATGGCGGCAACAAAAGAATCCAAGCAGAACAAGATGAATGTCGGTTATTATTTTAACCTCGCCTATCTAGACGGTCAATTCTTACTTTCCTCTGTCCTGTTGAAAAATGGCGATGACTTTTTATGACAGATCCTGGGACTATTAGGGTAGGATAATAACGTAAAATGCTAAAAAAAGCCAACCGTCCTTTGCACGCGCTATTATTCGCCTATTTCGGGTTATTTTTTCCCCTTTAGTTTCTTACGCAAGAAAGGAATCACCCCGAGTCTAATTTAAAACATTGTTTCAGTCACAATTATCAAAAAATTAGGTCACTCTCCTCGCAAAAGCCCCCCCCTGAAATCCACCCCCCACCCCCCGTACCGAAGCAAAGTTGTTTTCATCCTCCTACCAAGTCTTCTACTCCCTGTCATATTCTTAATGTCCTCCCAGACGACGACATTGAACGACTACACCTCCAAGACCGTATCTGTCTTAACCTCAGATGGTCGCACCTTGGTTGGTACTTTAACAGGCTTTGACCAGTATCAGAATCTGATCCTGACGTCGTGTCACGAGAGAGTATGGTCTGAGGACCGTGCCGTTGAGCTCGTGGATCTCGGTGTGTACGTCGTGAGGGGTGATGGTGTAGCGGTTGTTGGGGAGCTGGATGAGGAGGCGGAGGCGAAGAGAGATCTCGAGAAAGAGAGGAGTGAGGGTATCAAGCCTATCATCCACACTAACTTGTGAGAATGAGTGTTTTTTTTCCTTTTGTGTCAGGGTGAGCTAATGGAGGGAAATTGCGTAGATAGAAAAAGAGTTTTAGTGACTGACTACGACGACTATTACTATACTTTATTATTTCGAGTCAGCATGCATGATGTGTCTGTGTGTTCCAATATATAAGCGCAATACGTTTACATGTTCTATTTAATTTATTCATTCATTCATTCGTGCAATCGCCCGTTGCTTCAGTGTTAAATCCTTCAGTGGTGCACTGCTGCTGCATCAAATTTTAACCAAGCAGTGACCAACAATCAATCATTAAATCAACCAACCATTCAATCAATCAATCATTCAATCATTCAATTGTAATCTTGCACATGACACTAGCATGACCGAACTCTCCCCCGTCAGCCCCGTTAAAGCTGTAGAGCTGAAAGTTCCTGATTCCGGGTCGGAGGGCAGTCAACGGAACGGAAGCGTAAGCAATGAAGTCATCGGCCATGGTGTCATCGTCCCAGACACTTATGTACAGCAAGCCAAGCGACTTGCAAACCACCGGGAAGCTAAAGGTCTCGTTGAATACGGGATTGAAGCCGTTGTTGTCGATCGTTTTGGTCCTGAACTTCTTTTCGTCCCTCGGAACGCCGTGGAGCTCGACCTTGACGTATGGATCAATTACCTCCCCCTTGGCGGTTCCTCCAGGTTTTGGGAGCTGGCAGCAGCTGGTAATCTCAACCTTGAGATTCATCCGCTCGCTGCTGTCAAAAGGCCCGCTGTTGATGTCGAATTTAGCGCCGGGATCCCTTAAAAACGCCGGCTTCAGCAGATACCCCGCCTTCCCGTTGTCCCTGTACTTGCCGTCATTGAGGTGCATGCTGACTCAACCGGTTTGGTAATTGAGGGCGACAATCTGGCTGCCTACGTTCCAGCTCGGCACGGGGTCATAGTTGCTGCTGTCGATGCGCTTACCCGCGGGGTATATCCGGCTCATTTGGCGCTTGTTGTAGTCCGCCCAGTCACCCGGGCACTTGGACAAGAACTTGTCCGTCTTGGGCTCGCTGAAGCTGCTCATCTCGTTGCTGGCCGCCTCGTTTTTGCTCTGCTCCCAGCTTTTGAAGTGGACACCGGCTAAGAAGGTGATTTCCGAGAGCTCCTCGGCGATTTTGGGCTTCTTGGCCTTTTTGGGGCTTGAGGCCGACTTGGTTCTTGTTATCCCCTCGGCCGCATCCTGCTCCATGCCGGCAGTCTTGGCCTCCTGCTTTTGCTCGAGCTCGTCGTCGTCGATCTCCTCCTCCTCCTCCTCCTCCGAGCTCTTCTTCTTTAGCCTCTTGGCCTTGATGATGACCTTGCCCTTGAGGTCGTTGGGGCTTGGCATGGAACCGTCCGCTCGGAGTTCCGGCACGCAGAGCATGTCCTTCAGGAGCTCCTTGCAAATGGCAGCCATCCTCTGCTGCTGGGGGATGCTGCAGTGGTTCTCGAAGCTGAGGATGACGGGGAATTCGCTGTTCTTGAAGCTGTAGTCTGCGACCGCCTTGATGACGTCGTAAAACTTGATCTGGCCGGTGATGGTGTGGCCATGGAAGATGATGGGCTCCCCATCCTTGCCGTCCCAGCAGTCCAGCTCGACACACCTGCACCCTTTCACCAAATCGTTGATGTACCTGCTCACGGACGAGTTGCTCTTCAACTGGTCACCCTCTAAGTAGGTGTTGTGAGACGATGCGATCCAGTAATGAGCCAGCGGCTGGTCCATATCCTGGTAAACCACAGAAGTGTCCGTCCCAAAGGCGCTGTTGTCGCCGTGGGTCAAATAGCTCACGAAGCCCCTGTAGCTGACCGTGTCGTCCTGTGCCTCCCCCTCGGCCTTCATAGCCGCGATTTTTATCTTCGTTTGCTCCAGCGTCACCGGCATCTTCTGCACCTCGGTTAAAAAACGGTGGAAAACGTCGCTGCTGATCTTCTGGGTCTTGAGCTCCCCGGCGCTCACCATCGTTTTCTCGATCGCCTGGGACATTTTGGCGCTGGTGGCGCTGGTAGCGCCGCTCTCAAACATGCTTCCATTGACGAGGGCGTTCCAAACCCCGAAAATATCGCTCCGCTTGCTGAGCTTCTCCATGAGCACCAAAAACTCCTGGAAGTCCAGCACCCCATTATTGTCCACATCCACCGACTTGAACATGGCCTTGATGTAGCTCTTCTCCAGATTGATGTTCAGGCGCTGGATCACCTTCTCAATCTCCTTCAGCTCGAGAGATCCGGACTTGTCCGTGTCGGCGTGGTCCCAAGTGCGCTTGGCAAACCTCAAGACGGGGTCCATCAAGCACTTCTCCTCGTTCAGGTATTTGATCAGGTCGCCGAGCTCCTTGAACCACTTGTTGGCCTCGTCGACGCTCCCCGCGACCAGGTCCAGCGAGGTCTCGAAACCGCGGTAGTCCTCGTATATTATGCTGAAGGACTGCTCGTCCTTCCCCGCCACCTTGTCGTTTGCCTTGCAACGCTGGAAGGGGACGGTGGATTGGCCCCGGGTGATCCTCATTACGTTGCTCATGTCTACTTTCGTGGTCACCTCAGACTTGAAGAATGACGGCGACTTCCACTCCAGCAGGGAACCGCATGTTGATAGCTTGAAAGTCCTGGTGTGGGGGGATCCTCGTCGACCAAGTTTGGTGAGGGAAGCCCCGCTTTCTAAAGTAGGAAGGGCAGGTCGGGCTACCTCCGCTACGCTGCCACGCTTCTTCAGTAGCTCTGACATGTTTTTAAGCCAACTTTAGTATTTATTAAGGCCTGGTTGCCTGGTTTTCCGAGATCTTTGTTTTTTTCCTTTGCCTTTTTCCAGCTGCCTTTTTCTAACCCTGCTGGCAAGGTATTACTTTTCCTGCCTTGTGTATTGTCTTGTCTTGTTTCATCCCCTCCCTACCACGTCCTTGCCTACCCCACACACGCTACATCCCCTCCCATTTCCAGTGTGTGTATTCACACCGGAGGGATACAACAATGCCCTCCATCCCCCCCTCCTCCACTTCTCTCCACCAATCCGCCCCCCCCCACCCCCACCCCCACCCCCATCCCCCCTCCCCCACCCACCTAACCTCCCCCCTAACCCGTCTCTTCGGCCCTCTCCTGGGTCCCCTCCTCCTCTCCTCCTCCTGCTCCCTGGACCGGAAGATCTCCCTCACCGGCCGCCTCTACGTCTGCGGGAACGCGTTGCTGTTCTACGCGAACCTGTTCGGGTTCGAGAAGAAGATCAGGATGGAGGGGGGGAAGGTCGGGTGGATTGGGGGGGAAGAGAGGAATGGGAAGGAAGGGGAGGGGATCGAAGTTAAGTTGAGGGTGGGGGGGAGTAAGGAGCATAGGGGTAGTGGTAGTGGTAGTGGTAGTGGTAGTGGTAGTGGGGTGTGTGATGAGGTTAGTGAAGAGGGTAGCGATGGTGGTGGTGGTGGTGGTGGTGGTGGTGAGAATTCCGGTGAGAATTCTAGTGAGAATTCTGATTCTGTTGATAATTCCGCGTCAAACGCCCAACTTAACGGCGTTGACGCCCCCGCATGGGAAAAGGAGTATTGTTTCCGCGGCTTCGACGACCGGACTGCAGTCCTCTCAACCCTCAAACGAACCTGGGAATCCTGGTCCGTTGCCAACAACAACAACAGCAACACCAACAACAACAACAACAACAACAACAACAACAACAACAACAACAACAACAACAACAACAACAACAATGCAACACTCTCGGAGGCGACGTTCGATACATCTACTGTATCTCACCTACCCCTCGCCAACACAAACACAAACACAAACACGAACACCACCACGACCCCTCCACCAACGAAAAACCACCAACACAACAAAAACCGTTCGCGAACATGGGACGCCCCCCCCGGTCGATCCCGCGGGGGTCCCACGGGCGGTGGTGGGGCTGGTGCGTCCCAGAACCACCACCAGCAGCACCACCACCACCACCAGCCGCCGAGGGGACGGGGGGCGCGCAGGCGGAGCGACTCGCTGGACGAGGTTTCCGTGAGCCTGTCGAGGTCGGGGATATTGCCGGCGGAGGGGGAGGGCAGTGATGGGGTGGCCCAGGCGGGGAAGGTTAAGTGGGAGGATGATGGAAGCGGGACGAGGGGGGGGAGGGGTGTTGATAGGGGTTGTTATAGGGATGCTGTGAGAGATATGGATTCTTATGAGGGTTACGGTGGGAAGGAGGCCAGGGTTGTTAGTGGGGAGGGG
>Ga0115556_1001959_pt1 | contig 13955 bp, 11 predicted proteins | sample COGITO_mtgs_1104_5_FD_87282 | JGI IMG/M metagenome (GOLD analysis project Ga0115556, IMG submission 87282) | Pelagic marine microbial communities from North Sea - COGITO_mtgs_110414 | ecosystem: Environmental > Aquatic > Marine > Epipelagic | place: Germany:Helgoland, sampling site Kabeltonne... | reverse complement strand
ATGCTCATGCTCAAATGCGCAACACACACACCCCTGTTAGATAACACCCAGCCAAGATGGCTTGGATCTCATTAGATAATGGCCAATATCTCATCCCTTGTCAAAAACAGGGCGTCAATTTCGTTAGCTTAAAGTCATTTTTGTATGATTTTTTCCTTTTATGACATTTTTTAAGTATAAATAAATCTATTTTGAATAATAGAATTTTTCAAATATTTTACAATATATTCAATTTATTTAAAATATTTTTTCTAATTTTATAAACAATATAAAAAATATATATTATTAATTAAATTTTTACTAAATTTTTATTTCATAAATTAAAAAAAAGTACAATCTGATAATTTGAATATAATTTAGTGAAAAATATACTTCAGGGAAATAGATCGATTTTTTTTTGTCAAAACAGCTCAAAGAGCAGGAATTTCTATCTAACAGGGGGGGGTGTGGTTATTGTTACACGCTCAGAGCAGGAAAGGGTCCGTCGAATGGAGATTTGGAGATCATTCTCTCGATTTTGGGTCTATCCCTTGTTTGGTGCTGTTATTTGTGCCATTTGCGGGCTGTTCACTCTGAAAGTCGAAGTGTCAGGCAAGGAGGGGAAAATTCCCCTTTCCTGCTCTGAGCTGTTTTTGGCTATTTTTTCCAGTATTTTGTCTACCTCCTGTTTTTATTGTGCTCAACGAAGGATAAAGAAGGCTGAACAAAATGTCAATAAAATCATTCTACTACATTTTTCACCAGATAACAAAAGCGCCCCCCAACAGAGACAGACCAGACAAGAACCTTAGAGAGCAATTTCCCCTTTATCGGCTTTCATTTCCTCCACCAGTTCATCCAACCTGTCTTGAACTCCCCTCCTCCCCTCCTCGCTTAGCCTGTCAATGTAACAAACCCCGTCGAGATGATCGTATTCGTGCTGAAAAATGCGGGCCTCAAATCCCGAGAACTTCTTCTTCATTTTTTTGCCAGTTTTGCCATTGATCGACTCTACCTTGATCCACTTGTGACGAATCACCTCTCCGTGCATCGAGGGGAAGCTCAGGCAACCCTCATCCTCCTTGTCAGTCGATGGAGACTTTTCCACAATCTTTGGGTTCACTAAAATCATCTCGGTCAACCAGGATTTGGGGCTCTCCACCCCTTCAGAGTTGAATACCATCAACCTTTTGTTGATACCAACCTGCGGCGCAGCAAGACCAACCCCCTTGGCAGCATACATGACCAGAAACATTTCTTTGGCGATTTGTTTGATGCTCCCGTCCTTCAGTTCCTCCTCCGAGACATCCACATTTGGGCTTCGGAGAGAGGGGTGTGGGTACTTGAGGACCCGCAGGTCAGTGCCCTCAACTTCCCCGGGATCGACCTCCACATCCTGGAGCGAAGACATTAGCTGCTGAAATATACTCGAGGTGGAACGGCAACGGCCAAAGATAGAGTTTGGAGGGGGGGCAATTGAAGTGCAGATGCAGGGGCGATTGAGAGGAAATGAGGGTGAGCCCCTCACATTCTTTCCAAACACGGGCGAGCGAGCTGATGTGCGAATTGGGGTGGAGATAGGGGTCAAAACTGTAAAGGCGCGAAGTCTTGTCAATTGGACCATTGCCAACAGAGTAAATGTGATGAGGCTCAGGTTCCTCAACATCAAAAAACAGAGCCACAGCAACGAAGAAGAGAAGGATCTGGGCTTGGGCACTTTATCTGCTGAATTAATTGATCAATGTTCGACACTCGTTGAATAATAATAAAAAAATAAATAAATAAAAATCTTCTTGAAATCACCTCAAAGTGTTCCAATCAGTGTTTTTTGTCGGTTCAGCCACCACCCGCACCCTCCCACCCCCCCCAGACTCTTATTTTCTTTTGCTGCTGTCACGCTGATATAAAAATAAATGGCTGATGCGACAGCCCATGCGACAGCCCAAGTGCAGTCGATACTTTCGCTTTCATCTCTTCCATCTCAACCGGCCAAAGCGGAAATGGTGCAGCTAATTACAGATTTTATGTCAATTTCTGCAGATCATACGGTTTCTGCTACAATGTCCAGCCCTCCTATCACGATAGCAAATCCCGGTCGCAAGTGTTACCTCAACACTGTCGTGCTGCTGCTTTCGTCAATAACTCCCCTCCTTCCTGCACCCCCGATGGAAGGCGCACTTGTTGATTCTTGGTCGAAGGAGCTTTTCCTCCTCCTTGCCAACTGTAAGCTCCGCATTCCCCGGAATGAAACGAGCGAAAACGACTATTTTGGCAGCGGCGATGGCAACGATTCTAGCAACGATTCTAGCAACGATTCTAGCACCTCCTCCTTAATCCTTTCAGGAAGCCAACTATACGCGGCGTTAGGTCCCGAGCATTCGACCTTGGACAAAGGTGGCGACTCTTTTGCATTTTATCTGAAAATTTTGAAGGAGTATGGCGGTGGAATCCTCCGTCCTTTCTTCACCGTGCATCAGATGGCAGCAATGGGGACAGCTGAAGGGGTAAGGGAAGCAGAAACTCCATCACCTCCATCACCTCCATCACCTCCATCACCTCCATCACCTCCATCACCTCCATCACCTCCATCACCTCAACTGCGGACAAAGTCTGCCGGCTATCTTTCCGTGAATCCCTCCCCCACCCTCTCCTCCTCCATCGCATCGGCCTCCTTTCACTTCTCCTCTAATGTTCCCCTTCCCTCGAACATTGTCATTCGCGTGAGGCGATTTATCTTCGAGGACCCGGGAAGAGGACGCGTCAAGAATTCCACGCGAATGATTTTGCCGGAGGAATTGATTGTAGAGAAGGAGAGCTTTGAACTCAGAGGGGTTATCTTGCACATTGGGGAGATTGAGCAAGGGCACAGCACAGTTATTTTGAAGCGAGGGGTCGACTGGTACAAGATAGATGATAATACGGTGGAGAAGTTTGGATATTCCCAAGAGGGAGGGGGTTCTATGGACGAGGTTTTCGAGAATAGCTCTCTACTGCTTTATGCGAAGTCGACAGGACACTTGGCAAGCGACAACTCGGCAAGTGACGATGCGTTGGCGCTATCTTCACGTGAATTTGCCTCCCGAGTGGCGAAAAATATCGAGAAAGAAAACCTTGCAGTCCTCCGTAGGAATTTTCTCTCTAGAAATCCCCAATTGCACGATTACCTCATTTCCCTGCTACCCAATTCGAAAACCTCCCTGATAAAATCGCTTCAGGTATCGCCCCACCGCTGCATCAAAAGGCGCGTCTCAGTTCTCTTCAAGAACGGCGCTTGGTACGAAGGAACAATCACCTCCTACGACGAGGAGGACAATAAGCACAGGGTCGATTTCGACGATGGCACGACGGGAAATTACAAAATACACAAGAAGGCAATGAAGTTCATTTGACGAAGGCCAGAAATAACATTAAAGTAGCCGCAAAAAATAGTACTGGGCAGCAGTACGGGCAACAGATAAGCACTTACATATTTTAAGTAACATAAGGTTCAAGTACAAGTGAGCGAGCCATTTACAGATAGACTGATCTCACACTTGGATATACGTTGGGTTTGGGCGTTTTTCACACATTTTTCATCTTTTCACTTTTTACTCATTTTTCATACACCACTCGCAGCGGCAATTCGAAGGTGTGTCGCCGTAGTTGAACAGCAGCTCCGTGTCAGGCAGAATATTGGTCTCCGCCTCGAAGCCGACATGAACAAACTCTGTGTCTTTGTGGTCTCTCAAGGTGTGGAATAGCTTTACGTTCGGGTTGCTGCACGTGTGATTTATGAAGGCGGAGGCGTTGCGCATCTTGGTGGCATTTACAAATATCGTGTTCTTAAAACGCGATTTCCCTGCGTCGACAAGTTTTGTCGACGTTTTTTGCCCGCGGCTTGGCTTCAGGTCCATCAGATAGCTGTCATGGCCACTTTGCGAGTACTCAGTACTCAAATCGTCGCGTGTTTTCTCGTTAAAGTACTGGCCGGTGTACCCCAATATTACCTCTCCCTTTTCGATGTACTGCGCGGGGCCAGTTTTGAGGCCCCAACCCCGCCCATCAGGCGTGCGAAACACGACCAAATCGTGTATCACGCCTTCTCGAAGTCGCTGATTACCGCAAATGAGCTTGTCGATTCTACCCCCCGCCTCCCAATTGACAAACGTCTTGGCGTTTCTCACGCAGGTGCACAGGAAGTTGCACTCATATCGCGTGCTCGAGTTCGTATCATGGTTAACCTTCCTGAGCATCTCGTCCGAAATGGTGAAGCGGGAAGAGTCATTCTGCCTCAGATTTCCGCAGACGTGAGCCTTGTATTCAACGCTCTTTCTGGGGATACGGTCGCCCATGAGCTTTTTTCTCCCGGCTGTGAGGGGATGAATTGACGTGAGCCTATCGACACTAGTGTCATCGTTCTCGCACGAGCAAACAACATAAAGGGAGAAGTTCTCGGTCGTGAGGACGGCACCATCGCCGGTGGTGTTTTCCCAAGGAATGGGGCGGTTCTCTGCACCGAGTGAGATGTCATGCGAAGGCCAAGGAAGGGGAGAGTCGACAAGCCAGGGAAAGTGGGTGCATCGATTCTGGTTCTCATTCTGGTTCCCATTCTGGTTCCCAGTCAGATTCTGAATCCTGTCAACCTGTTGACTATCGATCTGTTCTTGTAGGAGCAGAAATGCCTCTATGCGGTGTCTGTTGAGCATCTCTACAGTTCGAAATTTATCGCCGCCTGGAAGGTTGGACCGACAGCCTCGGGCGGAGAGCAGAATCAACGCCTCGTTCGCGCCGCTACAACCCGCGCCCCTCATCATCACTTTGTCAAAGGTGTAGTCGAAGGCGTTCAAACCGTCTCTCGTTAGAACCCAGCCTTTTCGATGCAGCGTCAGAGGGATCCGCGGAACGGCGTCCTTCCTTCCCTTTGCCACCTTCTCAAAAACACTCAATCTGTCCTTCCTGGCCAGAAATTCTCCCCTCAACAGCATCGACAGCGTCGGCTCGTTATTCTGCTTGGCAGCCAGATGGACCGCACTTATCAGCTTTCTGCCCTCACGAGAGCCTGAGCGCCCGCTGTTGCTCAAGGGGGAACAGAGGACGGGGCTATTGCCCGTGGAACACGAGTCGAAAAGGTGATTGAGGATCGTGCGAGGCGAGGCGTTCTTGGAGACCGAGGAAAAAAGAGAGCGATTCCCGTTGCAGAAAGCGCAAAAGGACCCCCTCTCTTTCTTCCCCTTGCTGGTTCCGGCCGCCTCAAGTCCAGCGCTGCATACACTACTAGCTGCACTGCACAATTTCCTGCACAATTTGTGTTTATCACTCTTTCCAAGACAAAAACCGCACAACTCACAGGAATAGACAAACCCTAACCTAGCGCTGTCCCCGCAGCAGATTGTGCACGTGTTGTGGTCTAGTGACTGCGACGCCGTGGTGCCTTGCGACGCAATTATATCATTTGAGCTATTGCTATTACCGTTTGAGTGTTTGTCGGGAGGGTTGCCGTAGAAATGACGATACAGAGGGTGGAAATTCGGTTCATCAGAGGCACAATGGGCGGGACCATAGGTGGCAGGTTGGTGCCCTCCTCCAGACACAGTCACCGGGGAGGATTTACGGGCGAACTGAGGTTTCCCCACTCCACAAGCTTTCGTCACCTCATGCAGCTTCCTCCTTTCATCATCGAAGATATTTATGGAAAGAGCGGATAATCCACTCATAACACTCGCGATCGTGATAGTACTTTCCATTTCTGACTTGGCGCTATTAAGTTCCTCCTCATTAGCATCTTTGTCGATAGCTTCATTCTGCTTGAAAAGAAGAGCATGATTGAGCTTGAGGCTCTGCTTCTCTCCCTCAGAAGTATCAGAAGTCTCAGAAGTCGCAGTGGGATGATGGTCGGGCAGCAAGTCCAGCAGGCTAAGCACAATCTGGTCCATGACCCCGTCCCCTTCCCCGTCCCCGCCCCTGTCCCCGTCAGCGGGCCCGTAACTGTCATCCAGACTATTGCTGTCAGAGCACCCGTCAGATTCAGCGCCGTCATCGCTCTGGCCAGAACGCGACTTTTTCGTATCGACGCTGCTCGGCGAGGAATTCGCGCTTACTCCATTGTTGTCGCGTCCCTGTCGTCCTCTGTACCTTTCTCTATCCTCAGCAGCTTTTGTCACACTCCTCTCCAAACGTATCTTTACACTGGCTCGACTGGCGAAGGTATTCACCAATCTCAGTATGCCTTTCCCGACGTGACTCATTCGACCGAAGTTGCTATCGGCATCGTAAAAGCCTATAATGAGTTTGTGAAGACTTATAACCTTTTCACTGGCGTCCGCGCCGAGATGGCCAAGCACCACATCGGTATCAATTGGGAAGTTACTCAAAACTCTTTCACAAATCTCCCCGACGATAAACTCCAAGATCACCCCAATCTCGCGGACATAGAGATCCATGGGAGGGGAAAGAAATGGAGGGGTTAATATCATATGAAACGAGTGAAGATTCGACAACAGGTCATAAAGACGGAGTAGGAGCGAGTGGTAAAATTCAAAAAAAGTCATGGTCGACATAATCGACATCCTCGAGCCCTTGTCCTCGTTCTCGCCTTTCTCGTCTCGGCTGCAGTCCTTTCCATCCTTAATGTTCCTCTCGGAAATTTTTTCATTGATATTCAAAGGCCCTTCGATAGAGTTGAGTATCCGCAGGGTGGGTTCCACGGCGACAAGGACTTGGAGCAGGGAAGAGTGGATCGAAGGAATCATGGACGAAGAATGCGACCGAGGGTCCTGAATATTTTTTAACGACGAGGACAAGAAGTTATCCTCGTCAAAGTATGTTTCCTCCCTCTCCATCTCTCCCTGCTCCTCAGTTTCTTCCTCTTCAATGGCCCCGCCCGCAACCAGGCCTTCATAGACGACTCTCACTTCAGTAGATCCGATGTCCTTCATATGCTTGAGGACCTTCTTAGCCACTTGAAGGGAGTAGACAATAACGGGGGGGGAGCCAAACTTTGGGAGGGTCGTCCAACGCACAGACCTCTGCCGCGAAATTGACTTTTGCTTCTTGAAGACGTCATCAAGGGTAAGTTTTAAATTGAATTTGCTGGTAGCAGAGATGTTTGTTCCCTTTTTCGGATTCGCATTGATCTTTGTTGCTCCCGTTCCTGTCCTTGCTATGACGTTGTCGGCAGCCACAGATGATTCGTCATCCGAGTCACTCATTCCGTCAATCTCCTCTGAATTATAATGACAACCTGAAGATAACACCTCTTCATCAGTAAAGTCACTGCGCTTGAAATCAAAATTGAGCTCCTCGATAAGAATATTTTTGATGACTTTATTTAAGTCGAACTTCAAATCGACTTTATCCACGTCTCGATGGATACGAATTATCTCAGCAGGGTAGAATGTGATCTTACCATAAGAGGGAAAAGTGGCAAAAACCTCCTGACCTACTTTTAGCCTTTGCGTCTTTGCAGTTTTGCGCAGGTGGCGCTTGATGCGTTGAGCATCCGAACCTCTTTTTCTTATATTTTCGACTGTTTTTTCGTAAGAGTCTAGGACAGGGAGGAGTTTGTGCTTGTCAGGGTTCTCCCAATAAGAAAGCCTGCCATCGTTTTTGAAAGAGGGCTTAGTGGTGCGGGCAAAACTCGATTCTCCAGAACTCCTGTCGTCTTCCAAGGAGCCCGAGCGCACCCGCCGCTTAGAATGGTCCGAGAGAACAACTTTCTGTAACTTCTTCTTTGTCGAATTCTCTGATGGGGGCTGCTGCTGGCGCTTATACCCCCGCCCACGCCCACAAGGCGCGGGAGAAATGGCACTGGCAGCCACCCAGGTTAGCGATTTCTCAAAGGCCACCAACACCTGCGCAAGCGTTGCACTCGTAGATGGACTTTCCGGCCCAGAAAAACCGATAATTGTGCCTGTTTTGGTTCCACCAGAAATGGAGATTTCGTAAGTCCGGTTTGCAATTAAAATAAAATGAGATTCAGTAGCCCAGCACGATCTCTTCGGCGGCTCCAGACAGACTGAGCACATCGCCAAGGTAACAGGCTTATCGTCTGTCTCCCCCTCATCGTCAGAAGAACAAGAATAGGCACTTGACGATCCTTTCGACAGCTTAAATCTATCGACTTTGACACCACTTCGATTCGCACCAACGGGACAACAATCATCGCTGGAAGAATCACTAGAGTCATCGCTACACTGGCCACGATTCACCAGTAGCTTTTTGAAGGAATTTTCACCCCTCTCTTTTTTTCTAGCTTCCAGCGATCGTTCCCTACCTTTCTCCAATGATTCCAATTGAAGTTTAGATTTCCGCTTCATCGTAGTAGTCAAGGAGGTGAAGGTTGTTGTTGTTGGAGTGTGTCGTAAGGAATGATGCGGTTGGTTGGGCGGAAGAGGACGAAAGCTGGGTGTTGGCAGAGCTGAATCTAAATGCAAAATGGGACCAGCTGAGGGTGACGAAAATTCCGGGGCAGATTAAACACGCATGCACCTAATGTAGCACCTAAAAAAAAGCGAGATTGGGGAGGTTGATTTTGAGTGCGTCACCGCAAACGTGGTGGTGCAAAGGGTAAACTTTCCTCACTGGCGAACGCTTAGTCAGAAAAATCCACAGTCGAGAGAAAATTTTGCATACGAAAACATAGAACAAGCTATTGTAAACAAAAAATTTTTCTCAATCTTTTTTTGCCGCCTCAATTTGTTTAGGGGTTGTTCGCAGTAATTCATCGTAATTGTGTTAAAAAAGTCATATTGGCCCGACCCAGAACCTCCCACAAACCTAAAATGTCTGTTTCTTCTGCGTTTTCAAGAGAGGGAGTGGTAAGATCACGACAAATTGGCGGGGCAAACCTTGTCTAATTTAGCCTTTCCCATGAATGCATTTAAGATTTGTTCGAAACGGGTACACGTTGATTGGAGCCGATCGTGGTTGCTGTTCTCGGTAGTCAAGAGACGTAGATGGGAGATAGCGCATTTCTTTTGTGTATGTCTGTACTTTCTGCTCTGAGACTGTCTGCTGCGAAGCTGGTGACGAATCGATGCCTCGTGACGGCTTTATCGTTGTCTCGTTGAAAACGGCTTTGTCGATTTCTCTAGACCCCGGGCTGTATGAGCGCTTCCAATTCAATTCCAATTCCAATTCCAATTCCAATTCCAATTCCAGTTCCCCAGCTCCAGTTTCTGTTCTTCTTGCACAAGGAAATCCTTGTTGTTGTTTTTTGGCCTTGTACTTGCGTAAATTCATCTCTCACTCACTCACTCACTCACTCACTAACACACAATTCTACGTCGTTAATTTGACATGCTACTGCAGACACTCCCCTCCAGCGTCGTCGATAGCTACGAAAACCTGGTGCTAAACTACAAAAAGTTCCTCAGCGTCGGAAACGATACTGTGTATGAAAACCTCATGACGCACTACGAGGCTTTCAGTGCTTCTGTTTGTATGAAGGACTTTGGTCGTCCAGCCGACCCCGCGAAGGACATAGATGCGTTCAACAGCTATCTCGCAAAGCAAGACCGCGGCAGCAGCTTGAAGCGAAGTGGAGCCAGCATTGTGCAGTCAAACACGACGCCAGCAAAGAAGGCCAACACTGGCAACACCACTGGTAACACTAGTGTTGTTAGCCCGCCAGCAGGGAAGAGCAAGGCCGTCAGCCTTTCTCCCCCCACGGCGAAGTACTCCGAGCGCAAGGGCGCAGGGACCACCGTCTCGCGGTACACGCCAGAGGGGGTCAGCGTCGAGGAGGCCAAGACCTTCTTTGACAACGGGGAAAAATATGGCCTCAGTGGTGGGGGGGGAGAAGGCGTTAAAATCGACGTCGACGAGTTCAAGGCGACCAACCTTAACCAGCAGTACCGCTATATGTTCACCCCGACAAACGAGCGCGCTCTTGCGCTTGACAACCAACTCACGACTGTCGCTCGGGCTATTTACGAGAAAAACCCTTCGGCCTATCCGGATCCGTCCCCTGTTGGTCAGCCAGTTGTCTCCGGAGAGGAGGTGCAGTGCTTCGGGAGGATCTGCAACGAGGCTCACGAAGGTAGAATTAACGCCACTGCAGTTATGATCGAAGGCGGACGGGATGACAGCGGAGGCAGGCGTTGTGCCGTGGACCTGGAGAAAATTGAGGGGGGCTACTCGCTTTTCCCCGGCCAGATCGTGGCGATCGAGGGCTCATGTCCGTCAGGCAGGAAGATCACCGCAAAAAAAATAGTCGAGGGTGCCAAGAAGCCTTTCTACGAGACTTCGAACTCGGACATGCTGAAATTCAACCATTCTTCAAGCTACAAGGATGGCCGGCCATTGTCGATCATATCTGCCTCGGGCCCCTTCACTCCCTCTTGTGACCTTGACTTTGAGCCGCTGATTGACCTCATGGGAATAGTCTCTGCCATTCAACCCGATGTTGTCATATTGACTGGTCCCTTTGTCCCTGGCAACCACACTATGGTGAAAGAGAACAAGGTGGAGGTGACTGCCGAGGATGGCTCGGTGGAGTTATTATCGTTTGAGTCTCTCTTCATGGAGAAAATTGGGAGGTAAGAAGGAAAGAGAGAGAAGAGTAGCAGTACTTGGTAGCTGTGTTAGCAAGCTAAGCGCAAGAGAGGGAAGGAGAGGGAAGGAGAGGGAAGGAGAGGGAAGGAGAGGGAAGGAGAGGGAAGGAGAGTGAACATAGCTTCAAACTAACCCATCCATTTTTGTCGCACGCCAACCAGTATCTTGGAGAATCCATTTCTGGACAGCAAGCTGAAGACCAAAATCGTGCTAGTTCCCTCTCTTGACGACGCCATTTGTCCCAACGTTTTCCCTCAGGCACCTTACGCTGATCGCATTCCCGGCGGTCGCGAAATAGGTTCATGGAATATGAGGACCGGTGGTTTGGGTCTAAATTTCGTTGAAATGGCCGGGCGTGAAGACGAAGAGAACGTCGAGCAGCGTGTCTTCTGCGTGAGGTGAGTGATCCCCCCCCCTTTCCCCCTGCAATTGGCGCTCGACCACGCAATGCGAAGACTGAGATACGTCCGAGGCGTAGTCTTCATCTTTCTCAAACAAACGTCACTAACCAATTATAATTATAATTGCGACAAAACACAACGAAGTAACCCTGCGACGTTCAAAATCAACGATGTGGTTATTGGGGTGACAAGCGCTGACCCGCTCGCGGCCTTGGGGACCCACGAGACTTCGAAAAAAATCCAGCGAATGCAACGTTTGAGCGAGCATCTTTTAAATCAGCAGAGCTACTACCCATTATTCCCCAGCGGCCCCGTCAGCACTGATCTGGGTCAGATGCACAAATTTAGGATGCCAGTAACACCTGACATTCTCTTAGTGCCCTCCAAGCTTTCCTATTTCGCCAAGGATGTAGGCGGGTCCGTCGTTATTAACAGCTGCTCCTTGTCAAAAGGCACGACCGGGGGCACTTTTGCGAGCATCAGCATCAAGCCAGTGCCTCGTGAAACTGTCGAGGGGGCGGCCGACTTGAAGAAGGCGAGGGAGGTGAATAAGCGTACTGTGGTCGAGGTGAAGCGGATTTAATGTACCGATGAAATGAATAAAAAACTTGAGTTTTTTGTGATTTGGTGGTTTTGCCGTTTGGTTTGTTGTGTGTTGTGCTTTGTCAAAATAAATCCCTTTTTTTAGCTCTTTCTTTTTCTACTTTTCGTCTGCCTAAATCCTATTTTTTATCACTTTGTTGTATTACTGACGATCTTCATATCTTACGAGGATTCTGATTTCTGTCTTCTGCTGAATTATTCTTTCACGGCTAGGCTAGGCTAGGCTAGGCTAGGCTAAGCTAGGCTAGGCTAGGCCGGCGAAGCAGCCGGTGAAGCCGAAACAAAGATGGATGCATTTCTACTGGGGTTTTTCCTCTTCTTTTCAGTGGGTGGTTTTATGTTCGAAGTCAATTTTCTCTTCTTGAACGCAGCAATATTAGCCGGAACTACAAGAGGAGCTGGAGCGAGGGAGGGAGCAACGACATCCTCATCTTCATTAGCTCCAGTTGTGCCCGAAATTGCTTTCATCACGCATTCAATAGTAAAGTCGTCGTTTTTAGTCGTTTTCGAAATGATGTCGACGTCCATGCTCTCCCCCTCCTCGCTCTCTCCCCCGAGCAGGCCACAGCTATTATTGACAGTAGTTTTGTAGCCCTCCTCTTCATCGTTTCCCTGGTAAACAACGTTCTTCTCCAGCACCTTGAAGTCCGGAGCAAATGCAGTCCAGGTGGGTTCAATGCCCCAAACGTCCACACATCCATCAATTGTCGTCACCCCAATCTCCCACTCCCAGGGATTCCACACGACTCCCGTCAAACTCGTTTCAGGGCCCTTCAGATCTCTCACGACGCCACCAGTCTCGACGCAGAAGATAATGAGCGCATATGACCGCTGTTTAAAAATACCGGCAGCGACGAACTTCCCATCGCCCGAAAATGTAGCGTCGATGAAAACGCTCTTCTTATGTTGTAGGCGGTTGAGTGGAGTAATCGGCGGGATGATGCACAGTTGTTTTTGTTGGTACTGTTGTTGCTGTCGGTGCAGGCGATAAAGTTGCTCATGTGAGAGCAAATGGCTCGTGCTAACAAGTGTCAACATACCAGATCCTACCAGCAGCATGCGCTTTCCCTCTTGACAAAATTGAATCTTCTTCACCACTTCTGAAACCCCTTGGACACGAAGGTGAATAGGCAACTCATCCCACTTCTTGTTATCACCGGGTTTTCGGTAAAAAACCAGCAAATCGCCAATCACACCGAGAGCGACGTAAATCTTTTCGCCGTTTTCGCTGAACGCAGCGGTGGTTGCGTCTTCAATCGTCAGCTTGGAGCCATCCTCCGCGACCCACTTCCTCCCCAATAATAAAGGGTTCGGATCGTAGTCATTCCAGACCTCAACCCCCCCACAACGCGAAAGAAGAATCTCCTCTACTACGCTTACCTTCGCACCCATGGGGAACGATACCGCTGGGGGCGGCAAGTGTTCGTTGATAACGCTGAACTTATCGCGGTCATCGTAGCACCTGATCTCCGCATCTGAAACAGTATTCACAACTGATGGTATATATATTTTTCGTGTTTGTTGTGTTAGGGTTTTATAGTTAGGGTTCAGCAGCAGCAGCAGTAGAAAAAGGTTCAGCAGCAGCAGCAGTAGAAAAAGCTTTAGCAGGAAAATTGTCGTCGTATTTACTTACCTCCGGGTCCTGACATCCTCACACCAGAATCATTCAGCAGACGACCCCCAGTTCTGATAGTTGTAATGGAAGGGTCAGGCGCAACGCTCAAATCAACCAGCACAACGTCGGCAAGGCTGTTGCAAACTAGCAGTTTCTTCGCGTCGCAGCTCCAACTCACTGCAGAAACGACTTGGCTAGGGACCAAGAGGGGATTGAGCTCGAGAGGATCATTATCTTGCGGCTCTTCCCCTTCATTATCACTATCATAGGTTTTGTGTTCTTCCATTCGACGGTCAAATAGGTTCGAAAGAATGCGGACATCGACACCAGTCTCATGCGAGTAAATTATCACTGAACCGTTCGTGTAGCCAACGGCCAGATACTGCCCGTTGTGGTTATGAGATGCAGCAGTGGCAAGGAACTGAAACTGATCCCTGATAGAAGGGGGAGGGTATGCTGCTGTTGTCAGGGTGCCTGGAGCATGAGAGGGGGGAGGCTCGATAGTAGAGGTGATTTGATCGGGCAGAAATTCACCAGCCATGCTGCTGTTGCAGGTGGGTGGGCGAGGAAGGAGCGAATTTGAGAATATTGACCACTTTTTGGGGAGAAATTCACGTTATTAAATTCCGTTTTCTGTGATCCGAGAGGAAATCTGAAACAGCCTCCAAAGCGATAATTAATAGTCATAAATCGTTTCGCCGCTGCGACCAAACTACAGATCATCCGCCTCCGGCTACTTAAAATCAATTATCCCCCCTACCCATCTGGGAGTAGCTTCTGCGTTTCACCGCTTCGTGAAAATCCCCAGTTATTCGAATACTACT
>Ga0115556_1001954_pt1 | contig 13972 bp, 18 predicted proteins | sample COGITO_mtgs_1104_5_FD_87282 | JGI IMG/M metagenome (GOLD analysis project Ga0115556, IMG submission 87282) | Pelagic marine microbial communities from North Sea - COGITO_mtgs_110414 | ecosystem: Environmental > Aquatic > Marine > Epipelagic | place: Germany:Helgoland, sampling site Kabeltonne... | reverse complement strand
TTTTGCAAAATAATTTAAATTATAAATATCTATTTATCAACATATAAATAATATAATCAGTTATAAATTATATTATTTTTTATTTTATTTATTTACATCTTTATCCTTTATTAAATTTAATATTTCTTTTAATAAATCAATAATCTGGTCATTCTTTTCATCTATTTGTATTAATACTTTATCATTGAGTGTTTCACCTTTTCTTTCTGCTTTAATTAATTCTACATTCTCATTGTCAAAATGATGTATTGTTTCCCCTATATTTAATAAATTAATATTTGGGTTGCTATTTGGGTTGCTATTTGGGTTGCTATTTGGGTTGCTATTTGGGTTGCTATTTGGGTTGCTATTTGGAATAACTATATTTAATTCTTCGCGGCGTTTTATTGCTTTTTCTAATAATTTATCTACACTTTCACTATTTTCATCATTCTCATCGGAAAAATTAACATCTTTTGGTATATTCTTTTTTATAATATCATCGAATTCGCGTTTTTTGTGATTTAAATTGTTTGTAAAATTATCTTGCCTCTGTTTAATTATTTGTTCGGATGTGACTATCTCATCAAATTGAGATTTTTTATTATTATCTACGTATGATTTAACTTCCATTAAAGTCTTTTTATTTTTTTCAACTAAAGACATATTCTTATTACCATTTTCGATTGTATTCATCACAGTGTCGAAATACCCTTTTATATCAGCAGGTTCCTTATTTATATTATAAAAAAAACCATTTTGATACATAATTTCCCATAATGTTTCTTTATTACTATTCATTAAAAACATATTACTATTATTCATTCTAATATTAATAGTAATAATAGTAATAGTAGTTTTATATTAATTAAAATATATTTGTCTTAATTTTTCCATATTTTTATCAGGAATATCATAGTTTAAGAAAAAGTTAACATCGTGTTCATTGTCTAATAAACCTATTATGGTATGTAAAGAATACATACCGCACTCAGAATTACCCCTTTGATGTTTCTTTTTATTAATATACACTTTAAATTTCTTTCCTATATCATTACCTTGTTTCTTTATTTTTTTTATAAATTGTTTTATTTCTTTCGGAACATCGTCGCCGGTGCTGTCAAAAAACAGAATAAATTTTTTATTTATATCTATAAACATTGATATCCAATGAGAACCACCCAAATAATGCGGATCCGTATTAAAAATTATACCTATTTTTGTTTTATTTTTTAATAATTTTTCTTTTAAATCAAAATTACATAACTCTTCCCAAACACACGTATTGTCTGATATTTTTTTATTAAAATCAATTGGTGAAGGTCCCAAGAAATCAAAATTATTATGTTTTTTTTCATACTGTTTCATTACCCTTTCAATATCTAAACTATTTAACCATTCATTTTTATTTTCTTTCCATTTAGTTGGTGTGTCTGGTACAAAAGTATAGTTCTTTAACTCGTCTGTTAGATTATTTGAGGCAAAATTTTGTTTTAGCCAACATTTTTCGGTTTTACAAACATCTGACATATAATTTTTTAATGATTTCCATATTTCTCTATCATCGTTACTTTCTATTAATAAATCTGGATGTCGCCCATTCCACAAATCTCTTAATTTTATTAACGAATCACTATTATAACATGTAAAATCTTTATCATGGTTTACGTTTGGACTGCAATTTAATTTAATAGTTTTACTTTTCGTTTGTTTTTTCATACAAGGAGCTACATGTTTATGATGTTTATTTTTATTATGTTGTTTTTTTTTTGTTCTCATCAGTTAATATTTATATAGATTTTTCTTTTATTGTCATATATTTTTATATATTTTTATATATTTTTATTTATTTTTTATATATTTTTATATATTTTTATATATTTTTATATATTTTTATTTATTTGACACATTTTTATTGGTTTTTATTCCTTTAACTCTTAAATGTTTCGCTTTTAAATTTATTGTTTTTTCTTGTGGATATATTTTAATTTCTTTTTTATTTCCTGATTTAACTACAAAATTATCCATCGTAGATGCAATTTTTTTATTTTGAAATATTATATCGTTTATATTTTCTAAATTATTAATATCATTTTGTATATTATTTGACATACTTATATCATTACTAAAATTTTTAAATTCTGCTTGTATTACATCCCGTCTATCATTCATTTTAAAATTTTCTATTAACACATTTACATATTCATAATATGATTCTTTAATATTACTATTTATGTCCTTCAAATCTATTTCTTCGCGCAACATAGTTTTTGTAAAATTCATAATCCTTTTTCTGTAAAATTTAATTTCCTTGTTATTTATTTTACTTTCATTAGATGCTATATTATTTTCGTTATTATTTATTGCTTGGTTTACACTATTAGTGTAACATTTATTTGATAAATATTTCAATGTCAAATCATTAACCTGTTTGTTCTCATCTATATTATTGTTCTTATCATTAATCTGGCTATTATCAATATCCATTAAATTACTATATATTTATAGATATAGTAATTAAACATTTTTTACCTGTTGTCTTGTAAAATTATTAAAGACATTAAAACCTACTTTTTCATTATCTGGGTTAGGATTAAAAGATGCTAAATTTTGTTCTTCGAATAAATCTTGGAATGGCTGTATCACATCAGAACCTTTAACATTTACCTCATACATATCACTTTTAGAAGATGGAACATAAACGGATTGTTCATTATTTTGCAAAGCAAAAAATTGATTACGTAATATAGATTCGTTGTCAATATTATTAGTAAAACCGGTAAACGGACCTTTATATGTTCCTGGATTAAATGTCTCATTTACACTTGATGGTTTATTCTTTATAGGAACACTTGATTTCTCCCGTCTATCATAAATAGACATCAAATCGTATTTTGTTGATACCGGTCTTACGCTAAATTTTGTCTCGTTAATACCCGACGGTTTATTTCTATCAAATATACGATTATTTAAAATATCTACACGTTCGTTTTGATTATAGTATACTTTGTTATTTATTTCGGTCATTTATAATATACTTATATTATTATAAAATAATATTATAAAATAATATCATAAAATAATATCATAAATAATATTTTATTACTACCTAAAGTTATATTTAATAATATTATTAGATTATGTGTGGCATTTTTACTATTCTCAATAACAAATCTACATTTAATACCAAAATAGTAAAAACCGCCTTTGATCAAGGTAATGCACGAGGTCCCGAAGATTCGCAACTAATTTATAATGCGGATTCTATTATTTTTGGGTTTAAACGACTTGCAATCAATGGTTTGGATAAGGAATCCAATCAACCAATGACAATTGATCACGTGACAGTATTGTGTAACGGAGAGATTTATAATTTTAAAACATTGTATGCAATTATGGATATCGACCCCACCACCGGTTCCGACTGTGAAGTAATTATTAGAATGTATCAAAAATATGGGTTCGAATATACGATTAGCATGCTGGACGGTGTCTTTTCAATTATATTATATGATACTTCAAAGTTTACAGATGAACCGAAATTATTTGTTGCGAGAGATCCGTTTGGAGTTAGACCATTATATGTTATGGAAATTGATAATAATAACAAGCAATCGAATAATATAAATATAAAGTATTCCACACAAAACATTGACAAAAATGATACGTATACTAATGAAAAAATTATTGCTTTTGCTTCAGAAATTAAATCATTATCTCCATTATTAAATATTAATAATATTAATAATAAAAAATTATTATTTGTTAAAAAAAATGATAATTATGTTCAGACTAAAACTCTGGATGATAATAAACCCAGCGATGCACAAAATTTTTATATTCACCCTTTTGAACCAGGAACGTATTCGTATTATAGTAAAACTCACATGGTGAATTCAGAATGGAACGCCAATATAATTAATAAAAAATATTTTAATATTTCCGCACCATCTACGTGCTTATATCCTTTTAATTCGAACAATAATATTGAATATTATAAGAATATAGTTTATTACTTAGAAGAAGCAGTAAAGAAACGCGTAGTAGGAACAACTGAGCGGCCCATCGCTTGTTTGCTATCTGGTGGTTTAGATAGTAGTTTGATTACTGCTTTGGTAAATAAATATTATCCAGGAACTTTAAAAACATTTAGTATTGGGATGAAGGGTTCTGATGATTTAAAAAATGCCAAGATTGTTTCGGAACATTTAAAAACAGATCATACTGAAATTATACTTACACCAGATGAATTTTTTGATTCTATACCAGAAGTGATAAAATCTATTGAAAGTTACGACACTACAACGGTGCGCGCAAGTGTAGGAAATTATTTAATAGGTAAATACATATCTAACCATACAGATTTAAAAGTGGTCTTTAATGGTGATGGAAGCGACGAATTAACGGGCGGCTATTTATATTTTTTAAAATCACCAAGTGATATGGATTTTGATAAAGAATGTAAAAGATTATTAAATAATATGCATACATTTGACGTTTTGCGCTCCGACCGATGTATCTCGTCACACGGTCTCGAGCCGAGAACCCCATTTTTGGATAAAACATTTGTTAATTATTATTTAAGTATTCCCATTAAACACCGAAACCCGCTATCCAACGAATCAACCGACATTTGTGAAAAACAATTATTGCGTGAATCGTTTAACTTTGTTTATAACGATTTAATACCCCAAGAGATTCTTTGGAGAACAAAAGAAGCATTTAGTGATGGGATTTCAGGAGATAATGGTTCTTGGTTTCAAATTATTAAAGATAAATTAGCTTATATAAAAAAATACATTAATAATACAGCATTCATTTGTAAACCAGAATGGACCGACCACAATAAACCGTTGACTGACGAGCAACTATATTATCGTATTTTGTATGAATTATACTACCCTAACACATCTAACAATATCCCTTATTTTTGGATGCCAAATTTTATTGAAGCATCCGATAGTAGTGCACGAACCTTAAGTATTTATAATGAAATAAATAAAAATGTGTTAATGAAATAAATAAAAATGTGTTAATGAAATAAATAAAAATGTGTTAATAAAATAATATTTGTATAATTTATAAATGTTAGACTTATTTAAATATCCTTTATATCAGCAAATTATAATAATTATATTTTATATTTATCATTCAATTATTGCTATTGCGTTTACCGGTGTATTTAATATAAACTTAGATTACATAAATTATTTTCATAGCTTAATAACGTATATTACATCTTTTTATATACTATATCAATTTAACCCCTTCTCTAAATTAAAAGTCATTACTAAATTCGATAAAGATATTATTTTTATGTGTGGATATCTTTTAGTATTTACTACTACTATATCGCAGATATTCTTTGATAATGTTAAACACGCAGGTTATTTTGGAAAAAGATTGTCACTAATTCAAGAAGCAAAAACGAAATAATTTATTTATTTATCTTTTTAATGTTTTCTTTTTTAATTTATTATTTGTTTTATGTTTTTTTTTTATTGTTTTATATCTTTTCTTATAAAAGAAGTCTTTCAAATAATTTATTATTTGTTTGCTAACAATTGTATCTATTTCCATTTCATTTATATATTTATCTTCGTAATTGTAACGCTTCATTATTCTAACAATTGTATTTATAAACTCTTCCTCATTGCTGTGTTTATTAATATTATTATATTCATTATTATAATACATTTGTGCCATAACATCAAAAGGTAAAGTATAATTATAGGGTTTAATTTTTATATAATATACATTTTCGTGTTCCATATCTGGGTGAACTTGATCATCTATAAAGAAAATTTTGGTATTATCTGGTATTTTACTACAATTAATTAAGTCCTCAACTGTTTTATTGTGTGTTTTCCTACCAATTTCAACAATTTCTCCGTCTATTTTAAATGCGCGTATTATCTTGTCAAAAACATTGGTATTTAATTTTTTATCAAAATAATCACATATTAATTTAATCCAACTTTCAGGTCCATTATTATTTGTGTATATCATTATTTTCTTACATTCACCTTTGTCCCTTTTATCTACTATAAATTTGAGAATATTAATAATATCTGGTCTTAAAAAATCTGAAAATATATCTAATAATGTTATAAATGCATCATTCGGCATTTTATCTCCATAAAAACTTTCCAACGCATCCCAAAATATGCCTAATTCGGTAAAAGAACCAAGTGTTTCATCTAAATCAAAAACAACAATTTTGTTGTTGATGATATTATTAATCATATTATATTATTAATCATATTATATATTTATAAATTTATAAAAAATTTATAAACATATATTATTAATGAATTTAACTAATAAAGATTATTTAGAGATACTTAAGTTCTATAATATTGATGATAAAAAATTAAAAAAATCAGAAATTAAAAATAAAGCCGAAAAAATATTAATTACAAAATTATGTAGATGTATTAAAACCATAAATAAATTTAATAAATATAATGAAAAAGAATCAATACCTATATGTACAAATAGTGTTTTAAAGAAAAAAAAAATTAATAGTTTTAAATTTACTTGTAAAAAAAATCCAAAATTTTTATTATTAAAAAAAAAAATTAACAAAAAAAAAATTAACAAAAAACCGACAGTTAAAAACTGAAAAAAGATAAAGACCGCTTCACATTGGCTAAAATTTGTTGGATAAACAACTTGAATATATACATATAATATATATGTTTCCAAATAGGACTAATAGTAGTTCGCGTGCTTTGGATAGGAAAGTATTCTGTTTAGAATTTACGCAAAAAAATAAATTTATCGCCCCTTCACAATCAAGAAATAGTTCTGACTATATAAGAAATAAACGGATGGGAGCAATAACAGCTCCACCGGAACCAGAACCAGAACCAGAACCAGAACCAGAACCAGAACCAGAACCGGAACCAGAACCAGAACCAGAACCAGAACCAGAACCAGAACCGGAACCAGAACCGGAACCAGAACCGGAACCAGAACCAGAACCAGAACCAGAACCAGAACCAGAACCAGAACCAGAACCGGAACCAGAACCGGAACCAGAACCGGAACCAGAACCGGAACCACCTATAGTTATGGATTTTTCTAGTACTAATAGTGTAGATACATGGAAAGATTATGCGATTGCACATCCCAGTATAGACTATGTTTTGGGCAATTATGGCAGTGTTCCAAATAGTGTTGAATGGTCCAGTAGCACAGGAGACGAGGGACTGTGGGTGACAAATCAGGGGAGTGGGCATGTCTATATCACACTTAAAATTAATACTACGAGTTATAATTACATAAAGATAGTTTTTCAAAATGGCAGCAACGTGGGGGGCACTAACTTGGACGGCACTCCTGTCACTATTGATATGTTTTTTTTTCACGAGGAGGCGTCGGACTGGGGGGACGTACGAGGATCGGCGGAGCGGAAGCAGGAGGTCTCTTACGAACAGGCAATCATTCCAAACAGTCAATATATTTTAAAGTTCAGAATTAAAAAATATGTATCTCGGATTTTATCGAAGAATTTGACAATAACATTGTCACAGGAACCTATCTAAAAAACAGCATTCCATAAAGCACACAAATGGTGTTAAAATAATTATGTTACAAATTAGATGGAACGAAGACGGAAGCACATATTAAATTATATTTGAGATTGTTATTATCAAACATAATTTAATATAATTTAATATAATTCAATAAACTATTAAAGTTTAATTATTTTATTATCAATTTTTAATAAGATACTTATAAATAATAAAAATTTATTTTTTTTAGATGGATACTTCATATTTATTAAAATGAAATATAAAAGAAATAGTTCTTTAATCACTTTACTATTTGATAAATTATAGTTAAAAAACGGAATATTTATAAATGTATGATTTCTTATGTGTTTCCATTCCTTCTCTCCTCGTAATAATTTTTTATTCATTATTGTTTTAGATATTATTAAATCCAATATACTATAATTAGTATTATTTTTTCTGTTATCTGATAGTAATTCTTCTTTCGTATAAAATAAATTTATTTTATGTATTTTTTTTATTGTATTGCCAAATAAATTATTTATATTAATATTTAAATCGCAGTGTGTATATAGTTGTTTGTTTAATACATTTATAGCACCTTGTCTTGTTATAAAATATGCTGCATTGCTCATCGATAATATATTTTTAAAATTGTAAAATGTATCATTAATAAAACCATCACTATGTAGTGTATATATATCCCATTGGTCAATTAATATTTTATCATAAATATTTTTAAGTAAAATATTTAATTCATTCTTATTTTTAAATTTTGGATATGCGTCATCTTCTAATATCAAACAAACTTTATCATTTGTTTTTAGAAATTTTTCTAACACTTTTAAATGACTATAAGCACATCCTATCATAGAATCCGAAGAAAAGTGATAAAATAAACCAAATTTATTTAATATTTCTTGTTTATCAATATCATTATATCTATAACCAGAAAAACGTTCGGGACAAATACCGACATTGTTTAATTCTTTTGATTGCATATCCCACCTATCCTTATTTGTATCTAAATTAATAACATAGGTTTTAAAATCCATTGTATATGTAAAATATAATATTTCACTTCAAATAATTTATTACATTCAATATAATTTTTTCTTGTTCCGATAATTTCTGAAATACTAAACACTCATCCAGTTTAATTTGAAAAAAACGGTTTGAATTGGTTTTACATAATAATGAGACTTGGTCGTTAACCTTAATATCACATAAGATTCCTCCATTTGTTAATTTAATATTTGCTGGATTTTTTAATGATATCCACCTAATATAGTGCCCATAATCTAAATCTGGAATTTCATCTATATATTTATATTCTCTCAAGGAATTCATCATAGAATTATATTTATCGTCTGTTAAATCTAATTCGGATAATATATTGTGCTTCATTTTTTGTATTTTATCTAAATCCAAGTCCATAATATTTTCATTATTATCATTATCTAATGCTTTTAATAATGAAGAAATGTCTAATGTATCTGCCATTATAATTATTTATATTATTATAATTAGTTATATTATTATATATTTTTTTATTTTATTATATATTGTTTTACTTTATTATTTGACTTCGGTTGTTTCATATAATTTCTCTCTCCGGATGGGATTTTTACATTAAAGTTAAACTGGTCAAATATATCATTGATTATTTCATGAAATGGATCTTTTACAAATGTTGTTTTATTTCCAGTTTCTCTCTTTAAATTATTCATTTAAATATATTAAATATATTAAATTAAATCAATTTAAATCAATTTATATCAATTTATTATTTCATGTTCAGAAAGTTATGCTGTCGTATGACATTTCTATTGTTAGTTATATTACCTATCTTAATGTAATTATTTATTATATATTGGTATATTTATATATATTATATATTCACGTTTTCACGAATTTTTTTTCAATTCTAAAATGAAAAAATGGGAATTGGACATTCTTAAAAATGTCCAAAATCGATTTATGAAAAAAAGAATGGTGAAAAAATTCGTGATAAAAAAAGTTTAGATGATAATGCTAATAAAATAAAATAACAAAAAAATGGTTTGTTACCAAGTGTTTTTTTTTGAAAACTACTTAAGCATATTTTTCCGTTGCCTATATATAGCATATTTAGCAACCAAAAATATGCGAAAATATGCGAATGAATTTTACTGTGAAAAATGCGACTATAAATGCCTAACAAAATTTTTATGGAATCAACACAAAACCACACTGAAACATAATCGGCAACGCTCGGCAACGCCTCCAAAAAAACCCGAGATTTTACACATTTGTGATACTTGTAGTAGAGCATATAAGCAGCGGTCAGGACTTTGGAGGCACAAAAAAAAATGTAGTGGACTATTACCTGCTACAGAAAATCAAATAATTCATAATAATACAGAAAATAATACCCTACTAAATGAAAACAAAGAATTAAAAGAATTGTTTAAAAATATATTAATTGACCATCAAGAAAATAATAAAGTAAAAGATAGAATGATGATTCAATTAAAAGAACAAAGTGATATTATTAAAGAAATGATACCAAAATTGGGAAATAACACAAATAATAATTTTAACATAAATGTATTTTTAGATGAACAATGTAGCGATGCTATTAACATGAGCGAATTTATCGAATCCCTAAAAATTAAAATGGATGATATACAGTTTACTTCTACAAACGGATTAGTAGAAGGAGTATGCTCTGTATTTCTTAATGGTTTAAAAGAGCTTGGTATGAATCAACGACCCATACACTGCACAGATATAAAGAGGGAGACCTTGTATATTAAAGATAATAATGAATGGGAAAGAGAAAATGGAAAAGGAAAGCTAAAAACTGCTATAAATGATGTTGCATCTAAACAGAGAAGTGCTATTATTGAATGGCGGAATGAAAATCCAAATTGGAGCGAAAGCGATAAGGGAAAAGAGGAATATATACAATTAATGCAAAACTTAATGATAGACATAACCCAAGAATCAAACGAAAATAAAATAATAAAGAATATTGCCAAAGAAACAATTATTGATAAATAAAAAATTGAACCATAATTTAAAGAAGAGATTATAACCAAAAAAATGTTGTTTTTACTAATTGCAATAATATACTTTCTAACAATCTGTTTTAATATTCCTTATGCGATAATGATTTGTATTGCTAACATATTTATTATGTTATTAATTATTGGTTATAAATTCATTAATGATATTGAAACTGACGATACAATAATCGGTTATAAAAAAAATTAAAATAATTATTTAATTTACATCTTAAATATTTCGATATATATTTCGCAATACATGTCGACAAATACAATTACACTCATTATTTTTATTATGTCTTATTTCCGGAAACATACATTTTAATGAATATCCATAAGTCTTTACATCTCTTATTTCTCTTAGCGAGAATTTTTTTCTTAAATGTTTGCAATGTGGTTTATCGAGTATTCCTTGCGAATGCCTTTTACAGCACCCACAATTAAATAATTGTGTCATAATAAATTTAATTCTTTCAGTCGTATTACATTGTAGTAAAGTGTAATCATAAGTATATTCTAATGGTAATTCGGTAATGTCTTCTATATCATTTAAATGCCAATATCTAACGAATTTAGGATACCACAATTCATAATGTATTTTACAAATCATGTGCGCCGCCTCTAATTCAATCTCTTTTTTCATTTGTTTTGACAAGGTTGGTCTTGAAAGAAATATTATATAATTAACAAGTTCATTTGGTAATTTATTTAGTAGTAGAATATCAATTCTATTATCCATTTTTTGTATTAATTATATAACTATAAAAATATTCAATTTTATAAAAATATTCAATTTTATAAAAATTGAATTAAAAACTCAATCAGTAATTATAATTACTGATAATTATTATGTCTAATGCACAAATAATTCGGCAAGATTTTGAAGAATATGTACCGAAATTTAATGAAGATACCGGAGAATATTTTGATTATTGTCCTTATGAAAAATTTTCAAGATCTCAAAAAATTACATACAGTTGTCCGTGTATTTCTGGACGAACCATAAATACGCGTCAACAATTTTTACAACATTTTAATACCAAAACTCATAATATATGGAGAAATAATATGGGTAAGGATGAAAATAAAAAAATTATTAAAGATTTACATATTGAAAATGCCAAGAAAGATAATATTATACAGAAACAAAATAATAAGGTAAATAAATTAGAAAAGGATATAATTTATAAACAAAACACTCTAAGATTACAAGCAAGACAATTAAAGAAAATCTTTCAAGAGCAAAAAAATATGAGAAAAGAAATATCTTTATATATCTCCAATTTAAAATTAAAAAATGATTTAATTATTGAACTTGAAGAAAATGTTAAGATGCTTGAGGAAGCATCTAATTTAAGTATTGACTATGAAACGTCCGACGACGAAGTTACAAAGGACGTTGTAAGGAATTATAGTATTGAAAGTATTGATGATGATTTTAATGGTTCTATTAAAAGTTATCATACATCATCCGATACATCAAATGAAAATTGCTCTGTTAAATGCTGTGATAAAGATTCAGATACATGCTCTGATACATCGTCAGATGCCGATTCAGAGACAAGAAAAGTTATAGGTGGTTTTTCAAGTTCAATGAAATTTTATTAATTTTGCTATCAAATACATTATTAATATATGCCTTTGATGTTTTTGATATTTTTTTTATACTGTTAATATTCTCAATTGTTATATATTTTTTTAATTTATTATCATACGATAATTCAAGTAGTGCAGATAGTGCAAGTATATGACATATAATATCATCGCTTGAACGTAATTCATTATTATAAATATAATTTAAAATAATATCATGGGTATTATTATTAATTAAATAAATATGAAAATCTTTATTACTGCATAATTCAGTTAGCGTGTATAATTGTGTATAATGCGATTCAATATAATTATTATTAAAATTAAAGTTAAGAGTTTTTATATAATCATTAATAATATTGTTAATGTAAGGATTAGACAGAATACTATTTTTGTTACAATAATTAGTTTTATTTATTTCACAATTATTTATTATAGCATGAAATATATTTTCTAAGTATTGTTTGTTGCCTTTTTTGTGAACGATTTCTATAATAAATTCATTTTGTGTATCTTGTATTTCATATAAATATATATTAAATAATATACAAATGTGATTGTCAGAATAACAACAATTAAATGTATAATTTTTTTTTAATGTATACGATATGTTATTTAATTTTAATGTGTTAATAATTTGATGTATGAACGATGCTATATTATAATCATCGGTAAAAATTAGTTTTGTTTTTATAGATTTTTTTTTATGTTTTTTTATTTTTAGAATATTTCTAAATTGAATAGAATCATTGTTAGAAATATTTGTATTATCTGACGAACTGTCTGTATAATTCGAGTTAACCGTATTATCTGAATCAGATGTATGTATAGAGTTTATTGACTCAAATGAGTTAACGGAATGGAAAGATTCTGGTGAACCAACAATTTGAGCCATTATTATATAATTATTATGATTATTTTTTATAATTATTATAATTATTAATATAGATATCAATTTTATAATAATTATTCAAATGCTAATTATCAATAAGATCTATTATGTTTTGATTTTTTATAAATACATTAATTTTTTTTTTTGATAATTTTCCATACTTAATAATATCTTTTTTATCTACCGTATTCGAATCGTGTGAAATAAGCAGTGTTGTTTTAAATGGATTCAATTGTAGTAAAGGTATGGTATAGTTTTTAAGGAAATATTTTTCTTCTCCGCTAATATCTGCGCTATTGTATTTTGTTATTTTTAAAAGTTCTTTTTTAAATGCAAATGTGCTCGCGGTTGCGTGATTTTCGAAATATGGTCCAAAACTATATATTTTTTTTATATCTTTAAAATAAATATATAGTTTGCTACTACCGGCACAAAGAATATTCGGTTTATTATTTAAATACGATACTGCGTGTGATACTCTTTCTGGTGGATAATAATCATCGTCGTCCATATATATAATAATATCGCCCTTTGTTTTCTCGTGCATAATATTTCGTTTCTCTCCAAGTTTCATTTTATTTTCATATCTATGATAACTAACTTCTGGTATATCAACGAGCAAGTCCTCTATTTTATCGCTTCCGTCGTCTATTATTACCCACTCCATTAATTGTTTTGGATAGTCTTGATGTTTAAAACATTCTATAATTGTATGAAAATGTTTGCGCCTGTTATATGTTGGTGTACATACACTCACAAATGGAAGATCTATCAACATATAAATATAATGTGCGCAGCTCTTAAATTTATTTATAAATTGAATTTAAATGTATTATAACAAATTTGTTTAACGTAATGGTTAATAATATATACTTTATTAACAGTTTTAAGGTAATATTTGTTAGTGGAATTATATCATGGTGTGTAATTTCAATAAT
>Ga0115556_1001936_pt1 | contig 14038 bp, 8 predicted proteins | sample COGITO_mtgs_1104_5_FD_87282 | JGI IMG/M metagenome (GOLD analysis project Ga0115556, IMG submission 87282) | Pelagic marine microbial communities from North Sea - COGITO_mtgs_110414 | ecosystem: Environmental > Aquatic > Marine > Epipelagic | place: Germany:Helgoland, sampling site Kabeltonne... | reverse complement strand
TTTCATGCTGACTTTAAAAATCTCTGTTACCCATCTGTTGTTGTTGTATAACTCATCTGTTTCGTAAATGTTTTTAAAGTAGTATCTGTCAATGTCTCTGTTTTCTAAAAATGTATATATTAATTAATAGCCGCCCGGACCTCCACCGTAGCCGCCGCCGCCGCCGCCACCTCCGCCGTAGCCGCCGCCGCCACCACCACCACCGTAGCCGCCACCTCCTCCGTAGCCACCGCCACCGCCACCGTGACTGAACGGATTCGATCGACCGCCACCATAGCCTCCGCGATCCGGACCGCCGCCGCCGTAACCGCCGCCGTAACCGCCGCCGCCTCGACCGCCGTAACCTCCTCGACCTCGACCACCGCCGCGTCCGCCGCCCCATCCGTTTCCTCCTTTTGGTGCCTTTCCGCTGCCTCCGCCGCGCCTCGCTTGCTCTTCCAGCTCGGGCGAGATATCTTGGTTCGCGTCTCTTAAGATTGGAATTAACTTTCTCGCCATGTTCCCTTCTCCCGGGTCTAAGAACGAGTGCGCCCACCCTTTGGCACCAGCTCGACCGGTGCGACCGATTCTGTGGACGTAATCTTCAATCTGACCGGGGAAGTCAAAGTTGATGACCAAGTTGCACTCCTTGACGTCCAAGCCTCTCGCCGCGACGTCGGTGGCGATCAATACCGGCGATTTACCAGATTTGAACGAGTTCATCACCCAATCGCGTTCGCGTTGGTCTTTGTCGCCGTGAATGACCGCGGCTAAACCACCGACGGCTCTGCCCAACTGATCGCACATCTTCTTCGTGGAGCAAAATATCAACGCTTTCAGTGGCTGCGGACACGGAGGATTGTTCAAAATGTCCATCAACCGCTTTTGTTTATCAAAGCCACCCAAGATTTCAATTTTTTGCGTGATGTCTTTATTCGCGACTAACTGATCGGTATCCCCGATGTTCACTTGAACTGGATTGGTCAAAATAGCCGTGGCGACGCGAATGACTGCTTTCGGCCACGTGGCGGTAAAGAACAACGTTTGGCGCTCGCTCGGCACTTTCTGTAAAATCTTTCTGATTTGCGGTTCAAAACCCATATCCAACATCCGATCGGCTTCGTCGAGAACGACGTACGAGCTCTCTCTCAAATCAATCGCGCCCATTTCTAGGAAATCGTTCAAACGCCCGGGCGTGGCCACCACGATTTGCGGTCGCGATCGTAAACTTCTCAACTGGTACCCTTTACTCGCGCCGCCGTACACGACTACGGAATAACACGCCACCGCGCTCCCAAACTTCAAAGCCTCGTCTTGAATCTGCGTCGCCAACTCTCTCGTCGGCGCTAACACGATCGCCATCGGCCCGCCGCCTTGACTTCTCCCGCCTCTCTTTTGAATGTTTATAAACCCGGGAAACAAGTACCCGCACGTCTTCCCGCTCCCGGTTTTCGCGACGGAAATAATATCGTGCCCACTCAACGCAATCGGCCAACTCTGACTTTGAATCGCGGTTGGTTTCTCGTACCCTGCGCGTTTCACCGCGTCCAACAAACTCCTCGGCCACGTCCCTTTCCCGTCGTCAAAATCTTGCATCGGATCCGGCACTTGAACCCCCCGCGGCGCTTTCACCGTAATTTCGTGCATCTTCCTGTACTCTTTCCCAGATTGCGTCTCGCTCCCGAACGTGTTATCAATTGTTAACCCTTGGTGTTTCCCGTACGCGTCTGGCGGCGGCGCGTTGTAATCCAACCCGCCGAACGAATCGTCCGCGCCGAATTGATCGAAGTGCGCGCCGCTCGTCCCTAAATAGCTCATATCCGGTGCTTTCATCATCGCCGCAGATTCGATCGTCGGTCGATCGTACGTCGTCGCGTTCGTCGTCGTGTTCCTGTTTTTGTTTTTATTGTTCGTTGAGTAGATAGATAATGATGCGTTGCGTCAGATGTTAGAGAGAGCGTTTTTTCGTAGTCGCATTGAGAGAGAGAGAACGGAGTAATCAAATCATTTCATCATCATCACACCGCGGTAAAAGCCAGATCGCCAGATCCCACCTTCCAAAAAAAGCGCTCTCGATAGAAGCAGTCGTTCTTCACCTTCGACCGTTCCATCGCCCTTTTGAAGCACTCGAAAGAGAAACAACGGCAATAAAGAACAACAAAGAACAACGAGAGAAAATTCGTCGATCCATCTCAGAGAGAAAAAGTCGGCGCAAAATGCAATTAATTAATGTTCTTACCAGTAATACACCTGCCCTTCCGCGTGGACTTCCTGCCACCCGGGAGGCAAACCGGCCGAAGACACCGTGCCCACGACCATTCTTTTATTCGTATTAAAGTGTTGTTATAAACGCGTAAAGTGTGTTGTTTTAGTGTTGTTTTAATAAATCTCGAGAGAGAGAATGTGTGACGATTCGATCTGAAGTTCGTCTGAACCACAAACTGACGAAAGAGACAGTCGCGAGGAAAATTGAACGAAAACGAGAGCGTAAAAGGACATTTTTGAAAACAGAGCACGCACAGCATCTAGGTAGTACACTCTCTCTCTCTAATAACTCTCTATCTATTTCTCTCTCTGCTAGTAGTATTATTATTATTATTTATTGAGTAGTACTTCAAATCGATCGATCTAAAGTTCCGCGAACCGCGGTAATCCTCTCGCGCCCAAGACTTTTCCGTTTACGAATTGCGCGAGTTTCATACCCAACTGGTCGCCGAGTAATTGGGTGAAGAATAAGGCGTAATACACGCCTTTACCTTCGTCTAAAGTTGGGAACGCGTAAAATGTCGCGCCGGCGACGGCGGCGGAGGCGAACGCGGTCGAGAGCGCGGTCGCGGTATGTTTCAAACAGCAGTTCGCGTAGAGTTTCAGGCAACTCGCGAGAGACGCTTCGTTTTCCGGGACCGGGTGGCCTATGTATCCGCCGAGTCTGTAAAAGTTGTAACATCGTAATAAGTCTTCGAACATGTCGTAGACCCAACAGGCGGAAAAGTTGCAAAAGTTCGCCAACGCGTGCGTCTTGGCGAATTTCTTCGTCAGCGTTAGTTTGTCCACGCCGTAATAATCGCTCAACCATCTTCGCATCGAATTTAACGACGACGACGAAGCCGCGAATTCATATCTTCGCTTGACCACCAAAGCGTCGCGAAACCTCCCCATCTTCCTCTTCCCGCTCATCTTCGCCTCTTTCGTCAGCTTCGCCGCCAACCTCCTCGTCGTTCTTTCCTCTAAATATTTAGAAATCACAACCCGACACGAAGAAATCGAAGCGTCGCGTATGCACCCGCGCGCGACCAATCGCTTCCAACTTTGCCAAGGAAACAGAGGAAATCTCGGCCTCGTCTGTTCCATTTCTACTAACGTCTCAATCGTGGGAATTGCAGTCGTCGTCGTAGCATCAAATCTCTCATCCTCTAAAATCTTCGCCAACGCTATTTCCGCGTTCCCGTTTGCCTCCCACATCGCTTCCTCGTACATTTCGTACGTTTCTCTCCATCGCTCCATGTTCACATCAAATCGGTCCAACTCTGTTTTAAACTCTAAGCTGCACATTTGTGTCGGCGCGGCGATGTTTCTGATGATGCGTAGAATGTTTGAATACATGGAAAACTCGTTCCGGAACGTTCGGTGGTTTATGGAATACACTTTCGATGATGAAGTTGCCGCTAAAGAGTTCGACTCGTATTGAGGACGAACCACTGTTTGCGCGAGAGCTAAAGCGGCAAATCCTCTCGTCAAAATCATCCCCGGAGAGCCGTTCACCAGAGACGTTCTCGACGACGACGATGCCATGATGTTTTATAGACTCAAAAGCGCGTATTCTAATGCCGTCGTTTGGGGAAATTGCTTCAACAAGTACACCACAATTCACTCCATCACATCAATAAGAGAGAGAGAATGACGACGGCTTTGAGGTTCTCGTCGTCGTCCTCTCGAGCTGGATGTCGTTCGAACCCGCTTTTGGTATCTCCAAAGCAGTTTCAAAAGCAGTTTCGGACGCGAGACGTTTTAGTATCGCGTGCGAAAGGAAGAAGAAGAATCCTCGATGCGTTCAAAGCCGCCAAGGAGGATGATTTTAATGCATCGAACGGATTAAGAAATAGAAGAAATAGAACGACTCAAACGGAAGATGAAGAAGAGACAGACGGGAAACAACAACAGAGGATGACGACGAGAGATTATGATGATGATAACGATGACGACGATGATGCAGACAACAACAGTAAAGACGACGAATTCGTTTTATCCAATTTCCGCTGGAACAGGACGGCGAATGTTGAAGAAGAAGCGTCGATAAAAGAACGAGCTCGTGCGCTGAAAAATCGACTCGAAGCGGAAGTTTTAGAAGAACAAAGATGGAAAGAAGCGTTGGAGTCGGACGATATCTCAAAACGAAGGATTGGACGGACGTATCAGAGGCGAGTGCAAACGCACGATTTAGTGAGAGCGAAGAGTGGTAGCAATAGGAGTAGTGCGAGTCGTTTCGCGACGTCGGCCGTCGCCAGGAGTACTTCCTCGCAAAATGGAAGAAGCAGGGGATGTACGAGTCAACAACTTCCGCCGTTGAAAGGCAGGCAGCAAAAAGCGATGACAATCACCGGCGATTTCATTCGCGCGGCAAAGCCGAAAACGTTCGCGACGTTGAAGGTTGTTTTAGACGCGGTGGCGGAGAGATACGAAGTAGACCAGGAGAAGACGGTTTGGACGAAAACGTTGTGGAAGTACGTCAGTCAGGAGTGGGATTTTAGGTATTACGAGATGAACGATGGTTCGGAGGACACGGAGGATGACGACATTTTGCAAGTCATCGACGTCGTCAACGGTCGAGACGCGCACGAGTTGATTGAACTTTGGGCGAAACGGAGGAAAATCTTTCGAGGCGTAAAATCCTCCTCAAACGTAAAAGAAGAAGTCATCATTAATGGCGATACGATCGAAGAGGAAAAGGAAGAGGAGGAAAACGTGGAAACCCCGGAAAACGAACAAATCATAGCGTTAGAACTGGAAAGGATTAAATCGAGAGCGATTCGAGTTAACGCAAACGCGAAGGGCATAGTATTGCTCGCCATGGCGAGAGCGTACGACGATTTAGGATTTACGGTTCGCGCGAAGAAAGCGTGGACAGACGTCGAGGCGTACCACGATTGCGCGTACGGCGATAAGAAAGCCGTCGAGTTGAAAATCGAACGCCTTTGTTCGTGCTCTCGACACGTCAATCGATTGGACGACGCCAAGAATTGCTTCCTGGATTTAGCTTTGAAAATCAAACCGAGATCGGGATTCAAACGCAAAGCGTTCACGGCGGCGTGTAAAGTTATTAACCAGACGAAAGACGTGGAATTCGCGATGACGGTGTACGACTCGATGAAACGAAACCGAGAAAATGGCGACGCGTTTATCGTGGCGACGTTAATATCCGCGTTTGGCGTTGAAAACGGAAGGCCGACTATTGATGAAATGAAGAAACTCGGTTTAGAGTGCTGGTCGCGAGCGAAGAAGAAAGATATCGTTTTAGATGGTCAGTGTTATTCGAGCATCGTCGGTTTGTTGTGTAAAGCGAGAGACGCCGCAAAGGCGATGGAAATCATTCGCGAGTTGGAAACGACGGAGAAGTGGATGGCGAGAGGTACGATTGGAGCGAAATCGTTCGCCGCCGCATTTAAATACGAGCAACAGAAACAACAACAACAATCTCAACAACAGCCGGAAGAAGATGGTGATGATATCGAGAGTAGCGCAGATGATGAGGAGGATAATGACGACGACGCGACGAGGAAGAAAAATTACTACGATTTCGCCGCGGCGAAACGTTTGCGTCAACTGAAAAAGCAACAATTCAAAGAACTCCGCGACGACCGCGACGCGAAAAAGAACCGCGAAAACGTCGAACCGGCGTACGCGCAAGTCATGCACTTCCTCTGCGACTCGAAGCAACCGAAACAGGCGCTGATGGTGTTTCAAAACATGCAAAGAAATGGCGTTCCTCCGAGCAAAAGCACGTACAGAGCTTTATATAAAGCCTTACGGTACGCCGGCGGACGGAACGGTCGCATCTCGAACAAAACTGCGGCAAGGTTCGCGATCGATGCGGTCACATCGAACTCGAAATCCAAATCAGCGCCTCTTTTGTTTGCCTCGTACGATGAAAACGATCGTAACGGTGGACGAAGACGATACCGCTCGTCTTCTTCTTCTTCGTCGTCGTTGTCGTCACGAACGGATACCACAACATCCAAGGACGAAAGCAAACGCCACGATTTAGAGTGCATATTAGAAATCTGCGCGAGAGCAGGATTAGCGGACGAAGCGATCGAGGTTCGCGATCGGTTGCGTTTTGGATTTGGCGACGAGTATGCAAACGCGCCGGAAATTCGCAGATGCGTAGTCGAAGCCTTTCAACGCGCCGGTCCTGAACGAGTCGAAGAGGCGTTGGCGGTGTACAACGAGGAGTTGATTTACAACGAAGAAGGCAGAGCGAGAAACGCAAACAGCCAACTCTCGCCAGAGTTTTGGATCTTCCTCAGCTTGGCGTTGCGCGACGCCAACTTGCTTTCCGAAAACGTCGCCATTTTGAAAGAGAACCTGTTGACGCCCAAGATGTCGTCGATGAACTCGATGAACGCGGCGAAGAACAACGGATTGAATGCAACCCCGGCGACAACCATTCAACAGAAAAAATACTACCCGATCGCCGCTGCGAACATCGTCATCGACCATTGCGCGGGAGAAAACGTCCCGGGTGAAGCCATGGATATCTTGGACTTGATAAACAGAGACGATAATCCACTCATCGCGGATTCGGTGACGTATCTCGCGCTGTTGAAAGCAACCAAGAAAATGGGAAAGAACGGCCCGGCGACGGCAGAACGAGTGATGGAAGAGATGATATCAAAACGCGGCGCAGAATTTGTGACCACGGAACATCTGAATTCGCTGTTAGCGGCGTACGCGAGAGGTGGCGAGAAGTATCTAGAGAAGAGCGAAGGGACGTTTGAACGCATCGTTCGCATGCGACGAACGTCGAAACCGGATGAGTATGAGTTCATCACGATGCTTTACGCCTACTCCGTCGCGTCGAAGTTTCGAAATGCGGTTACTTTTTACGATCGGTACGCGAACACGTTCGCTTCAGATGGTGAACGGAAACCGAGAATATTCAACGCGGCTATTCGCGCGACGATATTAGAGCCTCGATTGTTTCGCGACGTGGGAACGATGGAGGAGGTGAACGTATTACGAGAGATGTACGCGGACATGACCCGACGCGTTGGCGTCGGTGCTGCTCCTTCTGTGCAAAAAAAGCGAGAAGATGACAGCAAGGACGACGATACGAACCAGGGAGAAGAGGGCTTCAGCGATAAAGAAGGCGTCGGCGCGAGTAGTAAAAACAACAACAACGCGTATTTAAGGAAGCAATCCGAGAACGCGTTGAAAATGCTCACGAGAGTTGCCGCGGAGGTTAACGCGAAGGCGGCTATTTCGTCGCCTTCTACATCTACCTCTACAACAACAACAACAACAACAACAACAACGACAACTCCTGCTCCCTCTTCGCCTTCAAACTCTGAAAACGAAGGAGCAGACGTCACCATCGACGCCTCTTCTCTCTCGCCCGCGGAAACCCGCTCGGCGGTCCTCACCGTCCTCCTCGAGCTCAAAAAATCCCAACAAAAGCACGCGGTAAACGTCATCAACTTGACCAAAGACAACTCCGAGGCAATTTCTCGCCTCGCCAGCGACGTTCGCATCGAGTTCAAAACCGTCACCATTCGAAAAACATCCTCCGCATCCGCCGCGTCCAAGTTTGAAAAAGATATCGCTTTCGATCGAGAGGACGTCGAGAGTTGGTTGCGTAAACAACAATAATAATAACAATAATAATAATGCAATAGAAAAAGAGAGCGCAGTAGAGAAGAGCGCTGCTCGGAAGAACGCCCGCGCGTGTGTGTGTATGTAATACTGTATTTAGTTTAATTGAAAGAGGAAAATTTTCCAGCGCATATGCCATAGTATTTTAGAGTTTTCTCTTGTGTATTATTATCCATCTCCCTCTGTCTAAAAACAAGTGAAAATCTCGACCACAAAGAACGTCATAATAGCACACCTACACTCTTAAAAACACAACATAAAAAATGTTTGCCATCAAAGCCCCGGTTACTGTTTCGGTCGTTGCCTCCGCGCAAGCGCAAAAATGTGAAAAGAAAGCCACGTGAGTGTTCGCGCGCATCTCTTCCTCGTTGGATTTCGAATTATATTGTCTTTTTTTTCTCCGATTTGTGGGCGACGAGCGATGATGGAATTTCGGTCGTTACCCGCGCAAATTTCGCTCTCCGAAAAAAGAGAGAGTAAGAGTACGAGTCGTCTCAAAACGAGCGAACTCAACACACAGACAAAGATATATACATCTACATCCACCGAACGTATCTCTTCAAAGTCGCGTTGCCGTTCGCGTCGTCCGCAAACCTGCGCGAATTCGAGACATTCGAGATGAGAATTTGTTTTTTTTATCTCCTTCTTTTTGCCTCAAACTTGGTTTCTGCCCCAAAAGATACGCAAAATGAAGGAGATTGTACTCCTGAGGAAACAAAGGAAAAAGGAACTGCGTACTCTCTGTTTGCGCAATACCAGAGAGACTGTTGGATTTTTTTTTCAAACTAACACCTCTTTCTCTCTCTCTCTCTCTCTCTCTGTGTGTGTGTGTGTCATTCATCAATGCAGGAAGCCGCAACAAATCGCCGCCGCCGGCGCCGCCGCGATCATGCTCTTCAACTCCGCCCCGGCGCAGGCTGAAATCATGGGCCTCACGCTCCAAAACGGCGTCCCGAACGCCGCGGCGCAAAAGTTTGTCCAACCGTTCGTTCCGGACGGAAGACCGGTTGTCTACGTCGAGAAGGACGGGTCCGCGGATATCACGACTTTTGACGGGAGATTGGCGGCGAACGTGGCGCGATCGAATGTTGGGTGCAAGACGATTACGGGAGCGCCGTGCGTGGACTTCGCGAGTGGTGCGTCGAAATAATCTAAAGTTTGTGAAGATTTGTGATTGATTGACTGACGATGGATGTTAATTTCTTTCTCGATTTCCTCTCTCTTTAAACAGGCAAGTAAATGTGTTTATTCTCCGTTCAATGCGCGAGTAAACGTATCTATTACCTCTTAGCAACGCATCTCATACCCCACAAAATTGTTTAATCATAATCAGAAAAGCCTCAACTTAAGAAGAAAAGCCGAAAGCCAATATATATACTCTCTCTCTCTTTGATTACGGTATCGTTCATTATTAGAAAATCAACTAGTACTATATATTAGTATTACATCAGCAGCAGCAGCAGCAGCGGTAGAAAAGCATCACTTCAACCCGCTAAAGCCGTCGTTATACGTGCTCTTCCACGAAACTTTGGCGAACGTGCCTTCGTTGCCGAGAATGCCGACCAAGACGCTGATGTTATCGTCGCTCAATCTATTCAACGCTTCGCATCCTAAACGTTTGGCGCACATGCTCGGCTCTTTCACCGTATCTCGTATGATCGAACACATGTCGGTGTTCGTGCACACGTCCCACAAACCATCGCACGCGATCGTGATGAAAGCGTCCGTGTCGGCGGAGAGCGTCTTCTTGATTACTTCCGGCTCGGACAAAACGCCTCCGGATTCCGTGCAATCCCAATCGCCTAACGCTCGAGTCACCGCTAAACCGGCGTCGCCGACGCGTATTTGACCGTTCTCTAAAGTTCGTATTTTTACGTTTTCTGAGGAATTCTTCACTCGTTCCAACTCTTTCGCGTTCGAGGACGCGCAGTGGTCTTCGCTCAGAGCGGTCGACCACGTCGTTTCGTCGGCGTCGACCTCGTCGTTTCCGGTTGGATGGTGGCCTAAAACCGCTCGACTATCTCCAGCGTTGGCGACGTACACATCGTCACCCCAGAAGAAACACACCGTCGCCGTGCAGCCGGGATACCGTTTCTTTTTCGATTTTGGATCCGCGGTGGATTTGTGCATGTCTCTGCGTTCTTTTTCCGTCCAGTGTTTGACAAACGCCAGGTGGAGTTTTTGAAAGACTTTTTTAAGCGTCGACGGGATATAATTTCCGTTCTCGCCCCATTCGGATAATATGGCGTCGGAGAGATTTTCCGAACAGTATTCCGCGCACTCGAATCCTCTGTGGCCGTCGAACACCGCCATCACGGCGCAATGGGGAAGCCCGTTGAAATCGCGGAAAATCTTGTGCCTGTCTTCCATCTTGTCGTTGCCTCGAGCGCCCGCGGTGGCAAACGCGCCGGTGTTGGAGACGATGCACGGTGGTTTTGTACCCTTATCATTGTTGTTATTAGTAGTAGTAGCATCCATCGTCGAATAAGAAGACAACGGCGCGTCGAACGCGCACGGCGCGAATCGAGCGCGATTTCCAAACGCAGTCTTTTGATCGTTCTTTCCGGCGGCGTCCTCCCCGTCCTCGTTTTCGGCGTCAGTCATCGTCGCGTCCTCGTCTTCTCTGCTCTCGTAGGAAGACTCGGAAAGAGCAGCTTGCGTCCAAACGCACGCCCCGATTTCTTTCTCGTACGTCTCGACGCCTTTTCGTAACCGTTCTTCTATTTCCGCAAAATCTGGTCTGTTTTCCGGTTTCCCGTCCCACATTTTCGTGACGAGTTTTTCGAATTCGCGTTGGAGCGAAACTTCTACTTCGTTTTTATTGCTATTATTGTTATCTCTTCTACCTCTATTTGCTTCGTCTTCTTCCTCCTCCTTTTCCTTTACATTTTTCTCTTTCTCTTCTTCCTCGTCGGCGTCAAAAAACGCTTTCACCGGTCGCAAATTTTCAATCACGATCGCTTTCGCTAAATCGCCGTCGTTGTAACTCAAATCCATGCACGTGTGCGCCAACGCCACGTTCCGCTCTCGATCGGCGTACGGTTCCACTCTCGACGCGACTTCGTTAAACGTAATCCCAGAGGAATACACGTCGCTGGCGTACGTGGACACCACTCGCATCAACACCTCTGGAGCGATGTACGCTAACGTCCCGACCAAGTGTTGCTTTTGAAACCCGCCGCTCGGCGCGTTCCCGTCGTTGGCGACAAACTTACCGTTGATATCAATCGCCCTCCCTTCTGCGTCCTCGGACTTCACGCTCTCGTTGTATATCGCCGCTTGCAACGAGTTTTCCAAATCCGCTCGATATTCCGATAAGCCAAAATCAGTCAATTTCGCGTTCCATTTCTCGTCCAACAATATGTTGCTCGGTTTCACGTCTCTGTGCACGACGTCGTGCGTTTCTTTCAAATATCTCAACGCCTTCGCCGTTTGCCAACACACTTTAAACGCGCCTCCCAAATTCGGTACCCACCGGTTGACGTGTATCGCTTGATGTACCGACCCGTTCTCGCACCACGGAAACACGAGCGCGTATTCCGGTGGCCACGCTCGAGCGCCTAAAATCGAGCATATGTTTTCGTGTTTTAAAGATGCGACGATCCGTAACTCGCAGTGGTACCGGTCGATGTCGGTTTTCGTGCGTAGGATTGGCAGTTTAATTGCCACCGGTTGCTCGTACATTCTCGACAGATAGACTTGAGATGCGTTCGAGGTGAACATTTTAATACACAATCTTTGATTCTTTTTCCCCGCTTTATTATTATTAGTAGTAGTAGTAGTAGTAGTAGTAGTAGTAGTATTCTCGAAAGAAGACCCCGTAATCGATGTCATCATCGCGTTGACGTTTACCAAATCTTTCGCCAAGCGGAACGTCATCTTTGGAAACGCGTTCGTTTCATCATCATCACGAGTCCCTCTCTTCGTGGTCTTCAAAACGCGGCAGCACCCTCGAAAACACGCGTCTTCTGCGTCCTCCTCCTTTTCTGCCTCCTTTTCCTCCTCCTCCCGCATTCTTTCCGTCTCTCTCTCCCTCGTGTTGTTACTCCTAAAAAGTGCGGCCGATTGGATTGGAAAATGCTTCATTATTTCCACACGATTGCACACGTCACAAATACACACGGAGAGAAGAGAGAAAGGCTTTGAGTACACTCCGGAAAGAGACACAACAACGAGCGATTTAGTATCGCATTGTCGTTATACTGCGTCTTTGTTTTTATTGCGCTTAAAACGAGCGCGCAAAGAAGAAAGCAACGTGAACGTTGGCTTTTGATTCGATTCGATTCGAGAGAAACTTCATCCATTCTGTGAAGGAAACGGCTTCGAAAACATGGGCGGCCGAGACTTTTACAAGATCCTCGACGTCTCCCGAGACGCCTCGGACGCCGAGCTCAAAAAAGCCTACCGAAAACTGGCCATGAAATGGCACCCGGATAAAAACCCAGGCTCCAAACAAGCGCAAGCCGAGAAGAAGTTTAAAGAAGTCTCCGAGGCGTACGAAGTCTTGACCGATCCGAAAAAGAAAGAGATTTACGACCGGTACGGCGAAGATGGGTTACAAGATGGGTTCGGAGGTGGTGGTAACGGTGGAGGACACGGGTTCTCGCAACAACACGCGCACGATATATTCAAAGAGTTCTTCGGCGGCGGCGGCGGAGGGATGGGAGGCGACCCGTTCGGCGGCATGGGAGGCGGCTTCGGGGGCATGGGCGGGGACCCGTTCGGCGGCATGGGAGGCGGCATGCCGCAACAACAAAGGCAAAGGACGAAACCACCTGCGGTTGAGCAGAAACTCGCGGTCAGTTTGGAAGATTTGTTCTACGGCGCGACGAAAAAGTTGAAAATCACGAGGAAAGTGTTGGACGCGTCCGGGAACCAAAAATCGAAAGCGGAAACTATAGAAGTACCCATTCGCGCAGGGTTTAAAAAAGGGACGAAAATAACCTTCGCGGAGAAAGGAGGCGACGAGGATAGAAACACGATAGCTGCGGATTTGGTGTTTGAAATCGACGAGAAGAAACATCCGCACTTTGCGAGAGACGGGAACGATTTGATTAAAACGGTGAAGATAGATTTGGTGGACGCCATGTGCGGGTGGTCGTCGACGGTGTACACCATCGACGGGAAGAGCATCGACGTCAGCGTCCCGCACGTGATCAGCCCGAAGTATGTCAAAGTCATTTGCGGTCAAGGCATGCCGCTCTCGAAATCTCAAAGTGGCAGAGGCGATTTGAAAATCAAGTTTGACATTCAGTTCCCGGGCGACGACGCGATCTTATCGGAGGATCAAAAAAAGCAAGTTCGGTCCGTGTTAGCCAGCATTAAGTAAGCAGTAAGTGATTGCCCCCACATATACTCGTTTAATAAATATAGTATATAATCTAGCAGCGCATATTATTGTAGAAAAAGAAGAGAAGAAGAACGATTTTTTTTTAAGTACTACTACTACCGCGCGATGTATTATTATACGTTTATACTATTCTTGTTGTATTGTTGTTTGTTTGTGTTGTTTCGCGAATTTCAAAGCTATATATAAAAATGATAGTAGTCCTTCTCTTTCTCTCTCTCTCTTGTTCTCTCTCTCTCTCTTATTCTCTCTTAAGAGATGATGTCTACTTCTCCGGTCTCATGCCAGTCCCTTTGCCTTTCAGCACGGCGGCTTCGTTCGTCAACTTCTTTCCCATCTTCTTCGACTCGTCGTAGTACGATTGCGAGAAACCACCGGAAACGTTGCCTTCCGCCGTGGATTTCACGTACAAGATGACCAAAAAGGACACCGGGATAATAATGAACAACGCGACGGCGATGACGCCCAAAATGTTCACGTTCGCCAAAGCGACGTCAGAGATGGACTCGTTCGCGCTCGCGAAAGCTTCGCGAGGCGCGGCGGCGAAAGACAACGCAGAAGTCGTCGCCGCGGCGACGGATTTAGACAATTGCTCGCTTTTTTGCGCGATAAATTGTTTCGTCGTTTGGGAAGAAGCCTATATAAAAGTTGTTTTACGCGTGATTGGTGTTTGACGTAAGAAGTAGAAGAAAAACGTTTTTCATGTCAGCACACACTACACAACAAAGAGAGAGAGAAGTTTGAAAAAAGAGAAAAAAAATAACCCTAAATAGCCGCATCTCCCCTCCTGGAAAAAGATACGATTATCTCCTCTCCTTTTTTGTCCTGTGTTTTGTAAAAGGA
>Ga0115556_1001923_pt1 | contig 14083 bp, 10 predicted proteins | sample COGITO_mtgs_1104_5_FD_87282 | JGI IMG/M metagenome (GOLD analysis project Ga0115556, IMG submission 87282) | Pelagic marine microbial communities from North Sea - COGITO_mtgs_110414 | ecosystem: Environmental > Aquatic > Marine > Epipelagic | place: Germany:Helgoland, sampling site Kabeltonne... | reverse complement strand
AAATTGAGGCGACGACGACGACATCGAGTCGAAACCGTTATAGAAAAGTTTCACTTCGCGATTCAAATATATATATGATTCTCTCTATGTCGTCGCCTCGTGAAAGAACAGATCGAGAGAAGAACTGTTGAAGAAAAAGAAAAGAGAGAGAGAGAGAGTGCGCACCTATTCTCCTTCGCAGAAACAGAAGAAGAAGAGATCTGACTGTCTCGTGTTTAAAGTGTGTGTGTGTGTGTTGCGCGTGTGAATTTTCTGAAGAAGGTCAAACCTTTCGTATTATTTCAAACGAAAGGCGCAGAAAGAGCGGGAGATATTTTCTTCCTGCGTGCACTTTTAAAATCTGAAGCAAAAAAAAAAATTCATCTTCCTTTAAAAAGCAGGGGAACAACACAAAGAGAAAGAGAATCACAACACTTTCGCCTCATTTTTTCTCCCTTCATTTAAGCGCACACACGAACACAAACACGCACACACACACACGCACACGCACTATTTATCCAACAACAACAACAACATCGTAAGTTAGTAGTAGTAACAGAGGAAATAATGGGAGGGAGAAAGACACCAGCGACGCCTTCTTCTTCGAATGAGAATACTACTAATAATGTGTTCTCATCATCATCATCATCATCGATTGATTTCCAGTCGCCTCGTTTCCAAGAGAGTTTACACTGGCTCCAATCCACGCGAAGAGGAGAGTTACAAGAAAAAGCAAAGAGCGTACGAGAGGACGTGATGAAATTGAGGAGAGAGAACGAAAAGTTAGCCGCGACAGCTGGAGCTGCGACGACGTTTCGAGATATTTCCAACAACAAAAACAACAACCAAAGAATACAGTTATTATCGCCGGCACCTTCGCCGGAGGACATGCAAAAGATGAAGACGGAGATGCTCTTGTTGCGAGCGCAATTGCTCGAACTCGACTCGAAAGAACGGAAAGAAATAGACCGAACGGCCGAGGAGATGGCTCTGAGAGAGTTGAAATTAGAACGCGAACGAAGAATACACTCGACGGAAAAGTTGAAAGGAAAACTGTTCGAGCTGCAAACGGCGCACGAGAAAGCGTTGAAAGAGTGCAAGAAGCTTAAGGAAGATTTCGAAAAGGCGAAATATGAAAATGAAACGACTGCGAACGAGAAAGAGGAAAAGTTGCAGAACATCTTGAGAAGTTCGGAGCAACAGTTGCAAGAGGTGAACCAACAGTTGTCCGATTTGCAAGAGGAGCGAGAGACGGAGACGGAGAAGTTTAAATCGGACATCGAATCAGCGATTTTAGTCTCAGAGACGCGAGCGAACGAGGCTGAGTTGCAACAAAAAGATTTGGAGATGAAGATTAAAACGTTGAAAACGGAACACGAGGAAGAGATCAAAGCGTCGAGGATGAAAATTGAAGAGTTGGAAAACGCGTGCGAATCCATACGAAACGCAAACGAGGCGAAGGAGAGTGAGTTGGAAAAAGTCACGGAGAAATACACGGAGCAGTTGAAGTTGGCGCAGGAACACGACGACGTGATGACGAAAGTTTCGGACGAGTTAAAAGCGAATGAATTAGAGTTGCAAAGGTGTAAGTTGGTGATGGAAGAGATGATAGCAGCAAAGCAACAGAAAGCAATAACCGCAGAGGCGGAAACGCAAACGTCGTCGGTAGAAAATAACGCCGACGATGACAATAAAGATAAAGAAATGAAAGAAGAACACGAACGAGAGATTCAATCTATGCAAAAAGAAACCACCCTCGAAAAGGACGCGTTGCGGCAGAAAATAACCGCTTTGGAAGCGTCCGTCAAGTCTTTAGAGGTATCTTTGAGAGACAAACGAGAAGAGAGCGACTTGCGCCAGAAAGAGTTGAGAAGAACTCGCGAGGAACTCTTAACGACACAAACCGAACGCGACGAAGCCAAGGCATCCTCTGAAAAAGCGTTGTTAGATCTCTCGTCCGCTGTGAAGACAACTAGCGCATCCGAAAACGAAAACGCATTTATGATTACGCAACTGAATATTGAAATTGAACTGTTGAAACGAACGTTGAATGAAACCGAAGAAGCGTTGGCGCGAGCCCGAGAGGAGGTTGCGCAATCGAAAGTTCTCTTGACAGAAACGACAGAGTCGTTATCAAAAGCTCGAGAGGAAGCCGCGAAATCTGCACGAGCGCTTCTCGAAGCGAGAGAAGCACCTCCTGTAGTCGTAGAAAAGACTCCGGAGACTTCAACCGTTATCAACTTGAATATCAACGAAGGCGACGTCATTCAAAGCGACCATATTCAAGAGCTCACCGCTCGCGTCCTCGATTTACGTCAGCAACTCGAAGCGCAAAAGAAAATATTGTTAGACACCGAGTTACTTCGCGTTTCCGAGAGAGAAGCCGCTGCCACGCAAGTCAGAGCGCTCGTCGTGCGAACGAGCGACTTGTTGAGCGGTCGCATAAACAGTTCGTTGCTCGTCGAGTCTTCTTCCGTGGATGAAGGAGAAGGCGGGAACGTGGTAGAATACGTCGCAGGTACGTTAGACAGCTGGTTTGGCTTGGGAAAAGAAGAAGAACGAGAGAAAAAGTCACAAACCACCGATGATGAAGGTGACGATGATGAGAACGAATAGTCCGCTTAGATTGTATGTACTAGTATATTATTGACTTTAAAATTTTCAGTGACTTTCAACGAACTTGTTCGTCAAAACAAAACTGCTTCAAGGCACGCTTTTTTTTGCACAGCGTTTAGATACACACCACACATCACAATACGACGACGACGATCAGCAGAAAGAAAGAAAGAAGAAGAAGAAGAACAGAATGAGTTACTACCCGGACGACGACGGCGTAAAGCAGCGACAACCAGACGACGAGGGAAGAGAAGAACGAGAAGAGAAAAAGAAAACAAAAGGAGGAGTCACCGCGAAACAACATTTTCATCGAGAACAACAAGTCAAACAACATCCTCGAGAACAGGTACAAATCGTCCAGGTCGTGGACCCGCGACCACGGTACGTACCACCGGCGATCGGCGTTCCCGAGGATAACCCAGGCCCGATATTTCTCGGGCCTGGAAATCACGCGCCGATGATGTTGCAGTGTTACAGGTGTCAAAAGGAAGTTCTCACAGACGTGGAGCAAAAATCGGGAACGGCGAACGTTTTGGCGGCGATCGTGACGTTTGGGATTTCCTTGTTAGCGTGTCCAATTCCAGACTCGTATCACTTTTGTCGAGAGTGCGACGCGTTGATTGGTGTAAGTAAAGTAGCGTAAAAATGATAGAAGAATAAGATCATCCATTTTAAATTGATTGATGAATGCGCAGCTGTTTTGAACTTCTCGCTCTTTTATTTGCGTCCTTTGACGACGTAGTCTAACTCCTCCTTAATCCTCTCCTTGGATAACTCCTTCTTGTCCACTTGTTTTCCTTTCGAGGGAGGTTTCGGAACCGTGTCCACCGAAGGGTCCACATCGTGCCAGTACACCCCTTGTTTGTCTTTGAAAATATCGAAATCGGCTTCGTACGGAATGCCGGCGCCGATCGGCGTCCCCAACACCAACTCTCCGAGCACTCGAAGATTTTGGAACTCTTCACCGTACAACGCTTTCGCGTCTGCTTTTTGAAATCGTTCGTGCAAAATTTCCGCCTCTTCACAAATCTTATCGTCCTCTTTCTTCCACCACGACGGCAACATGGTCGGTTGCCCGTTTACGCCTTTTCGAGCTTTCCTCAAAAACGTAGCGAAATCGTTTCTCGCTTGCGGCCCAAACTTAATGGTCCCTAACTTGACATCTTTCGCGTTCCCGTGCACGTTGTTTGCAAACACCAACTCGTCTTCCACGCGCATGCGAAAGGCGTCGATGAACACTCTGTGCGCGCTTTCGTGCGGAATACCTTCGTCCCAGTTACACTCTCCGTATTTAATCGGCGGAACCATCGTCCCTTCCACAAAGTCAAATCCGTAATAATACATCAACGCGTGTCGCATGGCTTTCCCAGCCGGTAACTCCGCTTTCGGCGGTAACGGCGGCGCGTGTTTCACGTAATTCACCGCGAACTCCTTCACCTCCTCCAAACTCGCTCGCGCTTTCGTCTTCCCTTCTTCACCCGTCGGCACGACTCGCTTCGGTCCTCCTTCTTTGCAAATTTCCAACATCTTTTGGAAAAAAATCTTCTCGAACCCTTCGTTCATTTGCTTGTCTATCCTCGCCTGCGCGAGCTTTTTCTGTTCGTCGTCCATTTTCGGGGGTTTCACTCGCTTGTGTTTCTTGTTATTTTGTGCGTGTTTCGGCAACGGATTGAACTTTATCGTCGGTTTTCTTTCACCATCATCGGCGATGATATTATTATTATCCATATCTTGCTGCTGTTCGACAGTCATCTTCTTCTTTCTCTCTCTCTGTCTCTCTCTCTCTGTGTGTGTGTGCGTGCGCCCGTGTGTTATAACGTGTTACGTTGAATCCTTGACCACTACTCCTCTGCCTTCGCTGCTGCTGCTGCGCGTGGATGATGATGATACTTTGTTGTTGTATTAAGAAGAGCAGAGAGGATAATGTTGATTTTTACGAGTACAAAAGATTTTTTCTTCTTTTCGAGCATCAGCATTGAGTCGTTTTACTTTTCTTTCTGCTATAATACATGCTACATCATACAACTTTACTATTCTTCTATCGCGTTCAAACGAATTAATGATGAAAAAGTCTCTTTTGACTCTCGTTTATTCTGTTTAAACCTTTGGCGGCTTCCTCGACCCTTTTTTGCGCCTCTATGGCGCGTTTGACGATGCTTCGCTCACCGAGCGCGCTGATTTCAGATTTCTTCTGCGCGTTTGGAGATGACTTTCCTATTCCGCTCGTGTTCGGCGAGGATGGGGAGTTGGCGGCTGATTTAGCGTTCTTCCTCGCCTCGGCGACTTTTTTGCGCAAGTTTGCTACGTCCTTTTTCGCGTCTCTAAAGGGCGGCGAGGAGGACTGCGAAGAGTTGGCGATTTCGGTTTTTTCGTCGATTGATTCGTCTTCTTCTTCGTCGTCGTCGTCGTCGTTGTCGTTTTGTCTTTGTTTTTCGTCTCTTTTCTTCGTAACGGCCGGTACTGTTGGTGGTGTTGGTACTGCTGCCAAAGATACGTCTCGTTTCGAAAGCACGTCGTGCTCTTGCCGCGCTTTTTGTTGAGACGCGTTCTTCACGCTCGTCTCTCGTAAAGTCGCTTCCTCTATGATGCGTTTAGAGTTTTGTCGCTCTAAAACTTCCACGCGACGTTTAGCTTCGGCTTCAGCTTCCGCATACTGCTTCGCGCTCGCGCTCGAGGCTTCTAGTCGTGCCTGCAACGTCATCAATTCGAGCTCGTGTTTCGATATTTCTTCGCTCAGTTTGTCTTCAAAGTTACGCTGCTTCACTTCGGCGGATCTCTTCAAGTTTTCAATCGATCTCTTCAGAGTGAATATCTCTTTATCTCTCAGGCCGAGAAGTTTATTTTTCTCCGCAACGGCTGTTTCGAGAACCGCGCGCGTTTCATCGTGAACAGCCTCCTCTCGCGCGCGTTGTTGCTGTTCTCGTTCACCTTTAGAATTTTCTTCTTCTTTTTCTTTCGCATCGTTCGTATCGTTTTCGTTTCCAGCCTTTTCGTCGAGTCGTACGTTCTCCTCGAGCATAGCTATTTGCTCGTTGATGACGTCGTCTAAAGACTCGACTTCTCGCTCTAATCGCTGAATCGATTCGCTTTGTTCTTTGCACGTTCTGCGCAACTTTTCGACTTCCTCTTTTGAAGAGTCGTTTTGAGGAGGAGGAGGAGGAGGAGATTGTATCACCGATTTTTCCTCTAATTTCTTCTTCAATTCCCCGTTCAACCGCTCGATTTCCTTCCTCATTTCCACTAATTCAGCTTCTCTTTTCGTCTCTAATTCCTCTCGCTCCCTTTTCTTCCTCTCGTCTTCTTCTTTCTGGGGACTCCACGCTTTTTGCAACATCTCGACTTGACTCACGTGTTTCTCGCGTTCGCATTTCATCTCCTCTTCCGCCTTTTTTTCCATCTCTTCGCGTTCTCTTTTAAACGTCTCCTGTAAATCTTCTCGCATCTTCTCTTCCTTAATCTTCATCTCTTTCTCCTTCTCGTTCAAACGTTCTTCAATCTCTTTCGCGTGCTTCTCCACCGCTTTCAACTCCTCTCCTTGCAAAATCAACACTCTTTTGTTCTCGCTCAACTCTTTCTCTCTCTTCAACACCGCGTTCGCTAATTGCTCGATCGTTTTCGTTTGCTCCTCGCATTTCGTTCGACTGTCCAGTAAATCTTTCGCGTGTTTGTCCGCGACTTCTTGCAACGAGTCCGCTCTCTTGTGCGCCAGTTTAGAGTTTTCTTGCGTCACTTCCAGCTGGTCGATGTTCAAGTTCAACTCCCTTTTGAGTTGCACAAGAAGTCGGTTGGCGGCGATCAAATCGTTTTCGGTGGACTGTTTCTTGCTCTGAGAGCGAGAAAACATTGTTGGTGGTGGTATTCGTATATATTTTAAAAGTGCATGTTGGTTTCGCGCGTGAGTTTTAAGAAGGGTCGCAGTGAAAAGCGGTGTGGGTGTTGTTTATTTGTGTCGTTTCCTCCTCAAAACACAAAATGGATGATGGAAAAACAAGAAGAACAAACTGCTCAAGAGACGAAGGATTAAAACTCGAATATACGTATTGTTAGATATTAAAAATTCGAAACCTACACACACGTGCACACGATCGAACGTTCGAACGATGGGTGTTGTTGCGACGGTTGATTTCTTTTTTGCTATGGTTGTTTGTTTTGCTGCAGCTTTCTTTCTTTCTCGCCGCGACTCACTCCTTCTTCTTCGAACGATTTTTCCACCCTCACTTCCTCCTCCCTTTTTTCATCTCTCTCTCTCTCTCATTTCATCTCTCTCTTTCTCTCTCTCTCTTCCTTTCTTCGTGTTCTCTCGAATCTTTTCGTTCAATTTCCTTCCTCACTCTTTTCGCGCGTTTTCACTGTTGTGTGTTGATGATTTTGATGTTTGTTTCTGTTGTTCTCTTTTTAAATACTATATTTAGTACATAAACGCCGGATCGTTGACGTCCATGTGGTGATCTTCCAAGTTCGTGTCAACAGATCCAGAGTCAACCGGCTTCATGATCATGAGTTTCACCAACTCGGCGGCAAAAGTAGCCAACAACGGCGCCTTGGCCAAAGCCTTGGCGATGTCAGAGTCGTCCGACTTGGAGATGGCAGCCATCTTTTGGTTCGCCGCCAACATGCCGTCCAAGCCAGCCTTGAAGGCCGGGTTGTACGTGTCAATGACTTGCGGAAAGATAGTCGCGGTCGTTTTGTTCGTTTGGTGGATGACGTGCATGTTGAACTTGGTGGTGTCCATGCCCAAAGATTCGTAGAATTCAGATCGAGAGTGATCGTTCAAGTACATGGTGACGTACACGGACAAGCAAAAGAATCGACTCCACAACTTGGCTTCCGTGTCGTTCAAGAATTCCGGTCTCGCCTTCAAGATGGCGGAAAAGAAGTCACCGTGTCTGTTTTCGTCTTGGCACCAGTTTTCAAAGTACTTGAAGATCGGGTACAACTGGTCGTCCGGGTTCGCTTGCAAGTGTCTGTAGATGGAGATGTATCTCCAGTAGCCGATCTTTTCGGACAAGTACGTCGCGTACATGATAAACTTCGGCTTGAAAAAAGTGTATTGTCTGTTCTTCGTCAAAAAACCCAAATCCAAGGCCAAGTTAAAGTCGCTCATCGCTTTGTTCAAGAAACCGGCGTGTCTGGCTTCATCTCTGGACATGAGCGTAAAAATTTCCGCGACGGTTGGCGCCGTTTTCTTCAAGCGTCTCCCGAGTTCCTTGTACAAAAGAAAGCCGGAGAATTCAGCCGTGCACGATCGCTCGAGAAATTCGATGAAGATTCTTCTTTGTTCGCCTTGGATCCCGTCCGCGGCTGCCTTGAACTCGTCGTTGCGGACAAAGTGCTTTTGGTTGAAATCGTCTCTGAACTCGTTCAAGATGGAGAAGATCTCGGACTCGTCCAGATTCGGGTTGATTTCCGTCGAAAAGAGTTGTTCCATCTCGTCGAAATCTGTTTTGTTGTAGAAAAAGAGGACCACATCAGAGAAGAGAAATGCTGTTAGTTTACCTTCAAAAGGTCGTCGCGTTTTGTGATCACTTCCGCGCGATCTCACGAAAGAGAGAGAAAAAAAAACTTATCCCATTTTTCCACCCAAACGAGACGAAGATATCTTGGATACGAAGCCGTCTCTCGTCCTCGTCCGAACGAAGAAGAAGAAGAAGACAAAGAAGAATACGAGAGATCAAATAATAATAATACAAACGCGTACCTGTGGTGTAAAATCTCGGCGTCAACAAGTTCTCATCCGCGGCTTCTTTGATGCCGTCTCTCATCTTCTTGATCCCGGTCTTATCGTCCACCATGGTGCCAGTCGCGCGCACCGTCGTGGTGATCTTGGAGACCTTTCTATTGGAAGAGATAGATTTGTTTGTCTTGGAGGAAAAGACTTTGCTCTTGCCGGCGAGAGACGCCGATAAGGACATGGACAAAACAGAAGAAGCCATTTTGATGTATCAGTTTTACTTACGCTGTTGTGTGTTACGTGTGATTACTATGAGGAAGTTCTTCTGCGCGCGTTCAAAGAAAAAGGGTGAAATTGACGTCACTCTCGTCTCTCAGAAAGGGAAAAAAAAGGTGAAAATTCCAGAGATTCTCTTCTCTTTTGGCCCAAGAGGAGATCTTTTTTTCCTCAAAAACAAGAAAAGAAAAGGGACACAAAAAGAGGAGAAAACAGAGGAGGGAAGAAAAGCAAATATTATTTTTAAAAAGAATCCGATATATTTCATCACAGATTACAACGCTCATCATCATCATCATCATCATCATCATCTTTTCTTTCTCTCTCTCTCTCTCCCTACTAAGTATATATTATTTTAGCTAGCAAAATCGCATTTGTTTATTGTTTTTTTGTTGATATAAGTGCTTCTCTCTCTCTCTCACTCTCTCTCCCTCTTGTTTACAAATTTTCGTGTTTCATCATCGTCCTCATCAACAACAACAACATTTATACGTCAAATGTGCCCTTACCTTGGAACTTGACGTTGACCGGGTTGGTATTCTTACCGATGGAGCGCATGTTTTGGTTGGCACCAACGCGACCAGCGTTGACCTTTTCCGGGTAGACACCATCCTTCGGGTGCAAGTATTGCACTTCGCCAGACGGGAAGACGCGGTAGATGCAGCCGTTCGCGATCTTCTTCGCGCGAAACGTAGTCACCAAAGCCATGCACTGCTCCTTTCTCGCGAGCTTCAAGAGGTTCGGGCCTTTGCGCATGATCGCCGCACCACCAGTCGGCATTTCAAAGATTTGTTCTTTCTTCGCTTCCCACGTCAAGACGTAGAACTCTTCAACCTGATTATTTGAAGAGAGAAAAAGAGAGGAAAGAGGAAAATTTTAGTTTGAAACAAAATATTTTGAACAAAATAAAGGAAGAAAAGAGAGAGCGAGAGATCGGGCGATTCTCTTCTGTGCGCATCATCGATCGATTTCCAACTCTACACGCGCACTCGCGAAACGATTTTCGTCGAACGAGTGCGATATTCGTTAAGAGAAAAGTGCGCTCGATCGAACGCGATGCATTTCCAATCCAGAAATAGGTTCCATCCGTGGTAAAAACGACGATACGCGCGCGAATGCGAATTTTCATATCTCCGCTCTTCTACGAAAAAATGTACCAAAACCAAGAGAAAGAGTTCCCTTGGTTTTGTGATACAGTTTGTTTTAGAGGGAGAAAATCCGACCGAAGCATCCATCGCGCGCTTGCGTTTACGCGTAAGGAAACTATCAATCTATCAATATACGCGAATAAACGTACCTGCGCCTTTCTCAACAAACCACCGGTGGAACCGCCAAAGATTGGAGACGGAGTGTTCGGGTCCAACTTCGGGGCGGACCACGCCGGAGCCGCCTCGCCTTCCGCGCGCACGATTTGGAACGATTGATTTTTTCTCCCAAAAGAGGAGGCAGATTTGTTGTTGTTCGTAAATTGCGCTCTGGAGTTGGTCTTCGAGGACAACTTCGGCGAGGATTTGATCGCGAACGCGACGGATGAAGTTAAAGAGGCCATTTTACAATTCAAAGTTAGTGTTGGTATCTCTTTAATACGTGTGCTGTTATGAGGAATATACGCTCAGAAACGAAACAAAGAAACGAGAGCTTTTCCGCTTTAAAATTTATTTTTTTGCTCTTCTTCCCTCGACAGTCAGTGTGATTTCCTTCTCTCCTCGATTCGCTTTTGTTCACCAGTCTGTCATCAGTTGTTTTTGACCAAAAACCATGACCAAAATAAAAAAAGAACTCGTCTCGTCTCCTCCACAAAATTGAGAATTGAGAAGAAGAATGGAAAACAACAGCTTACGAGAACAACCCCAAACAGGAGGACGATGATACCAACAACAACAGCATCGCGGGGCGCTTTCATCGCAACTACCACCACCAACAATAACACGAAGAAGAAGAAACAGACGAACATTTTTTTTGCGTTGAAAAAAAAGCAACAACAACAGAAGAAGAATGCGAACAACAACGACGACAGTTGGTCTTTGCTCGACGAAGAGATGAATCGGGCGGCCAAAAATGCGCCGATAAACGAAAATTTTGCCACGCGAAGAGCGCTGGGAATCGATTACGGGCTCTCGAAGACCGGGTTGGCGATATCCAGCGGCGGGTTCGCGCCGAGACCTTTGGAGAGTTTGTTGTGTAAAGGCAAGTCGAGAGTGGAGTTGATTCGAGAGATTGTAGACGTGGCGGAAAGGGAACGGGCGGACGTGTACGTAGTTGGATATCCACGGCAAACGCGAGAGGAGTTGGAATTTCTCGAAGAAAAGATACGAGAGGTGACGGAGAGTAACGCGCAGAACAAGGAGAATAAAAAAGTTCCGATTCGCATGCATCGAGTGTGCGAGCAGTTTGCGGAGGCGTTGGCGCAAGTCTCCACGACTGCCGAACGGAAAATTCCGGTTGAAATGTACGACGAATCGTTCACGAGCGACGAGGCGATGAGCATGAAGCGTGGGTCGTTGGCGAGCGACGATCCAAAGTTGGATTCCATCGCGGCTGCTTTGTTGTTGGAGAGGTATTTCGAGCAGACGGATGGAGAACCGATTCGTATTACGCCATCTTCGTCGTCGTCGTCGTCTTGGGGGAATAGAAATAAATAGATTAGAAGGGGCAGGTTTTATGTACTAGCATTTAGCGTGTGACCTGTTGTATTGTAGACTAGTATTTAGGTAATTTACACGTATCGAACTGTAGAGAGTCAGTCCATAAGCTATGATTTCAGTTTCTGCTTAATACCACCTCTAAAAATCCTCCTCCTCTGATTCTTCTTCTTCTTCTTCTTCTTCTTCTTCTTCTTCTTCTTCTTCTTCTTCTTCTTCTTCTTCTTCCATTAACGCTCGTTCGCGCTCCTCCTCAGCCATAGCCGTCGCTTCCAGCTTATCTAATTTATCTTCTAATTCTTTAACAGCTTCGTCTAATCCTTTTAAATCGTACCCGTCCGGAGTGTTGAAAATTTTATCCTGAAACTGTAACCTATCGCTCTCGTCTTTCGCGAGCAACTTGAAGTTGTGTAAAAGAACGTCAAAGTGTACGGTGTACGCGATTGGAATCGAACACTTCACCGGAAAGTAATTCTGCCTACTCGGTTCGCTTCCCCAGTTTGTGAGTAAATTTCGAAAACGTTTCATGTTCTTGTTCGCTTGCGAGGCAACTTCGACAACCGGGAGCAGATCTTGCACTTTGAGAGGGAAATTTTCGACGAGCCAAACGCGGCAGCTCATTTTCCGTCCCATCGTGCCGTCGTCGACGTCTTCCAAAGTCTCACCGCCGCCGCCGTCATTTATACTGCTGCCATTAATACCACTGTTACGCTTCTTCTTCTCTTTCCTCTTGTTCTTACTCCTTCGCTTATCGTCAAACTCGAAATATTCGTCCTCGTTTCGTTGTTTTTTACCCACCGAACGTATTCTCGTCACGTCTCGATAAATCGGTCGGTCTTGAAACTCCTTCGCGTCGCTCGCGTAACTCTCGAAGTCGTACGTTTCGTCCGCGGGGAGAAATCCAGAGCGATACTTCCTCGTTTCCATCGCTTTCCCTTTCGCTTCCATGACTCTTGCGTATCTTCCATCGATTTTTGACTCTTTCGTTCGTTCGGACACTCCGAGATACGAGCCCCAGCTGTCCACCGGCGAAAACGTATACTCTTGCGGTTCGTAGACGCCGCGCGAGGGGTTTTCAACGAACAAGAGATCAGCTTCGTTTTCAAGTAGCTCTTCTGGAGTCATCGCCGCTATGTCTTTGAGCAAATCGCTCTGAGGTGGAGGAGGAATATTCGAAGATTTCTTGGAAGTATTTTCTTCTAAAGCGTCGATGCATTTTTTGTTTTCGTGGTCAAAATAAAGCATCGCGGTGTTTATGTTACCGCCGCTTGTTTTTGCATCTTCTTCCTCCTTTGGATTCGCTAAGAACACGATCGAAAACGGCGCTCGGTGCCACACCGGTAAAAGTCCACCGCGTCGTTTCTTCCCGTTCTTTTTGCTCTTCTTCTCGTTTGTCCCGATATCAGACAAGGTGATGAAATCTCCACCGTACTTGTTGTTGTTTTTATCGTTGTTGTTATCGCGAGCAGTCCCTTCCACGGTCGTCTTCTCTTCTAAGCTTTGCCCTTCTACGTCTTCTATTCCTCTCAGCTCCCCATCTATTCGTACTCTGGTTCCGATTTTTGTCAGCGTGTACGTATCGCTCGGCGCGACTCTTCTCAAAATCGGTCCAAATATTGGAGAATTCAACTCCCACTTCAACTTTGCGGTAAAGTCCGGCGCATCCATCAATCGTTGCATCAATTTCGGCGTGTTCGTATCCAAACTTTCCTTCGCTTTCCTTTTCTTCGCGGTTAGGATGTAAATCGCCGCCTGTCTGTCCTTCACGTGTATCGCTTCGTCCAATGGTTTCCATCCGTGTACGCAGTTTCTCACGTTCACGTCAACGAGAGGATGTTCGGTTAAAATTTTCACAATATCCGTGTTTTTCCTCATGATTGCCAGATGTAATGCGGTATTACCTCTCGAATCGAACGAGTTGAGTAAATCAAAATCGTATTTTTCTTCTTGTTCTTATTCTTCTTCTCGACGACGGTTCCTATTTTTGCCCTCGCTCGACGAACTCGTTTTCAACCTCTCCGCGGTGACTAGAAAGTCCTTCACGGTTTCCCGGTCGTTCTCAAAGCACGCCTTGTGAAACGGAAACTGTTCCGAGAAAGTATTATTGGTGGTCGTAGTAGTAGTGTTCGCATTCGAGGTGGAAGCTTTGTTTCCTCCTCCTCCTCGTCGTCTTGTTTTTTCTTCTTCTTTGTCTTCTTCTTCGATATTGGACACGTTCGAAGACTCATCAAAATTTTTTCCACGACCTCTCCGGTGGTCGTCCTCGTCCTCGTTTTTGACGCTTTTCTTCACCGCTGCTTTTCCTCTCTCTTCTTGGTCTTCTTCTTCATCATCATTATCCTGGAAAGATAATTCGGAAACCGCGTCGTCAAAGTCTTCTTCTTCTTCTTCTTCTTCTTCTTTGTCTTCTTCTTTTTTCATCGTCTTCTCTCAATGATTCCCTCCCGAAAATGTCGAAGATTTTATGATGACGATGATGAACCAAACGTCGTCAAAAAATCTTCTTCTTTGTCTTCTTCTATATCTGATACGCGAAGACGGCAAAGATGACAAAGACGAGGTAAAGTGTCGTCTCGTTTCCCCCAAAGCGTTTTTGTGTATTAAATCAGATGTAGAAGATTTGTGTGCCGCAGAAAAAATGTTTGTACGGAAGAAGTTTTTTTTCTGTGTGTGTATTTAAAAAGCCACCTAAATCAGAAAAGGAAGGTCAAGCAAAAAATCTCTCTCGAAATTTCTTCTTTTTCGTTTGCTTCTTTTTTTTTTTCGTCTCTTCTCTCTCGCTTTGTTTTTTGGTGAACAAGTTTCCTAAGAAAAAATTATATATCTACACAAAGAGGGGAGAACGAAATGAAACGAATGCTAAAACAACTGCTCATCAATAACTCAAAGTCTTCTCTTT
>Ga0115556_1001920_pt1 | contig 14095 bp, 9 predicted proteins | sample COGITO_mtgs_1104_5_FD_87282 | JGI IMG/M metagenome (GOLD analysis project Ga0115556, IMG submission 87282) | Pelagic marine microbial communities from North Sea - COGITO_mtgs_110414 | ecosystem: Environmental > Aquatic > Marine > Epipelagic | place: Germany:Helgoland, sampling site Kabeltonne... | reverse complement strand
CAACATCAACATCAACATCAACATCAACATCAACAGCAACAGCAACAGCAACAGCAACAGCAACAACAGCAGAAACTATTTGACGAGAATGACGGCAATGCCGCTCCGCTTAAGGGTGTGCATCCTCCTTCCCCATTTAATCCGGGCGGGTTGATTCCGAGAAATGCGGACGAGATTACGAAGACGCTTTTGGGAGTCTTGAGACGACTGCGCAAGCGCGGGGATTGCTATAGCTTCTTCGAGCTGCCAGTAGACGAGGCTCGAGATTTCGCTCCTGGATACTACGAGGTGGTAAAGAAGCCTTTCTCTCTCGGCCAGCTAGAAAAGGCTATAATTAAGAAGGAGGTGCGCACCGTTGAAATGTTTACGAAAAAGGTTGGCATGATCTGTATGGCCGCTCGTCTTTACAACCAAGAGGAGGACAATTTTGTCAGGAAACAGGCGGACGTTTTAGAGCAGGCGTGCGATAGTCTTTGTTCTGAGGATATCAGGCAAAAAATTGCTAAGGAGCAGAAGAAATTGAACGCACCTAACAAGTCGGCATCCGACATGTTCACATCTGGCTATTCGGATGGTGACGCACCATTCTCCAATTTCAATTCGAATTTCAATTCGAATTCCAATTCCAATTCGAATTCCAATTCCAATTCGAATTCCAATTCGAATTCCAAATCCAAATCCAAACCCAAATCCGATAATAACCAAAAGAAGAAACCAAGTAGGTCCAACGACACATCACCACGCATCAACACAACAGGAACAAACAACAAAAAACAACAAAAAAAACAGCCACTCAAGGTTCGCTACGTCTATAATGAGCGCGACGCAAACATCGAAGGGGCCGCTATCCCTCACTGCTACCCTCGCGTCGATGAAGTTACTAATTTGCCTCCAGCGCTTCCTCCCACCCAGTCTCATTTGCCCCCAAATCCCGTCTGCCCCCATCCGAAATCCTCCTTCGTCTACAGCGATGATCGTCAGCTGATGCTACAGCTCGTCCCTCATATGGTCAACGTTTGCAACGAAGCCGCGAGGCGACGTAAGCTGACGGAGACCAATGGAAAAGCAATTCGATATGACAAGCCACTCAGCGATAATTATATTTTTGAGAGACTGGAATTGGATGATCCGGTGAACGGAGGGTTCGTATTCGAGCAGCTAAACAGTACTACCTCGCGTCGGAGAAACGCCCAAATTCAGTACTCTACTGATATGTTCAACTCCAACTCTCGTAGCCCCACCCCGACCATCAGTGACGGCACCCCCAACCCACTCTCCCTCACCAAGAATCTTCAGGGCTTCATAATCACCACCAATTTCACCACCTGGCGCCAGTCTCTGCGGTTTGACAGCCTCGCGAGAGGATGCGGGATCACACCCAGCGAACGCTCACCCAACAGCGGGCGAGCCATCGACCACAGCGGATCCCTCGCGGCGGACTTGGAGAATGTCATCAAATCGGGCGATGTCAAGACGACCGGTCGCGTTTATAATCGCGTTGCCGAGCTAGGCCTGTTGGGGGGTTTAGGGTGCGGTCGGTTTTTGCTGGAGGCGGCCTTAGATAGGCTAACTGCGGAAGGAAAACATGACTTTATTGTACTCCAGGCGACCAAGATGGCCATTCCCTTCTACGAAAGGATGGGCTTCATCCGTGTCGGGGCAGTGGCCAGGCTTGGGGATCAGGATGGTATGCCTGAAATTAGCTATCGCCATTGGAGCGACGTGGTCCAAGGCGAGGCCGTGGAGTCATCTTATATGATGGCTCGTCGCATAGGCTCGGCGAAATCCTCACTTCGTTTGGTCCAAGGCACAGAGGGTATCGAGGCAGAGACAACAAGATCGGAGGACTCTGACGATAGCAGCGTTGCCATCATCGAATTGGGATCGCCAGAACCGTCCAACAGCAGCCTGGAGAAAATGGCAATTGATCTTGTTGTCGACTCTCTTACTGCAGACGTTTCGAAACCTGGCGGTGTGGCTACTTTGCGCGAGCTTTTGGATATGGGAATTGCTTACTTGCACGCTTCCCTCTCTAATTTTGCAGACGAAATGCGGCACAAAGAACCCATTCACAGTGCAGAAAAGCAGAAGGCTATCGAAAGGCGGAGGGCGGAAAAATTGTTGAACGAAGCGGTCTTAGAGTTGAAGGTTCTTGGTGACACGGAGGTGTTCGGAGATCAGTGCGAGAGCGACGATGATGCGATGGATGCGGAGGATGAGGCTGCCACCACCTCTAGCCCCAATCGAAGGCCCAGTCCTGGGCAGCGAACCAATAAGCTCGGCATCTCCCCGAATAGGCCAAGATCCAGCTCCCTTTCCAAGTCCAATTCCAATTCCAACTCCAACTCCAACACCAACACCAACTCCAATTCAGACCCCCAGCAAAACTATATCAACAACATGTCACTGCATGCAGGGGCGGCGAACAATAAATTTACGGAGGAGGTGAAGCTAAAGAAAATCCGTCGCACCCGGCTACTCCTACGGACGGCGGTAGAAATGCTGGGTGGTAATTGTCCCCCAATCCCCAAGGGTCGCAATGATTACATTTACAGTGGGGAGGACGAGGACTTTAAGCGCAGCAAGACTACGACGAAGACAGAGAAGCGCGATGTGAAAGTCAAGGTGCTGCTGGGGGGCGATCAATTTTTTCATTCCGGGGAAGTATCTTCGGATGAAGATGGAGATGAAAGTCCCAAAAATAATTCGCTCGTCTGTAGTATGGAAGAGACAGAACAAATTATGTCCCCATTTGCGAAAGACCTCCAAAGCCTCTTTGCTTCCGAAGAAAGCAATGCTAACGCCTGTGATGATAATTCTAACAGGAAGAAGAAGAGCTACGTCGGCAGCTATAGTGACGACGAGAGCGACGACACGGAGACGGAGAAGTACAAAAGATATTGCGAAAAGCACGACGACACTTGTGATTGGAGGTGGAATGGACCTTTCAGAAGAGAAGTCGGGGTGAGAGTATTTGCTTGCGATGAGGAGGTTTTTGATGGCGGTCACGACGACGCCGACGATGAAGAGGAAGACCCGGTTGCCTCCATCACTCGTGAACCCGACCTTCGAGCGGTAATAACAACGCACTTCGACAACCGATCCTCATTAGAGGCCGTTAAACTGTCACTATCCATTGCGCGGGAGGCAGTACTCAGTAGTAAGGGGTATCTGGCCCCTGGAGTTGTGCGAGGAGACCCAGAGGACGAGATGGAGGACGGAAAAACATCTTACAGTTACCCCCACGCCACGCCACTCAACACGAACCACACGGTTGTTGCCGCCGGGGGAGGTATGATCGGGCCCAAGAAGTTGAATCACAACGAACCCGAACCGATACTGGCTATGGGAGACGTCATCCGCTTCCGTTGGGAGGAGCCCGTCAGCTGGTCAGTGGGAATCGTGGAGCGCCGCAGCAGGAGAACGGAGATCCCAAAAAATTTGCCGACCATGAATGATAGTTACGTTGTAGCCTTCGCAGAGGACGATCGACGGAGCTGTACATTGCACAATACTTATGGAGGAGGGCCTCTGTGCGAGACTTCCATCCCCATTCCTCCCGGAGAGGAGAAAAAGTACAAGGGACTCGAGCTCGCCAAGGTATCGACGAGGGGAATCGGGTACTGTTGGTCGCGACCGTCGGATTTGTTTGGATTTCTTGCTCTTCCCCTGAAAGTGTTGAGAAAGATGCTCATTGGGGCGGTGGTGAGGCAGTCGACGCTGTTAGGGGGATTGATAAAGGGAGTCATAAGGGGCAGTGTGGGAAGCATCGACAGTTTTTCTAGTGTTAGGTGGGTTGTCGAGGTGACCAACAGGGTCAAGGTTGACGAAATGGACTGGGTGCAGTATGAGGACTTGGAAGAGGAATACCAGATAAGCGATGATTCGAACATCGATTACAGCATTACCGGTGGGTTGCAATTCATTGAGTACACAACTCGCGAGATTGCTGATATTGTGGTTTTTGATACCGAGATGGACGGAGAAGACGGTGATTTGGGAGAGAACGACGCGTCGAATGCGAATTTTCCGAACAATTTGGATAAACCGACTGAGACAGACGGAGGGTTACCCAAAGACATGGGAATGGACTACCCCACTGCCATTTTGAACTTGACAGGAGGACCACCTCCTCCCGATACAAAGCGGCGGATCAGAGGGAGGGGAAGGCACAGGCGGCGATACGAGCAAAAGTCGACTGCTTATTTCACCACCTTTTGGAAAGGTCAGCCCTCGCTGTCGACAGCAAACAAGAACAACAGTGAAAATATTAGTGGCAGCATCACCAGTAAAAACATCACGACGACCACGACAACCAGCAACAAAAAAAATGACGCTAAAGGTAATCGCCCTGGGAACGGAGGCGGAGAAAGGGTTCCTCGGGGATCTAGCGCCACTGCGCAGGCGTGGCTGGCCGTGCCTCCCACCGAAGCTCGAGCCGCTGGCGAAGAACCTCGCCGCAAAAATCGACTCCTTGAGTTACGGGAAGAAGAGGAGCGAATTAATAGAGGGCTGAAAAGCCTCATCAAGCAGGGTGGAGGTGGAAAAGATAGGACACCTACTTCTCGCTCCCCATCTCCAAAGTCCAAACCCAAACCAAAACAGAAAGCCAACAACCAACCACCTTCTCGCTCCTCATCCCCGAAACCCAAACCAAAACAGAAAGCCAACAATCAACCACCTTCTCGCTCCTCATCCCCGAAACCCAAACCAAAACAGAAACCGAACCAAGTTGAAAAGGAGTCATCGCAGGGAACGGAAAGAGAAGAAATGGCCCCAGCTAAACGAGGAGACAACATTACTTTCTACTTCGATGAGGGTAAGATGAATGGAGTTGTCACGGGACAAAAGGGCAAAGGAAAGAATATCTACATGAGAGTCAAATGGAGCGATGGGGATACCAAGACCATGGTCCAGCTCTCAGCAGAAAGAAGGAGGCCAATGGGGAGTAACATTGCCAAAGGAGAGTGGTGTATGGTCGATTGCAAGAAGAGGAAGCGCTAAATTTTTAGAAAATATAATGTGACTGAACAGCTACAAGGATTTTGACGAAGAAGGTTGAAGGGTTGGTTGGTTGCCTTGCCAAATCCAAAATTACTTTTACATTTTCAAGCTTAAGCACGCTTAAAACATCATAACATTGTTATTACCACCGCCCTGCTGCATGGCACCGCCCCCCATCACTCTCACATCGCCCCCCTGCACATTATCTCCCTCTTGATTCAACATCTTAAACTGTACCAACTTCCTGAAGACAAAGTCCAGCACACCCCTTCCAGTCTTCTTGTGGTCGGGCAGCTGCCCCACCACCCCCATGATCTCCCCGGCCTCTTTAACATAGTACTCCAGGTCATCATCTCCCGCGCACTTATTCGTGAGCTGCGCCAAGCGAAGCTTTTCGCTGGCAAAGTGCTCATCGAGATCAAACTGGTCGAGGGCAGGGGGAGGAGGCTCTCTTATGTGGGGGAGGAACACAGCAGGCTGTAAGGGAGGGAGAGGGCACTCGAAGGAGGGTGGGATCAAAGAGAGAGGCTCGTGCTACAACAGGAGTAAAATTTTTGACAGTGGTCGCGGCGGTGGTGGAACGAAGAAAAAATAAAAGAAAAAGGGTTAATGAAGTGAGATGGTGGTGTGTACAGTAAGTATGGGTGCTACAAAAAGCAGCTCGCCTGCTCACCTTCACATTGAGTGTCTTGTACAGATCTACAGCTTCGGGGATCAAACTGGTGTCGAACCTAAAGAGAGTGTCGTCGAAGAGTTGCGTAAAGTCTTGAGGAAGAGGCTCCGCTTCCTGTAAGCAAGGTTTCAGCCGCTCTGCCAAAGCTTCTATGTCGGGAACCCTCTTTCTCTCGTCAATCTCCGGTTCGTGCCCACCCCCACTTCCGCGCTGAAAGCTTATGTTATCCTGGTTAAGCACATACTTTAGTAAAAGGTCTGCTAGATTCCCGTTCTCCTCTTTGTCCAAAAAATCATCGGCGAAAATTTCCACACTGCCAACAACAACCATGCGCCCAGCAAGGCGCTCCGGGGAGGCTGTAGCATCTTCATCGCTGGTGCTTGCAACACGAACCTTTTCGCCCTCGTACACAGCGCAAACGGGGCGGTTAAGAGGGAAGGAAATTGGACCAGAGGTGAGGATTGGTACTGAAGGAAGAGTGATGGCAAGGGTCGAGCCGTACGGGTAGACAAAGGTAAGGCCACTCTGGGATTCAATTTCCTCTTTTGTCAGTTTGCGAGGAGCATCCACAGCCTTCGACTTTGATTTTTTGGACTTGCCGCCCTTTCCACCCACTCCCTTTCTCTCAGCCACCTCAGGGTGAACCACCCCATTCGCCACATAGACTTGCTTTGGGTGCAGGTACTTGTGGTACACAGTACGGACAACACTGTCACTCTGGATCGATATCCCAAACTCCTCCGTGAAATAATTCACATTGGATGTATCGTTGTCGTCGTTGTTACTGCTGTTATTGCCATTTTTGTTGTTACTGTTGTTGTCTGGTGACCCAACTAGCCAAACAATTCCACCCCCACTCTTCATGAATGTCCGAAGTGCATCGAACTCACCCTCAGTGAACTTACCCTTCGGACCGCCGAAAACGACGCAGTCGATACCCTTCAACACATCAGCCGTAATCAAATCCTTGTTAATCTTAAGGGCATGGGTAGGCCTGAGCCGGCGGAAGAGTCGTTTGTAGCCTGAGGAAGGGTGGTGGGATTCAAGATGCGCAGTGTCGAAAAGGATAGTTTTCTGTTGTTGTGTGGGGGGTGATACGCGAGGCAGAAGAGAGGGGAAGGTGGATGAGCTAGATGTCTTCCCGGGGTGCAGGGGGAGAGGGGGGAAGACTTTCCCGGGATGTTGAGGGGGGTCATCCGTTCAACACACAGGTGACCTGGGGTGCCGATATCTACTACTCACCTTATCATCCTTCCCTGTGTCGGGCATGATTCCACGGAAGAAGATAGCTCAAGAAAAATAGGTGGTGTGTGTCTAGTCAAATCTTTTGAATTGATTTTCGATGATTTTTATGATTTTCGATTTTCATTTTCTCCCATTTTTGCTTGACATCTCTTAACCTCTCTACTATTTTGCGCTCCCGTTCTTCCGCCTCTCCCTCTCAATCTCTCAAATTCCCACGGATCCACCGTAAATTCCACGTGCAGAAGACGCAAAAAATTGCGTTCCCGAATCATTTTGAAAAAATGGAACACATTTCGTCTCAATCCCCTCCCCAGCTCTCTGTGGACCCATCTTCGGACCTCTTGAATCCCTCCTCGGAGATAATGAAATCGCTTCTATCGCAGTGGGTGTCGAACGACGACGTTTACAGGGGAATTTTACAGAGCATTAATGATCATGCAGAGCACGCCAAGAACAGGCACAAGAGGAAGAGAAGTCCAAAGGGCGTGGGTGTGATGGATATCGACGGCGAGGCGCTTATGGTCGACGCAAGTATCGACAAAGAGAACAGCAACTCGAACGTTCTCCACGGTAGCCCTCAGAGGTCTTCGCCTTCTTCACCGACAGCAGCAACATCCTCACCTCATCGAGAACAACATCCTGAAATAGCGACCGACGATCACTATGTGACGATGAGTGATAGCCCCACGACCCTCTCCAATGATATCATGCTGGCCGGGGGCCCGGAGGACAAGCAGTTGCTATTACTAGGAACTGTGACGACCCACACCTGTGTATCATCTCTTAATGACAAGAACCCAAAGAGCCCTCTCCCCAGGAGCCCCAGGAAGAGGAGGGGCCTAGAGGGGGCAGCTAGTCCGACGAACTCCCCCCCTGCATGCCATACTCCGCCGCGTTCGCCGAGGACGCCGAATAGCAACAACGCAAAAAACACTGCCAACCTTACAGGCAGCAGCAGCAGCAGCTGTGGCGGCGGCAGCAGCAATAGCAGTAGCAGTAGCAGTAGCTGTTCCAGCCAATCACCTCCTCCTCTAAAATCTCTCAAGACCGGCAGTTTGACAGATGAGAGCAACCCTGGACTTCTTTCCCCAACCTCCCTACGGCGCCGGCAGAATTCCTTCGTACTTCCTACTGCTACTCCGCCACCCCACATGGGGGGTCCCCAACCAGGGGGTTCTTGGGCGGCGGTAAGAAACATGTGCAGCCAAGTATTTGACGGGGCAGGAGGAGGTACACACGGTGTTGGCGTTGACGACAATGCCTGGAGGGAACTCGTTGTTAATGTATGCGGATTTCCAGTCTTCTTTTCCAAGGTCGTTTTTGCCAGGTGCTTGGAGGTGTTGGGCAGAGGAAGTGACCAAGACAGTAACAGAATTTCCCTGAACGGTTTTGAACGCTATTACAAACAATGGCTCGAACCCTACGACAGCGCCGATAGATTCTACTTTCTTGTTAGGAAGCTCCCAGCCATTGGTAGCAGCTCTACGCCCCCCTTGGGTATCACAAGGGAGGACTTTATTCCTCTGCTCTCATCCCTTTTATCAAGCCACCCAGGGTTGGACTTCTTGGCTAACCATGATGAATTCCAAGAGAAGTACGCAATCACAGTCATAACAAGAATCTTCTACCAGGTCGATGACAGGGACCAGGGTGTGATCACACGAGGAATGTGTAGGAGGGGGGGAGTTGCAGACGCCTTTAAAAAGGTCGAAGAAGAGGAAGATATCAACAAAGTTACAGAATTCTTCAGCTATGAACACTTTTACGTTTTGTATTGCAGGTGGGTGCTACTCGACTTTCCTCTAACATGACTCTCCTCACTATTCAATGGCAGACTTTGAAATCTTACTCCTCTCCTAACCTCTCCTAACCTCTCCTAACCTCTCCTCTCCTCTCCTCTCCTCTCCTAACCTCTCCTAACCTCTCCTAACCTCTCCTAACCTCTCCTCTCCTCTCCTCTCTCTCTTTTGCTCTCTCCTACCTAAAATAAACTTAACTTCACCTTTCTCTTTTTTCCAAAGGTTTTGGGAGCTTGACACTGACCGCGACTACCAGATTTCCAGGGACGATTTGCTGAAGTACGGAGACCACTCTCTTTCCCACGTGATTGTCGACCGAATTTTTGATGCTGCCCCAAGGCCATTTGGGGGCAAATCAGGCGGCTTTATGGCATACGAAGACTTCATTTACTTCATGCTGTCAGAAGAAGACAAGGCAAACGAGAGGAGCGTCCGCTATTGGTTTAGGTGCCTAGATCTTGACGGGGACAACGTTCTTAAGACAATGGAGCTTCGTCACTTTTACAGTGAGCAACAGAACAGGTTGGCTTGCTTAGGGCACGAGGTTGTGCCCTTCGCTGATATGCTCTGCCAGATGCTTGACATGATCAAGCCCAAGGTGAGTTGTTGTTCGCGAGCTTTACACTCGCCATACCACTCAAAGAAGGCGAATTTGTCTTTTTCTTACACAACCACTTCCGGCGCCATCACACTATCTCGAAACAAAATCGCGCTACGTCCTTGCTTCTGACAGGATTTCAGCTCATTGGTGGTGAGCGACTTCTTGCAGGTCCATTGTGCCAGGGTGAGTGGGAGCCTCTTTGACGCTTTATTCAATCTCAACAAAAGCCTTCAGTTTGAGCAGCGAGATCCCTTCATGGAGAGGCAGAAGAGAGAGGACAGTTTCAATAGTGATTGGGACAGGTTTGCATTCATGGATTACAACCGGCTAGCTCTGGAAGAGGAGGGGAGGGAAGACGAAGACATGGACATCGATTTTGGAGAGGAAGGAGACATCGCATATTAAAATGCCAAGCAATAAAATGACGACTCTTTGGCATAGAGTGAAGCAATTTTGCGGATTTTTACCTTTTAGCACCTTCTTGTTTTTGTCCCAACTCTGTGGATGGATCGAGTATCGAGTGTCGAGTGTCGAACTGACTGAAATCTTAGTGTTGTTTTCTGAAAGTTCCAGGCTTTCTTGACACAAAAAAAAAAACCGAACGCAGGAATTCTGGACACCACACGAAAATATTCTTCTTCTTTATTATTTAGATCGCTAAAGCGAACCTGTAGTCACCTCGGCTCTGAGGCTACTATTTTGTCATCTTAAAGGCCCTCTCCTGCAGTAAGGTCGACACCACAGTCCTCTTAGCCCCCTTGCCACAATTCAGCATAGACTCGATAGGCGATTTTCTTGAATAGACCTGAAATCTACCCCCCCTTGCAGCCAAGGGGCCAGCCCAACGACCCCCAACACTTCCCATCAATAGTTATCATTCACTTGCGAATACATACTTCATCATGGAAGAAAATGTATCCAAGCAACGGCCAAACCCACCAACCAACAATGTGCTCCCCGATATTATAACAAACGGCTCTGTCTTTTTTGATGATGATAAATTCAATTACAAGCAAAACAACACAATTAACTCCCCTCTGAAGGCACGCCTACATGGTATCAGCCCAAGGGTTTCGGAACCTGGCAGTGCGGGGAGTTACCACGATTTTACCCCGAACTCAATTCTCCCATCTCGAAAAAAATCTGAAAGGAGTCCTATGAGGGCTAGGAGTTCCAGCTTGGAACCCTCAAGCCTCGACGAGGCCAGGATGAGCCTGCATAAATTCCATTCGCGGAATGAGGAATTCAGGAATGTGCTCCGCTCTATGATGAAAATCGGGAGAGGTACATCCATTTGGGAAGCAGAGTTAGCAATTATGGAGGCAAGCTGCGAAATTTTAAAGAGTGATCGCAGCGACATATTTTTGCTTGACAAAAATACGAATTGTCTGAGAAGTAGTACCAGGGTTGGAAGGAGGAAAAGCGCGAAAGCCAACAAAACAATAGACCAAGGTAAGTATCACGCGCGTGTTGTGTGTGTGTATGTGTGTGTGTTTCAAGATGAGGTTGTTTTACCGTGATTCGGCGAAACGGAATCGCGTCATTTATTTGCTAACCTCTCTCTCTCATAAATGTTTAATGTTTTGATTCAGTGGAAATTCCCGTTGATTCGACCTCGCTGATAGCGCATGTATTCAATTCGGGAGAAGTTGTGTGCGTACCCTCTTTAGGGGAGGGAGAGAGCCACGATGCTGACTATGACATGGACTTTTTGAATTCAGAGGCTGAGAACGTGAAGGGTTTCATTGCGAGCCCAATTTTTTCCGGTGCTGATGAGACCTCCAGTGGTGTCATCTTTGTCTACTGTAAAAGTGACCCCGGTGACGTGTATGATGAGGACGATGTCATCAGTATTGAGCAGATTAGTGACTTCGCGAGCAATGCCATTAGGACCTGGGAGACATTCAGCAGAATGAAGAACGCTAAGGACAGAATGGAGATGCTCATCGGTATGATCAAGCACATAAGCAACGAGATGGACAGTCACAAAATGATAGATAAGATGTTTCAGATGAGGTAAGCGCTAACGGTCTGAGTAGAATTTGACAAGGACGACGGGGACAAGGCGACGGGGACAAGGCGATACGACGTGATTGATGGCATGAGACAGATTGTCGTGTGAAGCGAGTATTTATAATATATAACTCAACCAAACCCTCCGCTTTTTGCTCGCTGTCTGCAGCCGGTCAATATTGAATGCGGACGGCATAACTTTATTTGAGATAATTTTTCCGAAGGATGAAACAATGGGAGAAGTGAAGCTGAAGATAAGCAGGTCTACGAGGGGAGATGCACTAGGCATGACATTTGGAATATCGCAGGGTATAGCGGGCTATGTTGCGACGACAGGGCAACTGGTGAATCTTAAAGACCCTTACAGCGATCCGAGGTTCAATAGCCAGGCAGACAGAGAGAAGGGTTTCAAGACGAAGAGCTTACTGTGCGCACCGGTTATCCAGCAAGGTGTCGTGGTCGCTGTCATACAGGCAATCAACAAAAAGGGCGGCCTGACTTTTTCGGAGGATGATGAGCACATGCTTCAGTACTTGGCAGAGGCAAGTGGGATTAGCTTAGCTCAAGCCGCCTTGCTTAAGCAGGTCATGACAGATAGGCGGCAAGCTCAGGTCGACAAGATCTTCATCGAACTGCTCTCTAAGCGTTGTACAACCCACAGCTTCGTGACGAATGTCATGAAAGCCGCTCACGTCCTTTTTGACATGGAGCGATTCAGTTTATACCTTGTCGACCACCACCATCAGGAGATCTGGGTCACGGTGGAGGAAGAGAACATAATATGCGTCCCCATAGGGGTTGGTATTGCCGGGAAGGTGGCAGAGACCGGCGAAATGGTCAACGTTGCCGACGCCTACGACCATCCACACTTTCAGAAGGAAATTGATCTCTCCACTGGTTTCAGGACGAAGAGCGTCTTATGCTATCCTGTCGAGAGCTTAGACGAAACAGGGGACAGAAGTATTATCGGCGTTGTACAAGCCATCAATCGCGTGAGTCCTAAAGGGACGATAACTACTTTTAACGAAGAGGACACCAAGATAATGCAACTCTTCTGTAGTGAACTTAGTGTGGTCATGAGGCAGATGATGATGGAGGCTCAGTTTACTAAGATTGCCGTGGACCGTCGTAGTGCCATGAACAGGAAGAGCTCTACTGCTGTGCCCGTCTTCGCCTTAGCGAGTGAGTACAGGAAAGGCATGGATGCCGAGGCCAAGTACAATAAATTTGTCGGGGGAGACAACATGGGGTGGGTCGTGCCTGAGAAGGCGACCTCAAGTCTTCAGAGAAGAAGCAGTTGCGCGAAAATGATCAGTACCCACAGCTGGGATCTTGACATCAATGCCATGTCATTGAGTGAGATGCACACAACCTTTGAGCTTTGCTTGGAACAATTTAACCTGCTAGAAACACACAAAATATCGTCGCAGACTGTACAAGCCTTCATTGAGAGTGTCAGCGACGCCTACGAAAGCGTACCTTACCACAACTTCTACCATGGCTTCCATGTCTTTCATAGTGTACATTGCATCCTTAAGGACAAAACCATTGGGTACATAAGCAGCCACCATGTTTTGAGTTTATTGGTATCAGCCGCATGTCATGATATCGGCCATCCAGGAAATAACAACGCCTTCGAGATCAATGCAAGGACGGATTTGGCGATAACTTACAGCGACGATAGTGTTTTGGAGCGATATCACTGCAGCAAAACATTTGAGTTGTTAAGGGATAGTGAAAGCAACTTGTTGAGCGGCTTGAGTCTTCCTGAATTCAAGGAGTGCCGACGTATCATAATATTATCAATTTTGGCTACAGACATGACAAACCACAGTGAACTGCAGCGCAGTCTCTCCCTACTCAGTCACGATTCCTTCGAAAAGCTCAATAAAAACTCTTCTGCCGACATTTACAACACATTTTTTGGTGCCGTGCTGCACACAGCTGATTTAGCAGGTCAGGCCGTGCCGCTTAAACTTGCGCTTGTCTGGGGGGAGAGGGTCATTGCAGAGTTCTCCATGCAGTCGGCGAAGGAAACAGCGCTTGGACTGCCGACCGCCCCCTTCATGGCGAATCTGAACGAGCCTGGAAACGCTGCAAATGTGCAAAGCGGATACATCACCTTCATTTTGAAACCTTGGTGGAACACCTTCAAGCAGTTCTTCCCAAAGAATGGAAGCCTTAAGCAGGCAGTGATCAACATCGAGGAGTGCCATAAATTCTATATTAAGGAGATTGAAAAGTCAAAAGAGCAAGAGAGGGAAAAAATCAAGGAGAGGAGAATGCCAGAAGAAGGAGAAGGAGGGGGAGAAGGAGGAGGAGGAGGAAGGCAAAGGATGAGCGAGAAGGTGAACAAAGTTACTGTCTAATTTAATAGCTAAATTGTAATTTTTGAAGAAAAATCCTACTCTGCTTTGTTTGGACTGTAACTTAGCGCTGAAGCGAATATGAAAAGAGCGCAGCAGGTAAACAATGAGGCGGCAATGCCCTGTTGTAGATATGGGTGAGTGAGTGAGTGAGCTGATCAAGAACGTGCAAAATGTTTACCTGTTTTACCACGGAGCAGACAGACACGTGTGACGGGGTTCCTCCCTTGATGACCTTCGACTCCCTGCAGATCATACAGCGGCGAATTCCATTGCTGGAATTGATTTCGTCCCATGTGTTGAGCTGTGTTGTGCATGCAAGAGGGGGGGGGGGGGGGGGGGGGGCGTAACGACTGGGGGTGGCGGGGGGGCGGGCACGCCCAACATTGTTTTT